>ENA-OYWK01001524-OYWK01001524.1-human-gut-metagenome-genome-assembly--contig:-NODE-1524-length-10777-cov-6.570696_pt1 | contig 10777 bp, 8 predicted proteins | sample MGYA00244808_ERZ653392 | MGnify/ENA primary metagenome ERZ653392 (study PRJEB26926, sample SAMN06165125) | human gut metagenome | biome: ENVO:00009003; feature: ENVO:2100002; material: ENVO:00002003...
AGATTCCTCTACGTCTCGTGGGCTCGGAGATGTGTATAAGAGACAGGAATAAAATATTAAAGCCGTCAGGGTTCGTTGATGTACGAATTCTGATGGCTTTTTTAATAAAATAACATTAAATATAAAAATTATGTTATAATTTAGAAAAATTATTAAGGTATTAAGAGTACAGTGCTTCGGCAGGAATCAATACAGACTGGCTGAATTTACAATTGGAAAGTTGAATAAAGCTTTATAATTATGGGAGAAATATATGATAAAAATTGATTTGATTACAGGATTTTTAGGAGCAGGCAAAACAACATTTATAAAAAAATATGCATCATATTTTATAAAACAGGGACAGACAGTTGGAATTCTTGAAAATGATTATGGTGCAATTAATGTTGATATGATGCTTTTGCAGGATTTGATGAGCGACAATTGTGAATTGGAGATGATTTCTGGCGGATGTGATGAAGAAACCCACAGGAGGCGTTTTAAGACAAAGCTGATTTCAATGGGAATGTGCGGCTATGACCGTGTTATAGTAGAACCATCAGGAGTATATGATATAGATGAATTTTTTGATGTTATACATGATGAGCCGCTTGATAGATGGTATGAGCCGGGAAATATCATTGCGATTGCCGATGCGTCAGCAGCAGATAATTTATCAGAAAAATCGTCATATGTTCTGGCATCTGAGATTTCATGTGCCGGAAAAATCATACTTAGCCATTCAGATGAAGTGGACGAACAAAAAATAAAAGACACAATTGATTATATTAATTTATCATTAAAGGACATTGGCTGCAAAAGACAGATAGGAATGAGTGATATAAAAAAAGGAATTCTTAATCTGACTGATGAAGATTTAAAAGAAATTGCAGAATGTGGATACAGACTTAATTCGTACCAGAAGCAGGATATTAATATGCAGGACGGAGAATTTGCTTCACTTTATTTTATGAATACAGGTTTAGGAAGTGAAGATGTAAAAAAGGCAGCGGAAAATATATTTGCTGATAAAAAATGTGGAAATATAATCCGCATAAAAGGATTTTTTAAAGAAAATGACAAATGGTATGAAGTCAATGCGATAAAGAAAAAAACCAGTATTAATGAAATACGGGAAGGACAGGATGTTATAATTGTTATAGGTGAAAATCTCAATGCTGACATTGTTGGAAATTATATAGGAAAACATGATTAATCTGAAAATATATTCATATTTATGTAAGCTTTCATATGTAATTGCAAGTGCATATCAGAATGGAGACTTTTAAAAATTCCATGCAAAAGCATAATATTTACACAAAAACGACATATTTTTTTCACAGGCGGTGCCTATTATAATCTTAGAAAAAAGATTAGGAGGTGCCGCTTGTGTTATTTAATCGGAAAAAAACGGGAAAAGGCCATTTGGCGTGGGGGATTTTCTATGGCATAGCATTGACGGGATTTACAGTGTATACATTACTTGACGCATTTGTGCTGCCGAAGAATGTGGTTGCATTGGAAAATAATAATACGGAAAGACAGACGATAGAGGAAACAGTATTTCAGAAAGAAAGGTGAGCGATATTGTATACATTGGACAGTAAAAAAAGAGCCGTTATATGGGGCATTATAAGTATTTTTTGTATAGTATTTTTTAGCATATATAACAGATATTCGCATGGAGTTCATTCACCGTTTATGACATATTTCTTTGCGGTTCCACTCATTTTCGGCTGCCTGCCGAATTGCATTGCTGTTATTTTGGAAAGGAAAATAAGAACATGGCATATCGCTTCGAACATTTATTGTGCAGGAATTGCGGCAGTTACGGTAAGCTGTGTTCTGAGAGGAATATTTGAAATTGCCGGAACATCGTCTGTTTATCAGGCATTGCTTATGTGGTTTGGAATTGCTATGAGTGTAGTTGGTGCGGTTGCTCATGGAATATTTATGATAAAAAATGTATGAAAAAATATATTTTAAAACAAATACAAAGCATAATTCACAAAAATATAAAAAAATATTATGCAATTTTGTGAATTGTGCTTAAAAATGTAATGTGATACAATCAAGGAAACTAAAACAGAAGAAATAGTTTCCTTGATTTTTTGTTTTATAAGCGTCACTGATACACAACATTAAAAGGAGCATTATGAATAATAAAGAGAAGATTTTACAGGCAACGATACAGGCATTTAATCAAAAAGGCCTTAAATTTACAATGGACGATATTGCATCTATTCTTGCAATGAGTAAGAAGACAATATATACAATTTTTAAAGATAAGAACACTCTGTTTATGGAGATGGTAGATTATCTGTTTGACACGATTAAAGAGAGCGAATCAGAGATAATTGAAGATAATACATTATCAACAATTGAGAAGATAAGACGTATTCTTGGAGTTATGCCTGAGAGTTATAAAGATATTGATTTAAGACAATTATATATGTTAAAGGACAAATTCCCGGAGATATACAGACACGTTGAAGAACGTCTGGAGAATGGATGGGAGACAACGATTAAGCTTTTGGAACAGGGGATTGAGGAAGAAGTGATAAGACCGGTTAATGTATTGATGTTTAAGATGATGATGGAGGCATCAATAGAACAATTTTTCCAAAGAGACATTCTTATAAGGGCAGGAATGACATATACACAGGGACTTGATGAGATTGTGGGAATATTATTAGATGGCGTGGCAGTTAAGGAAAGTCATTGAAAATAAAAAGGAGGAATATATAATGCAGGACAAATCAAAGGTTATATTTAACAATGAAATTGATAGAAAGGCATATAGAAAAGCTATTAATTCCAAAAAAAAATACGCAAGAAAATATGGTGATGACAGCAATGCCGACTATAAGGTGACAATAAAGAAGAACAAATACATAGGTGATATGCTTGGCGTGTATGATGTGAGGGTTGCAGATAAGCCTGCCAGCGTATCTAACGGTAATAAAGAAGAATTTGATACTGATAAAGGTATTATAGTTGGCAATATAAGAATGGGTTTTGGACATTACAGAATATCAATGGCGATTGCTTCAGCGGCTAATGCACTTGGATATGTTCCTTACTGGATGGATCTTAATTCTTACGATAATACAACCTGTACTAAAGTTATAAGGGCACAGAACGACCTGTATTCGCTTGGTTCAAGGTTATCACAAAAGAGCCGGCTGTTTAACAGACTGGTGTGGGAACCAATGAATTACGAGGGTTTCAGGAAGCTTTCCTATAACGCTTCAGACCAGAAGAATGCAGAGCTTATGGCACCTGTATATAAGAATGTTCCTAAGAATATTCCGGTTATTGCAACTCATGTATGGCCGGCACAGGCGGCAGTACACGCAGGTATGAAAAATGTTGTTAATGCAATACCGGATAACTGGCCAATGGCATTGCATTTGTCAGAAGGAAGTATTCATACAGTCCAGACACATTATGCTTATCAGGGTTACAGGATACTTAATGGAATGTCCGGCATTAAGGTGTTAAATGAAATGCCAGCAGATAGTCTTGTATACACAGGACATTATATCGACCACGAGCTTGTAACTAATATTGAGGCTGACTGCAATGCAAGAATAGCAAGAAAACAGAACGGAAAGCCTATGAGATTTCTGCTTACAATTGGTGGTGCAGGTGCACAGAAAGAGATATTTGCCCATATAATTAAATACCTTATTCCTTATATTAAGAAGAATAAGGCAGTGTTATACGTTAATGTTGGTGATTATAAAAATGTATGGGACGAACTTATAAGAGATATCCCACAGATGAGAGAACTGGCAACTGAGCATTTTGACAACTGGAAAGATACGAAGGCATTTGCCACGAAGGCATTATCAGCCAGCCAGATAAACAATTCTGATGTAGTGACAGATAACAATAGAGATGATAATTCTAAGAATATTACAGCAGATAATTCAAGTGAAGACACATCTGATAATATAACAGGTATCCACGGCTTTTATCATAAGAATATATTTGAGGCAGTGTATTGTACTAACCTTTTGATGAGAAGTGCAGATGTGCTTGTTACCAAACCAAGTGAATTAGCATTCTATCCAGTGCCAAAGTTATTTATAAAGCGAGTTGGCGGACACGAACAGTGGGGTGCTGTTCATTCAGCAGAGATAGGTGACGGAACACTTGAGTGCAGGGATATACCTCATACTTTACAGATGATAAAGCTGTTTATGGAAGATGATACATACATTATAGATATGTGTAAGAACATAAAGAAGAATAAACAGATGGGTATATATAATGGTGCATATGAGGCTGTCAAATTAGCAGTGAATATGAAGAAATCAGACATTTAATACGGCGTGCAGTAATCAGACACTTAAAAAATATGAAGAAATCAGACATATAGAAAGAAAAGAGGTAGCGTATGGGGCTTAATAAGAAAGAAATGGCATCTTATGGCATAGGTGCAGTTGGCAAAGATATGGTTTATATGTTTTGTGCAAGTTATATTCTGTATTATTATCAGGATATACTTGGGGTTAGTGCGATAGCAATGGGGATTATACTTCTTGCGGCACGAGTATTTGATGCATTTAACGATCCTATAATGGGTGTAGTTGTTGCAAAGACAAGAACCAGATGGGGAAAGTTCAGACCCTGGCTGTTTATTGGAACATTGCTTAATGCTGTTGTATTATTTCTGATGTTTTCTGCACCACCAACACTTGATGGCGGCGGACTTGTTGCTTATGCCGCAGTAACTTACGTTTTGTGGGGCGTTACTTATACAATGATGGATATTCCTTATTGGTCAATGATACCTGCATTTACAGAGGGCGGCAAGGAAAGAGAGAATATGTCAACAATGGCACGTTCATGTGCAGGCGTAGGTTCAGCATTTGTTACAATTATTACAATGCAGTGTGTATATATGCTTGGAAAGGGCAATGAATATGCAGGTTTTAAATGGTTTGCACTTATAATATCAATACTGTTCTTTGCTGCAATACTTATTACCTGTCTTAATATTAGGGAAAAATCAACAGTTGATGTTGAAACAGTATCAGTAAAGCAGATGTTCAAGGCACTTTTCCAGAATGATCAGGCTGTTACAGTAGTTATAACAATTGTTCTTATTAATACATCTGTGTACATAACTTCTAATCTTGTCATATATTTCTTTAAATATGATTTTGGCGGTGCAGACTGGTACAACGGCTATACACTATTTAATACATTTGGTGGTGCAATACAGATATTATCAATGATGGTATTGTTCCCGCTTCTTAGAAAGTTTTTGAACACAATAAAGATATTTTATGTAAGCTTTGTTATGGCCATTGCTGGTTATATAGTTTTATTTATTCTTATATTCACATCAATGTCGAGTGTGTTTATTTTATTTATTCCAGCATTTTTCATATTTGCAGCAAATGGAATGTTATTAGTCTTAACGACTATATTTCTGGCGAATACGGTTGACTATGGCGAATTTAAGAATAAGCGAAGAGATGAGAGCGTTATATTTTCAATGCAAACATTTGTTGTAAAGCTTGCTTCAGGTATAGCCGCATTAGTTGTGTCAATATGCCTTTCAGTATGCAGGTTAAGCAGTAATACAGACGTGGTGGCAGATGCTGTGGCTGGTGGTTCGGTAGTAGGACTTAGAATGACAATGACAGTAATTCCGGTAATAGGTCTGCTTATTGCAGTATTTTACTTCCACAGAAGGTACATTTTAACAGAGCAGAAAATGGAAGAGATATCGGAAAGAATTAAGGAGAGCCATTAATGATAACGATTAATAATAATATGTATGTGCTTGATACTGACAATACATCTTATGCGTTTGCCGTGCTTGGAAGCGGGCAGTTGGAGCATTTGTATTATGGAAGAAAGTTACACGCCAATGAGGCTGTGATGACAGAGAAGCATACATTTATTCCGGGTAATACTAATGTATACAATAAAGATTATTCGTCTTATTCGCTGGAAGATGTGTGCCTTGAAATGTCATCATTGGGAAAAGGCGATATAAGAGAGCCTTTTATCGAAGTCACATATCCTAATGGAAGCAGTACAACGGATATGGTGTTTGACAGGGCAGAGATTATAAAGGGCAAGGAAGAATACGATACGCTTCCGGGGTCTTATGATGATAATGGAGAGGTTGAACAGCTCGTCATCTATCTTAAGGACAGGAATTATAATCTCACATTGGAGCTTCATTATTATGTATATGAAAAATGTGACATTATAACAAGAAGTGCCAAGCTTGTTAATTCAGGAAATGAGAGCGTAAGGCTTGAAAGATTAATGAGTATGCAGCTTGATTTAAACGAGAGTGATTATGAATTGTCTTTTTTTAATGGTGCGTGGGCAAGGGAGATGAATAGAAGCAGAATACCCATTCGTGCCGGTAAGTATGTAAATGAGTCGGTCACAGGAACATCATCAAACAGAGCTAATCCTTTTTTTATGATAGGAAGAAGTTCAACGACAGAAGATTATGGTGAATGTTATGGATTTAATCTTATATACAGCGGCAATCATTATGAAGCGGCACAGGTTAATTCATATGGTAAATTAAGGCTTGTATCGGGAATTAATCCAGCTACATTTTCTTATATTATTAAAGCAGGAAAATGTTTTGAAGCTCCAGAGGCGGTGCTCACTTATTCATATAAGGGCTATAACAAGATGAGCCATAATATGCACGAGTTTGTAAGAAAGCACATTGTGCGTGGAAGCTGGCGCGACAAGGAAAGACCAGTCCTTATTAATAGCTGGGAAGCGGCATATTTTAATATTAATGAAAGAAAGCTTGTGAAGCTTGCAAAGGCGGCTAAGGATACAGGTGTAGAACTGTTCGTTATGGATGATGGCTGGTTTGGCGAGAGAAATGACGACACAAGTTCATTAGGTGACTGGACACCGAATAGCAGAAAGCTTCCAAATGGAATAGCTGGCATTGCGGATAAGATAAAAGAATCCGGGCTTAAATTTGGAATATGGGTTGAGCCTGAGATGGTGAGTGTGAACAGCAGATTATATGAGGCACACCCTGAATGGGTAATTGAAATACCAGATGTAGAACATTCAGAGGGACGGAACCAGAGAATTCTTGATTTAACCTATGAAGCTGTTCAGGACTATATAATTGAGAAGATGAGTGAGGTGTTCTCATCAGCAGATATATCTTATGTAAAATGGGATATGAATAGAATATTCAGCGATTATTATTCTAAAAATCTGCCATCTGACAGGCAGAAGGAAGTATCGCATAGATATGTGTGCGGCTTGTACAGATGTATGAAGGAGCTTACTAATAGATTTCCTGACATATTATTTGAGGGCTGTGCGGCAGGCGGCAACAGATTTGATCTGGGAATGTTATGCTATTTTCCGCAGATATGGGCAAGTGATAATACAGATGCACTTTGCAGGGCACAGATTCAGTATAATTACAGCTATGGTTATCCGTTATCGTGTATTTCAGCCCATGTATCGGCAAGCCCTAATCATCAGACATTAAGAAATATGCCGTTAGAGAGCAGATTTGCAGTTGCTGCATTTGGGCTTCTTGGCTATGAATGTAATATGTGTGATATGAATAAAGAGGAATTAAATGCTGTGAAATGTCAGATTGAACTGTACAAGAAGTTAAGAAATGTATTCTTTACTGGTACATTTTACAGGACAGAAAGCTTTGAAGAAGAAAATGCAGGTAATGCCAGTGTGTTAAATAATGGTAAAGGCAATATGGCAGAATGGACAGTAGTATCAACGGATAAGAAGAAGGCTGTCGGATTAATTATGCAAAAACACGTTATACCTAACACACAGTATGCCTGTTACAGGGCTAAGGGACTTGATGAGGCTAAGAAATACCATTTTTACAACAGAAAGCTTCAATATGATATTAAAGAATTCGGTGAGCTTGTTAATATGGTATCGCCAATACATATTAAGCAGGGTTCTATGTTACAGGATATACTATCGAAGCTTAAGAAAATGGATGGTGAAACAGAAGATTACATAGCTTATGGAGATACACTTATGTATTCGGGTGTCAGGTTAAAGCAGGCATTCAGTGCAACAGGCTACAATGAGAATGTCCGATTTTTTCAAGATTTTGCAGCAAGATTATACTTTATGGAAGAGGTAGAAGATGATAAGCAGTGACATAATTAGTTCGGGCGGTATTGATAATATATTAAAGGATCTATATATTGATGAAAGCCAGCTTGAATACCAGAGGAAAAGATATATTAATGCTCTGAACCGCTTCACACAATTATATGGTGAAGGAGATGTGTTTATATTCAGTGCACCGGGAAGAAGTGAGATTGGCGGTAACCACACAGACCACCAGAATGGAAAAGTTCTTGCAGCTTCTGTTAATCTGGATATTATCGCAGTGGTAAGACCAGTGAATTCCAAGGAGAGTGTGTCAGAGGAAGGCAGTTTATCTGGGCATAGTGGTGTTAATGCCGGAATTATAAGAATTGTGTCGGACGATTATCCAATGCTAGAAGTGTCATTATCAGATACGGATATTAATAAGGATGAATACTCAACCACTAAGGCACTTGTTAAAGGTGTGATTGCCGGCTTTAAGAAAAAAGATTTCAAGACAGGAGCATTTGATGCGTTTATAACAAGTGATGTGCCTATGGGAGCAGGACTTTCATCATCTGCGGCATTTGAAACACTTATAGGAACAATACAGTCACATATATATAATGCTGGAAAAGTATCGGCAGAAGATATTGCGGTTATCGGACAGATGGCAGAGAATGAGTATTTTGGCAAGCCTTGTGGACTTATGGATCAGATGGCGTGTTCGGTTGGAAATATGGTCTATATAGATTTTAATAATAAGGAAAAGCCCATTGTTAATAAGCTTGCTGCGGATATTAAAGAATTCGGTTACAGCCTGTGCATAACTGATACTAAAGGTTCACATAAGGATTTGACAGATGATTATGCAGATATCCGCCGTGAGATGAATGCAGTTGCAAGTTACTTCGGACAGGAGGTTCTTCGTGGCATTACATTAAAGGATATACTTGATAATTTTAAAGAGCTACAAGAGAAGTTCGGTGACAGGAGCATACTAAGAGCAGTTCATTTTATAGAGGAAAATGAGAGAGTAGAAAATGAAGTAAATGCTCTTATATCTGGAAATATTGATGAATTCTTAAGGCTGGTATCAAAGTCAGGTGATTCATCTTACAAATATCTTCAAAATATATATTCAACCAAAGATACTGCCAATCAGGGCGTTTCACTTGGACTTATGATGAGTGAAATATTCTTAGGTGATAATGGTTCATATAGTAATGGTGCATACAGTAATGGAGTATGCAGGGTTCACGGAGGTGGATTTGCAGGAACAATACTTGCAATTGTCAAAGATAATGCCGTAGATGAATACAGAAGAAATATGGATAAAATATTTGGTGATGGTGCAAGTATGATATTACAAATCAGACATTGCGGAGGTGTCAGAATAATATGAGAAATTTAGAAGATATGAAGAAATCAGACAATATAATGAGTAGTGATGCCAAGGAAGGTACGGAAAATATTCCAGATATAGACAAGGTTATATCAGAGCTTGTCAATTATGCTTCAGAGAATGAACTGATAGAAGCTGATGATAAGATATTTATAGTAAACAGGTTGCTGGATATTTTTGAAAAAAACGGACTTGCAGAAGATAGTGAGATAATTAAGAATTCAGGTGTGCAGGAGCTGAATAACACAAGACCAATAGCAGATATCCTGTCGGACTGCCTTAAAATAGCAGTTGATAATGGACTTATAGAAGATACGCAGCTTAACAGGGATTTGTTTGATACAAAGGTAATGGGTGCTGTCACACCAATGCCTTCAGTTGTAAGAAAGCATTTTAAGGAGCTTTATAATAATAATCCAAAGCTTGCGACAGACTATTTCTATGAACTTAATAAAGCCTGCAATTATATAAGGTGTGACAGGATTGAGAAAGACCAGAAATGGAAGTACAATTCAGAATATGGAATTATAGATATAACGATTAATCTGTCAAAGCCAGAGAAAGACCCTAAGGATATAATAAAACAAGGAAAGTTTGCAGCAAGCGGATATCCTAAATGCCTTTTGTGTAAGGAAAATGAGGGATATGCGGGAAATCTATCACATCCTGCAAGGCAGAATCTAAGAGTTATACCGCTTGAATTAAGTGGTGAGAAATACTATATGCAATATTCACCCTATGTATATTATAACGAGCATTGCATAGTGTTTAATGATAAGCATATTCCTATGAAGATTAATAAAAGCACATTTAAAAAGCTTATTGAATTCACAGATATGTTTCCGCATTATACATTAGGTTCTAATGCGGATTTACCAATTGTAGGAGGTTCTATATTAAGTCACGACCATTTTCAGGGCGGTGCTTATGAATTTCCTATGGCAAGAGCAGAATATGTGTATACATTCAAGCTGGATAGATTCAGTGATGTTAATGCAGGAATTCTTAACTGGCCTATGTCAGTAATAAGGCTTAGCAGTAATAATAAAGACAGCCTTGTTAATGCCTGTGATTATATATTAGATAAATGGAAGAATTACACTGATGAAAAAGCATTTATATATTGCAATACAGATGGTGAACAGCATAATACGATAACTCCGATATGCAGGCAGAAAGGTGATCATTATGAGATGGATCTGGTATTAAGAAACAATATTACTACAAATGAGTGTCCATGGGGCTGTCTCTTATACACATCTGACGCTGCCGACGACTTAATAGGTGTAGATC
>ENA-OYWK01001526-OYWK01001526.1-human-gut-metagenome-genome-assembly--contig:-NODE-1526-length-10767-cov-4.516524_pt1 | contig 10767 bp, 10 predicted proteins | sample MGYA00244808_ERZ653392 | MGnify/ENA primary metagenome ERZ653392 (study PRJEB26926, sample SAMN06165125) | human gut metagenome | biome: ENVO:00009003; feature: ENVO:2100002; material: ENVO:00002003...
AATATGTAGATAACTCACTATTTATGCAGCATATTTTATAAATTTACGCACTGAAACTATCAAAACATTATAAACACTCTAATCCTATGTCATCACTGGCAATTATTATTATAGTAGTTCTATCAGCTACCCTCATTTATGTGTGGGCAAAGTGCCAGTCACTTCAAAAAGAGGTACATTCGAAAGAAAATAAAGAGAATGAACTTAAGAAGTTGGCTTTGGTTTTGCAGAACATCAATGCCTACTTCTTATTGATTGACAAGGATTTTGTAGTCTGTGACACCAATTATTATTCTTTGAACCGTCTGCCTGTTCAGGTAGGTGGAGTTACAAAAAGAGTGGGGGATTTGTTGCATTGTAGAAACGCGATAGCAGCCGGTGAATGTGGTCAGCACGAACAGTGTAAACTATGTTGTATTCGTGCGTCTATCGGTAAGGCTTTTTATAAGAAAGCAAGTTTTAAGAATCTGGAAGCTTCGATGAAGTTGTTGAGTGAGGATGAAATGACAGTGACTCCTTGCGATGTATCAGTATCGGGTACTTATTTGAATATTCATGGCCAAGATTATATGGTGTTGACTGTTTATGATGTGACAGAACTGAAAAATGTGCAAAGGTTACTGACCATTGAAAAAGAACATTCCATCTCTGCCGAGAAATTGAAATCTGCCTTCATTGCTAATATGAGTCACGAAGTTCGTACACCGCTCAATGCTATTGTCGGATTTTCCGGTTTGATGGTGTCGGCTTCCGGCGAAGAGGAAAGAAAAATGTATGCTGATATTCTCGCAGAGAATAATGAACGATTGTTGCGCCTGGTGAATGATATTTTCGATCTTTCTCAAATAGAATCCGGGACGGTAGATTTCGTATATAAGGAGTTTGATGCCAATGATTTGTTGAGAGAATTGGATGGAATATTTAAGGCGAAATTGAATAACTCGCCGGTGGAATTGATTTGTGAGGCGCATGTGCAACCTATTATGATGTATTCGGAACGAGAACGTATCATTCAGGTATTGTCTAACCTCTTACATAATGCGATGAAATTTACTGCGTCGGGTGAAATCCGTTTCGGGTGCCGTTTGGAAGGAATGGAAGAAGTTTACTTTTTTGTGTCCGACACAGGCATTGGTATACCGGAAGAAGACCAGAAAAAGATATTCTCACGTTTCATAAAACTCGACCGTGAAATGCAGGGAACGGGACTTGGGCTGACTCTTTCGCAAACGATTATCCAAAATCTGGGTGGAAACCTCGAACTCGATTCGAAGGTCAACCGGGGATCTACTTTCAGCTTTGTGTTGCCGAGGGTGATTAAGCCGGAATTGATTAAGCCACAACCATAAAGTAAATCGCCCTTACTACAGTTGTAAAGTGTATCTCAAAAGTGTTAAATCTGACTTTTGGAGATGCTTCACTTGACTGTAGTGAGGGTGATTTTATAAATTCAAGGCTTTTCGAATTGTCTTGAACTTCTTAATGAACAGGATGAATGTTTAGTCTTTACGACTTAGGTGCATCCTTATCTTTGTCTCCGGTTCCCGGAGATGCTTTGCTGGCAGAGGAACTTCCGAAGGAAGCTGAACCGGAGGATGCTGTGCCTGAAGTTGCTGCATTAGAAGCGGTTGCACCGGGGGTAGCTGTGCTTGCCCCAGTTGTTCCTCCTGTGTGTGCAGAAGTTGCATTAGCAGGACGCGGAGCATTAACGCTGCTTGCACTAACATTTGCAGTGGCAGGTTGAGCCTGAACTTCCCAATGGAACGGTTCGAATTGGCTGTTCGGGTCTACCCACGACGGTTTGCGACGGGCGTAGATGATAAACGGAGCGGCAACTACGATGATACAGCCGAGGAAGAGTACGGTATACCATACGGCATTACTGCCCACTTCGATTTGTCCCGGAGGAATGAAACTGAGGACGAACGCCAGCAGAGAACCGCAGAAGCCGAGCCCGCCGACAAACCACATCAGCCCGTTGCCTTTCTTACCGATACGGAACGGACGATCGGCTTTTTTCAGGATATATCGCAGGTATATGGCGCTGCTGAACATCAGCAGGTACATGATCAGATACAGCAGTACGGTAAGTTGCGATAATATCTGATAAAAACTTTGTACCGAAGGCATTACCACAAACAGAAGACTGAGAACCGTTACGGCTCCTCCTTGCAGGTAAAGAATGTTTTTCTGAACACCTTTGCTGTTGGCTTTCTGGAAGAAGGGGGGCAGGTATCCGGCTTTTCCTACGGAATAGATACCTTTCGACGGACCGGCAACCCAAGTCAATACACCTGCCAGTACGCCGAATGCCAGAGCTACGGCAATGACCGGACCCAACCACGAGGCGTGGATGTAGCGGAAATAGTTGTCGAAGCCGACCAACAGACTTTGTGTCAGGTTAATATCTTTCTCTGGAATGATGATACCCAGCGAGAATGTACCCAAGATGAAAATCAATACCGTGATAGCAGAACCGATAAATACCGCTTTCGGATAATTTTTCGAAGGATTCTCCACATCTTTCACGTGGATACCGCCCATCTCCATACCGGCGTAGAATAGGAAGATACTGGCGGCTAAAACCAGATTGTCGAAATGCGACAGATCGGGAAAGAAATTACCGCTGAAATCCATTTGCGACTGTCCGCCGGTACTCAGATAAATGATGGCGAGCAGCACCAGCAGTCCCGCGGGAATGATTGTCCCCACCAGACCGCCGATTTTCGACACTTTACCTACCCAGCCCATACCTTTCAATGATATGAATGTGGCAGCCCAATAAATGATCAGAACGACGGCGAGCGTATAGAACCGGTTGGATGCCAATGCCATGTCGTGCGCATCGTTCATGCCGATAAATGCCAGCGAGACCGCACCGAACGTCAGTACGGTCGGATACCAGATCGTACTTTCCACCCATTGCAGAAAGATAGCCAGAAAACCGATCTTCTTACCGTAGGCTTCGCCTACCCAACGGAACACACCGCCTTGCTTGTCTTGGAACATTGCGGCGAGTTCGGCAGCTACCAATGCGGTGGGGATCAAGAAGACGATAGCGGCGAACAAATAATAAAACGCGGAACTTACTCCGTAGATCGCTTCTGCCGGTAGTCCGCGAAGCGAAACCACGGCTGTAACGTTCATGATGGCTAAGGTAAATACACCTAACTTTACAGTTTTTCCGATATTTGCCATGATACAAAAAGTTTTTAAGAATGAAAAAATATAGGGGAGCAATCTTCCGACACAGCATAAACAATGTTTGCCGCGCTTTGTTTTATCTGTCGGATAAAATTAAGATGTATGAACTTCGATTTTATGAACTCGGCGCATCGTAAGTACGGGCGGGTCTATGCCGTATTGCATGTAGTGATATTGATTCTGTCTCTGTTTCTGGTGGTCGGCATTTCGATCGACGCATTCCGGAATGTTTCGTTTATTACCCAGCCGCTCTATTTGCGCATACAGTTCTGGATCTGTATGTTTTTCCTGTTCGACTTTATACTCGAACTGTTGTTGGCGGAGCGGAAATGGAGGTATTGGGCTACACACTGGCTGTTCCTGCTGGTGTCGATACCCTACTTGAATATCTTCGACTATTACCACATTTCGTTTTCGGGCGAGCTGGGCTATCTGATCCGGTTCATTCCGTTGGTGCGGGGCGGATATGCGTTGGCGATCGTGGTGGGCTGGCTGTCATCGAGCCGCATATCGAGCCTGCTGACATCGTATCTGACAATGCTGCTGGCTACCGTCTACTTTTCGAGCCTGATATTTTTCGTATTGGAGAGCAAGATCAACCCCGAAGCTCCCGGGTACAGCGATGCCTTGTGGTGGGCGTTTATGGATGTGACTACGGTGGGCAGCAATATTTATGCCGTTACGCCGGTCTGCAAGATTCTGTCGGTACTGCTGGCGGCATTGGGTATGATGGTGTTTCCGATATTTACGGTTTATATCACCAGTGTTGTAGAGAAAGCGAACAAACAAAAAGCGGCAGCCGCTTCCCAGCTGCCCGAAAATACGAAGTGACCGGAACGGGACAAGCCTGCTTGCAACGGTGTGGCGGGCAGTTGATAAAACGTATAATTAAGCAAGGGGCAGTATCGAAATGAAATTTTTCGATGCTGTCCCTTTTCGGTGCGTCAGAATGTCTAAGATGCAAGGTGCAGAGGATGAGGACGACAGGAATTTACTGACAAACGACTTAGTCCGGCTTCCAATGGCAACGCGGCAGATCGGACATCATGACACACGTCGGTCGTTTAGTTCATCACCTCTTCGGGTAACCGTTCTTCAACAGTCACTTGGCATCCGTTGAATACATTCAGACCCAATGTATTGGCGATGTATCGGATGGCAGACTGAGCCTTTACGGAATTGCCTGCCGTATCGAGGGATGGAGCGAAAGCCGAGATCCCCATTACGCCGGGCATAACGCCTAAGATACCGCCTCCGACACCGCTCTTGGCGGGAACCCCCGACGTATAGAGCCAGTCGCCGGTATGTTCGTAAAATCCTACGGTCGCGATCAATGACGTGATCTGGGGTGCGAGGCATTCGTCGAACACCCGTTTCCCGGTGGTAGGGTTCAACCCCCGGTTGGCGATGGTCGCGCCGCAGATGGCGAGTTGTTTGGCTGTTACCCCCAGCGAACATTGGCGGGTGTAAAGGTCGAGCGACATATCCGGATCGTCGTAAATCCGGTTGTAGTTTTTCAACAGCCAGGCAATGGAACGGTTGTTGAAATTCGTCGCCGTTTCCGACTTGTACAACTCGTCGATCAGTTGCGGTGCGCTGCCGCACAGATCGGTGATATTGTCCACGATCGCTTTCCATTTTTCGTTCGGTTTACCGATCGGTTTCACCATACTGTTGGCGGCAATGGCGCCGGCGTTCACCAACGGTGTCGAAGGGTGATCGTTTTCCAGCAGTATCGCCATGATCGAATTGAACGGCAGTCCGGTGGCATCCGCGCCGATTTGTTTCAGCAGTTTTTCCGCTCCGTACTGGCGAAGCACCAGTATGGCGGTAGGCACTTTCGAAACCGATTCGATGCCGAACGAATAGTCGCAGTCGCCCACTTGGATCATCTCTCCGTTCAGCAGGCATACGCTGATTCCGAACAAATCTTTGTTTACATTTGCCAAGTAAGGGATGTAGTCGGCATTTTTGCCCTCCTTGTTCCCTTTATAGAGCCGATACGCTTCATTTACCGTATCCTCTATTTGCGAATATGAAATTTTGCAGTTCATGTCGTTCTTATTTTATCGAAATGAATCAATGACCGCTTCCGGTGTGGGTGAATACCGATCCCTGTACTTTTTCCTTTTTCTGAACCGAGATGCGGGAAGAAGTGGGGTACTGTATCTTGTCGAGCGATTCCACGGCACTCCGTATGTCGTTGAGTAACATGTCCGCCATGTCGCGGCTGAATCCCTGACGTACGACGACACGCATCACGATGTCGTTTTCCAGATTGGCAGGCAACGTATATGCCGGTACCATCCAGCCGCTCTGTTTCAGTTTGTCCTGCAAGTCGAACAAAGTCCAGTTGGCGATTTTGTCGTATTCCGGATTCATGTACCAGATAAACAGCGGGTTTACGATCTCTTTGCTGTAATTCTTGAATTGCGGCATCTTTCCGATTTCGGTGTGGATGTATTGGGCTATTTGCATCGAATTGCTCTGGATGTCTTTGTACCCTTCGAATCCCAAACGGATGAACTGGTAGTACTGACCTAAAATCTGGGCAGCCGGACGGGAGAAATTCAAACCCACTTGTGTGATGTTGGCTCCCAAATAGTTTACACTGAATGCCATCGGACCGGGCAGGTACTTCTTGTCTTTCCATACTACCCAACCTAAACCGGGGTAAACCAGACCGAACTTGTGTCCCGAAGTACTGATCGACAATACCCATTTCAGGCGGAAGTCCCATTTTTCTTTCGGTTTCAGGAACGGCAGGATAAATCCGCCGGTAGCGGCATCCACATGGATCGGAATTTCATAACCGGTTTTGGCATTGTATTCGTTCAACGCTTTGTCCAAAGCCTCCACGTCGTCGTTCAGTCCGGTCCACGTAACCCCTTGTATCGGCACGATACAGATCGTATTTTCGTCGCATAATTCCAAAGCCGCTTGGGGATCGAGCGTAATGTGTTCCAGTGTTAAGGGAACGGTACGCATTTCGATCTGCCAGAGTTGTGCGAACTTTTCCCATACCACCTGGAAGCCCGACGAAATAACGAAGTTGGGTTTGTCGGTCGGTTTGCCCTGTGCGCGGCGACGTTCTTTCCAGCGCAGCCATGCGGCGATACCGCCGAGCATACAAGCCTCGGACGAACCGATCGCCAATGCTCCGGTTTTCCATTTTCCCTCTTCGGGCGTATTCCACAGATTTGCCATGATGTTGATACATTTGGCGCTCATCCGAGCGATACGCGGATACTCTGTTTCGTCGATGTAGTTGATGTTGATCGCTTCATTCATCAGCCGGGTGGCGTATTTGTCCATGTAAGTGGTAACGAATGTTGCCAGATTCAGACGCGGCTGGGTTTGGGCGAACGTTTCGTCTTTTACCATCTGATACGCGATTTCCGGAGTGGTGGGTTTCTCGGGAATGCAGTCGGTCGGAGCCGGTTGCAACATCATCTCCGATCCGAAGGTCGGTGTTTGCGTGTCGCTGTTTTTCAAATTCAAGTCAATCATATTACAATAGAATTAGTTGTGAAAAAATGAAGGCGGACTGTTCCGCTTTAAGCCTCCAACACGAGCTGTTTCGAAAAGGTTTTGGCGTTTTGTGTTTATTATATCTTGCATACAGCTATTGTTTTTTTCTTGTCCATTTTAAGAAATGGTGCGGTGAACCAACGTTCTGTTCCGGTTGTTCTCTCTTCGTTGAAAAATAGTGTGATATGGAAATTAAAACCGGACGGGGTACGATCCCCTTGATAACCGTAATCGGTATCTGGTCTATTTCGGCATTGAATGCTTTGCCCGGGCTGGCGGTATCGCCCATACTGGGCAAAATGTCTGTCATTTTCCCGCATGCGACCGATCTGGATATCGAAATGCTGGCATCTTTGCCTTCGCTGATGATTATTCCTTTTATCCTACTTTCCGGAAAGCTGACCGAGCATATCCGTAATATCCTGTTGTTGCGCGTCGGACTGGTGGTTTTTGCATTGAGCGGCGTGCTTTATCTGCTTGCCGGGAAAATGTGGCAGTTGATCGTGATCAGTGCGATGTTGGGTATCGGGTCGGGACTGGTAATCCCGTTGTCTACCGGATTGATCACAAAATTCTTTCAAGGGAAATACCGTACGCAGCAATTCGGTCTCAGTTCGTCCATTACAAACCTTGTCATGGTCGGGGCAACGGTGCTGACCGGCTATCTGGCTGAAATCGAGTGGCATCTGCCGTTTATCGTTTATTTGTTGCCGCTGGTTTCGCTGATACTGACTATCCCGCTGGGGCGCAGTCTCGACGCAGAGGCGCATGGGGCATCACTGGCATCGGCGGCTGCGGCGAAAGCGGCTGCTCCGGCAGAGGAACGGACTTCGGCTACATTCGGGAAGTGGGGAATAGATGTTTCGCGTCTTGTCTGGCTGATGCTGTTCTACGGGTTGGTTACCTATCTGGCAGTGATCGTTGCGTTGAATGTGCCGTTTCTGATGAAATCCTACGGGTTTGAAAGCGGAGATAGCGGTATTGTCGTATCGTTGTTCTTCCTTTCGATCATGGCACCCGGTTTCGTACTGCCGAAGATTATTTCGATCTGTGGAAATCTGACCAAATTTTGGAGTCTGGTGCTGTTTATCGTCGGATTCGTTTTGATATTGATATCCCATTCCATGCTTTGGATCAGTCTCGGTGCGATATTCGTCGGATTGGGATATGGCGTTATTCAGCCTGCTGTCTACGACCAGACCTCTATGGTGGCTTTGCCGAAAAAAGCTACACTGGCGTTGGCATTCGTGATGTCGATGAACTATATCGCCATCCTGCTTTGCCCGTTCATTATCGACTTGTTGCAGGATATATTCCATTTTCATTCGGTTCAATCGCCGTTCTGGATCAATCTGGTAATTACGGTATTGGCTATCGGATGGGCTTGGTGGCGGCGGGAAGAGCCTCTGTTCGAAAAGTAGATAGCTCCCCGGTATATCCTTTACAGTTGAAGAATCCTTTCTCTGCATAGTTGCAGGCACGGACGGAAGAGCGATAATGCCTTTCGTCCGTGCCTCATTATTGTTTTGTCCGACATAGTTCAAGTAAACTTGTTTCTGTATTTCGGACTGCATGATCTTTGGACAGGATAGGATGCGCCTCTGCAAACTTGCAAATAAATTTGCGTTTGCGTCCGGCTTATGCGTATCTTTGTGCTATGCCTTCGAAAGAAGTAAAACGTCGGCGTTGGAAGTATGAATTCGATTGTATGGAATCCGTGGCACGGATGTACGAAACTAAGTCCCGGATGCAGATATTGCTATGTATATCGTCAGGACGCTATGTACGGCAGCGAGATAAGCAGCAGCGAGGTTCGCAAGACGGCGAATTTCGGTTTGCCGTTGAAACGACGTCGCGACAGGCTGTATAAAATCGAGCCGGGGACTACCGTCTATACCTGTTTTACTTCCGATTTCTGGTTGTCCGATGCCGATAGCTGGCGCGACGAAGCATGGGCGATGATACGGGAACGCCGCGATCTCACATTTATATTTTTTACCAAACGGATCGACCGTTACGAGTATTGCCTCCCTGCCGATTGGGGCGACGGATATGAAAATGTGGTTATCGGCTGCACGGTCGAAAATCAGGCAATGGCAGACTATCGTTTGCCGATATTCCGGCAATTGCCTATACATCACCGGCTGATTATTGCCGCACCGTTGTTGGAAGCGATCGACCTGTCTGCCTATCTGGATGAGAGGATTGCCGAGGTGAGTGTAGGGGGTGAGTCGGGTGGAAGTGCACGGGTATGCGATTTCGATTGGATTTTGGATATCCGCCGGCAGTGCGTCGAGCGGAATGTTCCGTTCTCATTTCATCAGACCGGGGCGAATTTTCGCAAAGACGGGCATATCTACCGGATAGAACGCCGCTACCAGATAGCACAGGCACGTAAAGCGGCTATCGACTATCGGGTAGGCGACGATTATATTCCGTTAGGGGTTAAAACTCCGGACACTGAGCCTTAATTGCTTCCTGTCGTTTTCGGATGAACTCAATGATAAAATCGGCAGTAGCTTCACAGCCCAGAATCGACGAGTCGATAGTCAGATCGTACGATTCGGCTTCACCCCAGCCTTTGTCGGTATAGAAATTGTAATAGGCGGCTCTTGATTTGTTGTACTTGTTCGACAACTCTTTGGCTTCGCGGTCGCTCAGATGAGGTGCCCGTCTGACAATCCGGCGGATCCGGTCTTCTAACGGAGCGTGGATAAAGAAGTTATAACAACACGGATGATTGCGCAGAATGTAGTCGGCGCATCTGCCCACGATCACACAAGGGCGTTCGTCGGCAAGCCGCAGTATGACATCTGATTGGAATTTGAAAATGTATTCGTTGCTCAATCCGCCGTCGCTCCAAAACGATCCGGCTCCCGGAATCCAGTTCACGGAGAAAACATTCCGCAATGCGTTCGGTGCTTTTTCGTCGGCACGTTCAAAATATTCGGGGCTTAGTCCGCTCTCTTTGGAGGCTTCGTTCAGCAGTTCTTTGTCGTAGTAGGCGATGCCTAATTTTTCGGATAGCAACTTACCGATTTCCCGTCCTCCGCTGCCGAACTGGCGACCGATCGTAATAATCAAATTGTTATTCATAAGAAAAAGGTTTATCTTAATTACAAACGTATAAAAAGTTTTGGAAAAACCGAAAGTTCGACGGTTACAAATTCATGAAAATATAAAGACCGAAACCGAAATCTATGTTTTAACGAAACAAGGGGGTTGTATCGAAATATGTTTTTTCGATACAACCCCCTTTTAGATGTGTCTGCCCCTCTTGCCGGAGGGGTAGGATACGTTGCTTTTACTCTTCCAGCAATTTCTTGGCATCGACATATTGGGCGATACCCAATGCAACCTGTTTGGCTTCTTTCATTGCCAGCACTACGGTCTGTTGGTGGGTGCGCACGACATCGCCTCCGGCAAATACCCCTTTGCGGGTAGTCATACCGTAGGGACGCTCTTTGGTAATGACGAAACCCTTGTCGTCCACGTCGATGCCGGTCGTGGTCGAAACAATACGGCTGGCAGGGCGTGAGCCTACCGCTAAGATGATTTTGTTGAACGGCATGATTTTTTCCCCGTCGGGCGTAGATGCAATGATCGATCCCAGTTCGTCGTTGCCGTTGCTGTTGAATTTGACAGCCGATGTTTGCCAGACGAATTCGACACCTTCCTCTACTGCTTCGTTGTATTCGGCTTTCAGTGCACTCATCTCGTTGATCGTGCGGTGGTACAGCACCTGTACTTTCGCCGCACCCATACGTACGGCGGAACGGGCGGCATCCATGGCGACATTTCCGCCACCGATGATGCCGACTATGTCGCCTTCGCTTATAGGTACTTCTTCGCGGGGAATCAATCCGCGGGTATAAAGATTGACGCTGCGCAGGAAATATGCCGATTGCAATATGCCCGGCAGCAATTCTCCGTCGATACCCAGCTCTTTCGGTTTGGCATTGCCCGATCCGATGAAGATAGCATCTGTCTCTTATACACATCTGACGCTGCCGACGACTTAATAGGTGTAGA
>ENA-OYWK01001537-OYWK01001537.1-human-gut-metagenome-genome-assembly--contig:-NODE-1537-length-10687-cov-6.863713_pt1 | contig 10687 bp, 4 predicted proteins | sample MGYA00244808_ERZ653392 | MGnify/ENA primary metagenome ERZ653392 (study PRJEB26926, sample SAMN06165125) | human gut metagenome | biome: ENVO:00009003; feature: ENVO:2100002; material: ENVO:00002003...
AAGTCGATTCCTTTGTATTCCTGTGGTGAAAGATAGGTGTCGAAAACGTTAGTAAGTCCGACGCCATACATGGTGGCACGTGTTACATACCGATGGGCTTGCAGACTGTCGGTCTGCGCTTGTAATCTTGTGCTAAGGGCGAACAGGATGCAACCTGTCAGCCCCAGGTATATTAGTTTTTTCTTCATCAGAATAATTTCATCTGCCCGGTGATTTCATCAATAATGTCGCCTTCGCTCTTGCCGCTGTCCGGGTCCAGATTTTCCGGCTCCTCTTCAGGAACTTCCTGTTGTTCTTGTGAGGGTTCGGGGAAGCGAGTTGGTTCAAGCTCATTGATCGTCTCCACTGCATAGGTAGTGATACGTTTTCCCTTGGCTTTGAAACCTTTGACAGCAATGAATTCATCCGCATCGATATTCAACGGATCACGGAAATTGTCGTGTCCGCCAAATATGACTTCCAGACGAGGATAGTACTCGTCGGTCAGCAGGATCAGACGGTTGTTCTTATTTTCTCCCAAGTAGTTCTGTTTACGGTTGGAGGCCTCAAAACAGAAACGTTTCAGATACGGATAATTCTGTTGGTCGGCATCGTAAAGCGCGGCAGTCCATATCTTGTTAGGATCAAATTTCTCCACGATGCTTACATTATCTTCATAGTGGTTGCTCAAGTCGAAGTTGGTAGTATAGAAATCACCGTTGTTCAGAACAATCAATATGCTGTCGTCGCTTTGGAATTCACCCAGATATTCACCTCGTCCGTCATAGTTGAGGCGGAGTATGTCACGGTCAAACCATACTTTACGTCCACCGAGCGTAGAACCTCCTTTTTGTTTCAAGGATATCTTATGTACCGGCAAGCGGGTAAGAATCACACCTCGTGCCTGACGTCCCTTGATGCTGACCTCACTGAAATCATGCTCGAAGATGATACGGCGTACACGCGGATTCGGTTTCAATGTCACCTTGATGATTTCGGCTTCTCCGTTCGGATTAGCACTGAAATAGGTAATCCGTGATTCGGGAGTTCCCAGTGTGACATCATATTCGCGGTCGCGAACTACAGAGGTAACGGCGAAACGTTTTACGTATGTCGTTCCTTCTTTTCCATCGCGGTAAGCTATATTGTAGATCGTACGTTTATCGTTCTTCTTGAATACATTGACATAGAGAACGTTTTTGCCGACGAATTTCTTGTCGGCAACAGGAGTAACGATATACTTACCGTCGCGGAAGAAGATAATGACATCATCGATATCCGAACAACATGCTACGAACTCGTCTTTTTTCAAGGCTGTTCCGATAAATCCTTCTTCGCGGTTGATATAAAGTTTTTCGTTTGCTTCTACTACTTTGGCAGCTTCGATGGTGTCGAAGTTACGCAGTTCTGTACGGCGCGGGAAGTTCTTGCCGTATTTGTTTTTCAACATCTGATACCAGTTGACGGTATAATCTACGATGTGAGCCAGATGATTATCAATCTCGGCCACTTCTTCTTTCATCCTGGCAATCAGTTCATCCGCTTTGTCCGAATTGAATTTCAGAATACGTCCCATTTTGATTTCCATCAGTTTGAGAATATCCTCTTTGGTGACTTCACGGATAAATTTCGGATAATAAGGCGTCAGGCGTTCGTCAATATGAGCACAAGCTGCGTCCATATCTTTGGATTGTTCGAACTCTTTGTCCTTGTAGATGCGTTCTTCGATAAATATCTTTTCGAGCGAAGCAAAGTGCAACGCTTCCAGTATTTCGTTTTTCTTGATTTCCAGTTCCTGCTTTAGCAAATCCAGCGTGTTGTCTGCCGACTTTCTCAAGACTTTGCTGACAGTGAGGAAATGAGGTTTGCTGTCGTCAATCACGCAGCAGTTGGGTGAGATACTTACTTCGCAATCGGTGAATGCGTACAATGCATCGATTGTTTTGTCCGATGATGTACCTGGTGCCAGATGCACTAATATTTCTACGTTGGCAGCTGTGTTGTCATCTACCTTGCGAATTTTGATTTTTCCTTTATCAACTGCTTTCAGGATAGAGTCGATCACTGTTGAAGTGGTTTTCCCATAAGGGATCTCTGTAATTGCAAGCGTTTTGTTATCAATCTTGTTGATCTTGGCACGTACTTTCACTGCTCCGCCACGTTCTCCGTCGTTGTATTTGGCTACATCGATCGATCCGCCTGTCTGGAAATCGGGATACAGTTGGAATTCTTCCCCATGCAGATAGCTGATGGAAGCATCGCAAAGTTCGTTGAAGTTATGCGGCAATATCTTGGAAGAAAGTCCAACGGCGATACCTTCCACTCCCTGCGCCAGTAATAACGGGAATTTCACAGGAAGAGTGACTGGTTCTTTATTTCGTCCGTCGTATGACAATTTCCATTCGGTAGTTTTGGGATTGAAGACAACATCCAGCGCAAACTTGGATAAACGTGCCTCGATATAACGGGGAGCAGCCGCACCGTCTCCGGTGAGAATATTACCCCAGTTACCCTGACAGTCAATCAACAGGTCTTTCTGTCCCAACTGTACTAGGGCATCCCCGATAGAAGCATCCCCATGCGGGTGGAACTGCATGGTGTGTCCCACAATATTTGCCACTTTGTTATACCGCCCGTCATCCAGACGTTTCATAGAATGCAGGATACGACGTTGCACAGGCTTTAAACCGTCATTGATGTGAGGTACGGCACGTTCCAGAATAACGTATGAAGCATAGTCCAGAAACCAATTCTGGTACATGCCTGTTAACTGATGTTTTACGCTTTCGTCCCGCGCGTCCGCCGGTTTGTAGTCTGAATGTCCTTCCGTTATCTCGTTGATTTCGTCACTCATATATCAATCTTCGCTTTGCTTTAACAACAAATTATCTTCCTGAACATCAAAAAAGGGGATGTCCACGCAAAAATACGAAATAAATTCATATGAGGACGAAAAGAACTCACGTTTTTTATGATACTGACAGTTCTGTTAATCCTTTGATCTCACATTCCACACCAATAAAGCGAAAAAAACGGAAAGTAATGCTGCTCCGATCCAAAAAATATTGATGTAAGAAAAATCATAGATTTCTTTACCATCAACGATGCTTTTGTGCCCTTCAATGAGAACTCCGCTCATTATATCTTGTATACCTGCTCCGATGTAACTGGCAATGCCTACAATACCTAACGCTGCACCAGAAGCGTTCCGGGGAGCAATGTCGACAGCCATTAATCCACCCAAAAAACAGAGAAGTACTCCGATAGCGGTTCCGAATAGTACCATGGATAATGCGTCTATCCAGAAGTGGACGCCCGGGACTAGTAGAAACAGGCATAGTGCTGCTACATTCATCAAACCGAAGATAAGCGCAGGAGCATTTCTACGTCCATTGAAAAACTTGTCGGAGATTACCCCGGAAAACATCGTACCAATAATTCCACAAACCGAACTGATGGAGATGATAAAACTGGCATCTAACGTAGAATACCCTTTCTGGGCTTCCAGATAAAAGACTCCCCAACTGTTCACTGCATATCGGCTGACATACATCAACGCACTTGCGATGGCAAGTATCCAAATTGCCGGCATCATTAACGCCTGTTTTTGTGCCTTGTTGAAGTCAGCTTTATCATCGGTTTCATCTTTTATTTGTGGATGATTAACTGCTGACAGTCCTTCACTTTCGGGAGAGTCGTGGAAAAAGTTCCAGACAATTAAAACTCCGATTATTCCAATACTACCGGCTCCTATGAAACCATATCTCCACCCTAAAACGCTCACAATGGAAGCGACAATGATGAAAGTCATAGCCTCTCCGATATTGTGACTTGCCGACCAAAAACCGTAGAACGACCCTCGTTTCTTGTCCTCAAACCAACGGGATAGTCCGACTACACAGGAAGCTGCTCCCATTGACTGAAACCAGCCGCTGATTCCCCATAGTACGGCAAATAGAATAAAAGAATGAGTGAACCCTAAACATAAGTTAGCCAAAGCGGTAATCAGTAATCCGGTGGACATGAAGCGTCTGATATTACTGCGGTCTGCTAGAAATCCATTGGTGAATTTTCCGATGGCATATGTGAAAAACAGCACGGCACCAATGATACCGAGTTCGGTTTCTGAAAATATACCTTCTTCGACAATCGGCTTTTTTACTACATTCAGACTAAGTCGGCAAACGTAATAAATACCGTATCCGGCAGTTGCGGAAAAAAAGGTTGCCCATTGTAGCTTTTTGAGCTTCTTCTTGTTCTCTTTAAGAACTGGTGCAGGAGTACTGATTTGATAGAATTTGATAAGTTGTTTTAACATGGTAATTAGTGTTTGTTGCTTTAAAAAAAAGCAATAGTGATAGTAAGGTGTATCGGGGATTACCGATACACCTTACTGATAAAAATATAAATTGTGGATTAATTAGTAACTTAAGCCGTCTTCCCAACCCGGATTTTGGGTCAGAATGCCTTGTGTCAATACGCGTTGATCGGCAGGAATTGGCCATAAATAGTCTCTTTCCTCTTTCCAGTCATTGCCATAAGTAACTTTAGGAAATCCGATAATATAGCCGGATGTACCATTGGAGAGGTAAATATCCTTATCCAGTTTCTTTTTATTATCACATTGCGAAGTAGCTGTGGTTTCGTAGATTTCCAAATCAGGTTTTCCGTCTCCATCCATGTCATACGTTCCTACTCCAGGAATATAGATGCCGTAGTAAGGAATGTACTGATTGAACATTTGTTTTCCTTCTTTCCATCGGAACAAATCCCATTGTCTCAAGCCTTCCATAACTAATTCAATGGTACGTTCGCGACGTATTTCGAGAATGACTCCTTTGTTCGCTCCCTGCTCAACGTTCGGATAGCAGGTACCCAAATACGGATCAGGATTGTTGTTGGCGTCTGTAAGAATCAAATCCGGCATTTTTGCCCGTTCACGAATTTTATTGATAGAGATATCCAGATCTTCTTGTTTAAGAGTTCCTAATTCTGCTTTAGCCTCGGCATAATTCAGGTACACTTCTGCGGCTCGCATCAGTGGCCAGTCGGAGGTACTTTTGGCGGCTCCGTCATGGTCTTTCGTTCCTACGAATTTGATAGGTCTGTATCCGCAGTAGGCAGTTAAATCATTAGCAGTAACGGTGGTTTCTCCTTTCTGGATATAGTTCGGGCAAAGTACAGTTTGTTGTAAGCGTGGATCACGGTCTTTTACCTCTTCCGTATAGAACATAGTTTCATATCCTTGTTTATCTGTGAAACGCGTTCCGTCAGTCATCAGGTAGTGATTCATAAACCGGCGGGTGAAGCCCATCTGCAGATTGGCGATGCTGAATTGTACGGAATGTGATAATTGTAGACCTTCGAAGTTATAAGCTCTTGCCAGTACAACTTCTGTTGTTTTGGCATTGTCCGCACAGAACATATCTCTGTAAGGTTCTGTTCCTTCTTTATACAGACTGAAGCCGCTTTCATCAATAAACTGCTTGGCAGTGCTTGCTGCAATTTCCAGATATTTCTCATAATTGTCCAGTCCGTGGTATTTCCGATAAGTTCCTTCATAGAGTGCAGCTTGACTGGCAAATGCCAGTGCTGCCCATTTAGTGACTCTTGTATTCCGAGTGTCTGTGCTTTTAGTTGGTAAGCTGGTGGCGGCATCTTCGAAATCTTTGAGGACCCGATCCATCACAAATTCGCGTGAATCTCTGGCTTTAGCCAGTAATTCCTGATCTTCCGAACCTAATACCTGATCATACCAGGGCACGTCTCCATAACGACGTACCTTTACGAAATAGAAATAAGCTCTGAAGAACTGTGCCACACCGTTATATTGGCTGCGGGCGGTTTCATCATCACAATTGGAGGAATGTTGCAGAAAATAATTGATGTGACGGAGTTTGCTCCATGACCATCCGGTTTCGCTAGCAGCCGAACGGGTACCTTCAATCACCTGTCCCATGCCTTTGTCAATCATATCGTCTGCATTTGTACCGGCTGAAGCGTCCGGTTCATCCAGCAAAGTATAAAATTGATTGGTCCATAACTCCAGGTCGGATTTATTTTGAAAGTAATTCTCCGGTGTCACTGCATTTTCCGGTAGGAGTGTCAGGTCGCAACTACTGAACAGGGTTGTCACCATTCCCAGGATAATTATTTTGTTGATAGCTTTCATACTATATCTGATTAATCATTAATTAAAAAGTAATATCTACTCCAACAGTATAAACACGTGGATAAGCATATCCCGAACCTGTGTTGGATGAGTAAGTGCTACTAGAGATAGCCAATTCCGGATCAATGGTTTTATTATGCTTCTTCAGAGGCGACCAATAATATAGATTCTCTCCTGAAACATAAACACGGACTTTTTCGAAAAAACGCTTGTTGATGGGCAGGGTATATCCGATAGAGAGGTTCTTGAAACGCAGATAAGCAATGTTCTGTATATATCGGTCATTGACTGTTCCGAGTGAACCTCCGGAGTAGGATTGATAACCTCTGATGCGTGGGAAGAAGGCATTTCTGTTGTCTTCTGTCCAACAGTCTTCCGGGAATGACTTTTCTATAAATGAGGTAGAAGGGAAAGAGTAGGGGCCCCAGAAAGAATTCGCTCCTTGTGAACTGGAACTGGAGGACGGATACCAGTCTCTTTTACCGATCCCTTGAAAGAAAGCAGATACGTCAAAACCATTCCAGCTTGCATCCAGGCGGAAAGAATAGTTGTATCTTGGAGTCGTATTTCCGATGATCCGTTTGTCGCCCGGGTCATCTACGGTTCCTGCTCCTGCTCCGATCACGTTGTCTCCATTCAAGTCGGCAAAGCGTACATCACCGGCACGTAGATAACCGTCTACTTTACTACTGTAAACACGTCCGTTCACGGCTTTGTCATTAATCTTTGCCTGATATTCCGCAGCTTCTTTGTCTGTTTTAAACAATCCGTCTACATGGTATCCCCAGATTTCTCCCATTTTCTTTCCTACATAGTGGTCGGAAATCAGTTTGTCCGGGTTGTTGTATTTGGTGATTGTGCGCTGGTAATCTCCCAAGGTAGCTTGTATCCCATATCGGAAAGGCTTGTTGGCTACTTTGAACGAATCGTTCCATGAAACAGATAATTCCCATCCGTTTGTCCGTAAGTCAGCGCAATTGGCTTTTGGGGTAGAAGCACCGTATACATCCGGTAAAGTCAATGAGGTGGTCAGCATATCCGTTGTTTTACGGACGTAATAGTCGGCACTCATACTTAGACGGTTTCTAAGGAATGACATATCCAATCCGACATTGTATGTTGTAACAGTTTCCCAGGTCAGCCCGGAAGAGATTGGATTGGAAATTTTCGCATAGTATGCTTTTCCTTCTCCATCAAAGGTATAACTGAATTGGTTATCGGAAGTGATTGTTTGCAGATAAGCGTAATAATCTACTTGTTGGTTACCCAGACTGCCGACAGAAGCACGTAATTTTAAACTGCTCCACCAGTCACTTACAGGTTTGAAGAAGTTTTCTTCAGAAATTCTCCACCCTGCTGATACCGAGGGGAATATTCCCCATCTGTCTCCTTCTGCAAATCGGGAAGAACCATCAGCACGGCAGGATACCTCAAGCAAGTATTTGCCCATGTAGTCATAGTTGATACGCCCAAAGAAACCAAGAGTCTTATAGGCACTGATATCTTGTGATACGGTAAGCACACTTTCGGGTGTTACTGCCGAAAAGGAGTCGAGGTTATCATTGGACAAGTTGGTCATGGAAGTATCTTTGTTGACATTACGGTAAGTCTCATACTGACTACCTGCCACCACTTTAAGATTATGTTTCTTTGCCCATGAATGTTCAAAAGTAGCATAGTAATTCAGCATATGAGTGACGGGGAAAGATTCGTCTTCTTCATAGTTGTTAAAGATACTTCCGGAAGTGAATGTCTGTGTCACTCCCTGACTACGTGAATATTCAAATGAGTTGTTGCGATAGCGATACAGCTGTTTTCTTTGCTGATAACTGTAATTGGCAGTCAAAGTCAATCCTTCCAGTAAAGTAATATCAATCTGGTTGACTACAGACAAGAGTGTTCTGGATTTGGTGTTATGCCCTCTTTGAGATGTCAGATAGCCACCGTCGCCGGCTCCGAGAGGGGAGTTGGCATAAAGTTGGTTTGTATATTGCACAATTGTTCCGTCAGGATTGAAAGGCACGAATGACGGACTGATATTCGATTCCAGACGAGCAATGGTCATTGCATAATTGGAAGTTCCGTTATATCTGTAATTGTTGTTGTCCAATCCGATATTTGTCGACCATTTTATCCATTTATTCAGTTGGGCATCCATCTTGGCACGGAATGAGTAATCTTTATAGAGGTCTTTATCAATGTTGAACATACCATACTGCTGATAGTAGCGTCCACTGATATAATAATTCACCTTCTCGCCACCTCCGGTGATGGAAATGTTATGTTCCATCTGTGGGCGGGTGCGATTGTAGAAGTGTCCATACCAATCTGTATTTCCATAATAATAGTACTTCCCGTCTTCTCCGATTTCTACCCAGGGGCGTTCAGGATTCTCAGTCATATCATTCCTGCGGTCGTAGAGCTTCTGGAGTTCTTCATCTTCATACAAATACATATTCACACCATTGTATGCATGGTAGAACTTGTTGGCGAAAGTTACATAATCATACCCGGTACGGATAAAATCAGTGGAAGTCGTATTCTGTGTCCATCCGAAACGACCGTTATAGGAAATTTTGGCTTTTCCTTTTGTTGCGGCACTTCCCGATTTAGTGGTAATAAGTACCACACCAGCCGATGCTTTTGCTCCATAAATGGCACACGAAGATGCATCTTTCAATACAGAAATCGATTCGATATCATTTGCATTGACTTGATTTAGCGGTACTTCTACGCCATCACACAATACTAACGGCGTGCCACCGTTGACAGAGATACCTCCACGAATGTTTAATGAATACCCTGACTCGGGCGAACCTGTACCAAAAGTAAGATTTACAGATGGATCGGCTCCCTGCAATGCATTGGCAGCAGACACTACCGGGCGGTTGTTCAGGTCTTTACTAGAGATGGTGGAAACGGCACCTGTCAGGTTACTTCTGCGTTGACTACCGTAGCCTACTACGACTACCTCGTCAATCATCAGGCTGGAAGGAATCAGGCGGATGGTCTTGGTCTGATTGTCTTTTACATTGACTGTTGCCATTTCATAACCTACGTACGAAATTTCGATTGTTGAGGGTATGAAAGCTTCTAAAGAAAACTTTCCATCCAGATCGGTAATTGCTCCTTGTGCGGTTTCTTTGTTCATCACTGAAGCGCCTATAACAGGATTACCTTCTTCGTCATAAACAATACCGGTAATCGTCTGTTTCTTTTTCTCACCGGGCTTTTGCTGACTGGTATCTGACTTTTTACTGATAATGATACTATGCCCGTTGATGGCGTAGCTAACATTCTGTCCCACAAAAATCTGATCCAAAACGGCCTTAATAGGCGCATTAGTGGCATTGACTGACACTTTTTTACTCATGTTGATCTCTGCGGATTTGATCACAACAGAATAATTTTTGGTCTTATGTAAAGCTTCTATTGCTTCTTTTACAGTAACATTCTTTAATTGTAAGGTTATGTCTTGTGCTAGAATGGGTTGAGAGAAAAATATCATCACACAAGCAAACCAGATCGTTGATATATATTTTTTATAAATATTAGTTTGCTTCATATCAGGTTATACTACTGCTAATTTTATGGAGCTGCAGAAGTAATCAAGATTACTCCCTGACTCCGGGTTATGGACATTTGTCCGTCTGTATTGAGATTGGATAAAATCTCATCGAGAGTTTCCCCGTTAGTGAAGTAAGCAATGTAAGTGCTGTCACCTAGCTTTTGATCTAATATGATGATTCTGGTATCGAAATAATATTCCAGTTCCTTCACAATATCATTAAGGGGAAGATTACTGAAATAGAATCCTTCGTTTTTGGCCGGACACTTGTACAGATTGGCAAGGAATGTATCGCGGACAATCTTCTGTGAAGTTCGGTTATACTGAATCATTTCTCCTTTCTTCAAAATCTCATTAGGATGAGTTGGAGTTTTGAACAGTACCGAACCTTCTACGAGCGCGACTTCTACTGTCTCGATATTCTCGTAGGCACGGAGATTGAACTTTGTACCCAGCACCTGCACATGGACGTCACCAGCAGAAATGATAAAAGGCTTGTCCGGATCCTTTGCCACATCGGCAAAGAGTTCTCCACTGACAAAGATTTCTCTTTTATTTTCTGTGAAATCGGAAGGGTAAATTACTCGCGTGCCTGAATTGACATGGAGCGTCGTTCCATCCGAAAGAGTGAGTGTCTGATGCATACCGTGTGGTACGGTGATATCATTCCAGTGTGTATTTGCCTTCTTGTCAAGAAGTAAATATCCGGCTAAAAATAAGAGTGGTATAAAAAGGACGGCTGCCACACGCTGCATCCAGCGGATTGAACGCTGAAGTCCCGGGCGTGGTGTGCGGACCTGTTGGGGTTGAGTTGCTTTTTGAAATTTCTCAAAAGCTTTTTGAGATAACTCATGATTCTCCATTTGAATTTCAGAGATAATCTCACGGAAACTCTGGTCCACTAGGCTATTGTCATTTTCCTGTCTCTTATACACATCTCCGAGCCCACGAGACGTAGAGGAATCTCG
>ENA-OYWK01001542-OYWK01001542.1-human-gut-metagenome-genome-assembly--contig:-NODE-1542-length-10656-cov-7.108858_pt1 | contig 10656 bp, 7 predicted proteins | sample MGYA00244808_ERZ653392 | MGnify/ENA primary metagenome ERZ653392 (study PRJEB26926, sample SAMN06165125) | human gut metagenome | biome: ENVO:00009003; feature: ENVO:2100002; material: ENVO:00002003...
GAAATAAGGATATTATGAAAAAAGTATTGACAATAGCGGGAAGTGATTGTAGCGGAGGTGCTGGAATACAGGCGGATTTAAAGACATTTGCCGCACACGGTGTATATGGAATGAGTGTTATTACATCACTTACAGCACAGAATACAACGGGCGTATATGGAATAATGAATTGTAAGAAAGGCTTTACAGCAAGCCAGATAGATGCGGTATTTGAGGATATAAGACCAGATGCGGTAAAGATTGGAATGGTGTCTGAACCATACATAGTAGAGGAGATAGCAGAAGAATTAAGAAAATACAAAGCGGTTAATATTGTGTTAGATCCGGTTATGGTGTCAACAAGTGGTAAGAAGCTCATCACTAAAGAAGCAGAGGAAGTGCTTATTAAGAAGCTTATGCCGCTTGCAACAGTTATAACACCTAATATTCCAGAAGCTGAAAGTCTGTCAGGCATAACTATTAATGACAGATATGATATGGAAAAAGCGGCAGAAATCATCTATAAAAAGATAAATATTAATGATGAAGGACCGGCAGTTCTTGTAAAAGGCGGACATTCCATTAATTGTGCTAATGATTATCTGTATACAGAGATTGGAACAAGCTGGTTTGAGGCAGAAAGAGTAGATAATCCTAATACACACGGAACAGGCTGTACGCTGTCATCTGCTATTGCATGTAATATAGCAGAGGGGTATAGTGTTAAGGAGTCGGTTGCAAGGGCGAAGGAATACATAACAGGTGCTCTTAAGGCTGGACTTAACATAGGTAAGGGAAGTGGACCTCTTAATCATATGTATGTGCTTGATAAGTAAAATGGTGTGGATAGGAGATTGATAATGGATAGTTTTATATATAGTATTAATGCAACAGTTCCTATATTTCTTGTGATGATTATAGGGTGGTTTATTAAACAGATAGGCCTTATTGATGACCATTTTGCCAATGTTGCTAACAGATATGTGTTTAAGGTGGCATTGCCAGCATTACTGTTCAGGGATTTGTCAAAGTCTGATTTTAAAGGTAAATTTGACCCGCAGTTTGTATTGTATTGCAGTATAGTAACAATACTTATGTTCTCATTAGTGTGGATAGCAACTGAGATATTAATGAAAGACGATACACAAAAGGGAGCGTTTGTGCAGGGTTCGTGCAGAAGCAGTGCAGCAATTCTTGGAATGGCATTTGTGCAGAATATGTATTCAGATACAGGAATGGCACCGCTTATGATTGTTGCAGCAGTTCCGTTATTTAATATATTTGCAGTCGTTGTACTTACATTTAAGGCACATCCGGCAGACAGCAGTGAAGCTGTTAAGGCTGGAAGGGGTAATAATATAAAAAAAGCATTTGTTAATATATTAAAAAATCCAATTATTATAGGTATAGTTCTTGGTTTTATATCATCAATGCTTAATATGAAGTATCCTGCAATTATTAATAAGACTATAGAAAGCCTTGCACAGACAGCAACACCTATAGCTTTAATATGCATTGGTGCAGGTTTTGAGGGGAGAAAAGCATTAAAGAAGATAAAGCCTACTATTATAGCAACATTTATTAAACTTATAGGACTTGCGGCAGTGTTTATTCCGGTTGCAGTATTTCTTGGCTTTAGAAATCAGGAGCTTGTGGCGGCTCTTATAATGCTTGCATCTCCTACTACAGTTACAAGCTATGTTATGGCAAAGAGTATGGATAATGATGAGGTATTATCATCAAGCATAATTGTTTTGACGACAGTATTATCAAGCATAACATTAACAGGCTGGATATTTATTTTAAGAGCATTAGGCTTGATATAAAGTTGTTGAAAATGTAATAGCTATATGTTATACTTCTAATAGTTATGAACAAAAAGGAGGTATTGTTGTGAAGCATATTAAGACAATCAGCAATCGCGTATTAAAGGATACAATGAAGCACGGTGGATGTGGCGAATGCCAGACATCATGTCAGTCAGCTTGTAAGACATCTTGCACAGTTGGTAACCAGAGCTGTGAGAATAAGAATAACTAATAATTAGTTAATTGGTTAGTGAAGGGTAAGAGAGTGCTAAAGCATTTTAGACACTCTCTTATTTCTGTTAAGACAGTTCATAGTTAGTGTATGTCTGATAGCTACAGGTATATTAGTTAACTGTGATTAAGAATAAATGGCTGTATACAGCCAATAGAAATTGAGGATAATTATGATACATCAGTATAAGAATAATGGATATAACATCGTGTTAGACGTAAATAGTGGTTCTGTACACGTTGTTGATGATATAGTATATGATATAATCGCACTTTATGAGAATTCAAGTGTTGATGAGATAGCAGATAAGCTTAAAGATAAATATAAGGAAGAAGATATCAGGGAAGCCTGTCAGGAGATAGAAGAATTAAAAGAAGAAGGACAGCTTTTCACAGAAGATATATATGAGCCATATATAGATTCATTTAAGGACAGACCTACAGTTGTTAAAGCTCTATGCCTTCATATTGCACACGACTGTAACCTTGCCTGCAGATATTGTTTTGCAGAAGAAGGTGAGTATCACGGAAGAAGAGCTCTTATGAGCTTTGAAGTTGGTAAGAAGGCATTGGATTTCCTTGTTGCTAATTCAGGCTCAAGAAGAAATCTTGAGGTTGACTTCTTTGGTGGTGAGCCAACAATGAATTTTGAAGTTGTAAAGCAGCTTGTAGAATATGGAAGAAGCCTTGAAGAAGAGCACAATAAGAAATTCCGTTTTACACTTACAACTAATGGTATACTTCTTAATGATGAGATACTTGATTTTGCCAATAAAGAGATGAGCAATATCGTATTAAGCATAGATGGACGTAAAGAGATTAATGATCTTATGCGACCAACAAGAAATAACCACGGAAGTTCATATGACATTATAATGCCTAAGTTTAAAAAGGTTGCTGAAAGCCGTAACCAGATGAATTATTATGTCAGAGGTACATTTACACATAACAATCTTGATTTTTCAGAAGATGTTCTTCACTTAGCAGACGAAGGTTTTGAGCAGATTTCGGTAGAGCCGGTTGTTGCACAGCCTACAGACTCTTATGCGATAAGAGAAGAAGACCTTCCAATTATATTTGAGCAGTATGATAAGCTTGCCAAGGAAATTATTAAGAGAAAGAAAGCAGGCAATGGGTTTAATTTCTTCCACTTTATGATTGATCTTAACGGTGGTCCTTGCGTGGCTAAGAGATTATCAGGCTGTGGCTCAGGATGTGAGTACCTTGCTGTTACTCCTTGGGGTGATTTCTATCCATGTCATCAGTTCGTAGGTAATGAAGATTTCCTTATGGGTAATGTTGATGAAGGCATAACCCGTAATGATATAAGAGATGAATTCAAGAGTTGTAATGTATATTCAAAAGAAAAGTGTAAGAACTGTTTTGCCAAGTTCTACTGTAGTGGTGGGTGTGCCGCTAATTCTTACAACTTCCATGGTAACATCAATGATGCATATGATGTTGGCTGTGAGATGCAGAAGAAGAGAATTGAATGTGCAATTATGATAAGAGCTGCGATGGCAGAAGATTAAAAGGAATGTTGAAGGGAGTATTAATAGTAAAATGAAGTACAATTTAACTAAGAAGATAAGCTATAGCATTATTATTCTTGTATTGCTTGTAGGACTTTCGCTTACAGCTATATTCGGAATGAACGGCAAAGGCTATGGCAGTGCTAAGGACATCAACTTAGGTCTTGACCTTGCAGGTGGTGTCAGTATTACTTATGAGATTAAAGAAGATAACCCAAGTTCCCAGGATATAGAAGATACTATATATAAGCTTGAGAAACGTATCGAGGGAAGAAGTACAGAATCTCAGGTCTACAAAGAGGGCGATAACAGAATTACAGTAGAAATTCCAGGTGTTACAGATGCTAATGAAATTCTTACAGAATTAGGAACACCAGGTTCACTTGAATTCCTTGATTACACAGGTTATACAGCGTGGTCACAGGGAGAGGATTACACACCACTTCTTACAGGTTCTGACGTAAAGACAGCACAGGCTTATACAGATACATCATCTAAAGACAGCACACCATATGGTGTATCGCTTACATTTACAGATGAAGGTGGAGATAAGTTCGCTGAGGCAACAGCTAACAATATAGGAAGCAGAATATACATAGTATATGATGGTTCGGTTGTAAGTTATCCAACAGTTAATCAGGCTATAACAGGTGGTAATGCTTCAATTACAGGTATGGAAACATTTGATGCGGCAGATAATCTTGCTACATACATAAGAATTGGATCTATTCCTCTTACACTTAATGAAGTAAGCTCTAATATCGTAGGTGCACAGTTAGGACACGATGCAATTCATACAAGTCTTATAGCAGCAGCTATTGGTTTTGCGTTGTTATGTGTATTTATGATTGCTATATACAGAGTACCAGGTGTTGTTGCAACACTTTCGCTTATTATATACACAACATTAGTATTATTCCTTGTAAGTGTATATGATCTTACATTAACACTCCCGGGTATTGCCGGTATCATACTTGGTATTGGTATGGCGGTTGATGCCAATGTTATTATCTATACACGTATCAGGGAAGAGATAGCCGCAGGAAAGGGTGTTGAGAATTCTATTCTTGCAGGTTACGACAAAGCTACATCAGCTATCGTTGATGGTAACGTAACAACACTTATTGCAGCTATTGTACTTTATATATTCGGTACTGGTCCTGTTAAGGGATTTGCAACAACTCTTGCAGTAGGTAACATAGTTTCAATATTTACAGCACTTGTGATTACTAAAGTTATTATGAAGCTTCTTTATAACTTTGGTCTTACTAAGCCATCGATGTATGGAAAGACAACACATAGAAGAACTTATGATATTCTTTCAATTAAGAAATGGACTATTACGGTTTCAATTGTTCTTATTGTTATTGGTTTTATAACAATGGGAGTACAGAGTGCACTTGGTAACAGAGCACTTAATTTCAGCCTTGAATTTGTTGGCGGTTCAACAACAAGCTTTACATTTGACAAAGAATATTCACAGTCAGAGATAGAGAATGATATTATTCCTGTAATCAGGGATGCTGCAGGTATAACAGAAGTACAACAGCAGAAGGTTCAGAACTCAACTAAGGTTTCATTTAAGACAACAGACCTTTCACTTGAGCAAAGAGAAGCTGTTGAGGAAGCTGTAACAGCTAAGTTCCCTATTGAAGATGGTTCAATAGTTGAGACAGACACAATCAGCTCATCTGTCAGCAGTACTATGAAGAAGAATGCTATTCTTTCAGTAATTCTTGCTACAATAGCAATGCTTATATATATCTTTGCAAGATTCAGGGATATCAAATTCGCGCTTGCAGCTGTTATGGCTCTTTTACAGGATGTATTAGTAGTTATTACATTCTATGCAGTATTCAGAGTGCCAGTAGGTAACACATTTATTGCCTGTATGCTTACAATAGTAGGTTACTCAATTAATGGTACAATCATTATATTTGACCGTATCAGGGAAATGTTAAAGAGTGCTAACTCTAAGACTAATATTACAGAGCTTGTTAACTCAGCTATAACAAGTACATTAACAAGAAATATTAATACAACAATAACAACTCTTATTATGCTGGTTATGTTATACATACTCGGTGTAACATCAGTTAAGGAATTCTCACTTCCACTTATTGTTGGTATTATCGTAGGTTTCTACTCATCAGTATTCCTTACAAGTTCATTCTGGTATATGCTTGGTGGAAAGAACAGAGGAGTTATTGATGAAGCAGTTAATAAAAGAAAAAAAGCAGAAAGCATAGGTAAAGACGGAGCTCAGGTATAATAAATAATTAATATAATGGCTTTGTAAAGCAGTAAAATGGTGCATCATCAAACGATGCACCATTTTTAATACAAGCAATATTGCCATAAGAATGGAGAACAAACGTGAACAGCAAATGGATGGTATACGCCAAAAAAGCAGATTTTAAGCAGATAGCCTCTGAATACGGAATAGATCAGGTTCTTGCCCGTATAATAAGAAACAGGGATATATGCGGCAGTAAAGATATAGATATGTATCTTAATGGGAATCTTAACGATATACATAATCCTCATAGTATGAAAGATGCCGATAAATTTGTTGATATTATTACTAAGAAAATAGAGGAACATAAGCCTGTAAGAATAATCGGAGATTATGATATTGATGGAATATGTTCTATTTATATATTATTCTGCGGCTTAAAGGCGGCAGGAGCAGATGTGGATTATGTTGTACCGCATAGGATAAATGATGGTTATGGAATTAATGAGCATTTAATAGACAATGCAATCAATGAAGGGATTGATACAATTGTTACCTGTGATAATGGAATAGCTGCATATAATCAGGTCAGGTATGCAAAGGATAATGGAATTACAATAATAGTGACCGACCACCACGATGTTCCATTTGAGATAAAGGACGATAAAAAGGTATACATTGTACCTCCGGCAGATGCAGTTATTAACCCTAAACAGGCAGATTGTGATTATCCATTTAAGCTGTTATGTGGAGCAGGCGTTGCATATAAGCTTATAAGCCTGTTATATGACAGATTAGGGCTTGATAAGAAAGAGCTTGAAGATTATATTGAATTTATGGCAATAGCCACTGTAGGTGATATAGTCGACCTTATTGACGAGAATAGAATAGTAGTTAAATATGGCCTTAAGCATATTGCACATACAAAAAATACAGGGCTTAGGGCACTTATAGAGGAGTGCCAGCTTGATATTAATAATATAAGCTCATATCATATAGGCTTTGTAATAGGACCATGTCTTAACGCCAGTGGACGTCTTGATACAGCAAGACAGGCAATTGAACTTATGCTTTGCAAGGATAATGAAAAGGCACATAATATGGCAAAAGAGCTTATAGCCCTTAATAATGAAAGAAAGTCAATGACAGAGCAGGAGACGCAGAAGGCAATAGAATTAGTAGAGAATACTGGTCTTCTTAAGGATAGAGTGCTTGTTATATATTTAAAGGACTGCCACGAGAGCATAGCTGGAATAATAGCAGGCAGAATTAAAGAAAGATATTACAGGCCTACATTTGTTATTACTAATGCTGAGGACGGGGCAAAAGGCTCAGGACGTTCAATCGAAGGCTATAATATGTACGAAGAGATTAATAAATGTAAAAATGTTCTCACTAAATATGGTGGACATCCTATGGCGGCTGGTTTATCATTAGCAATATCTGATATTGACATATTCAGAAAAATGCTGAATGATAATGCGATACTTACAGATGAGGATTTAATTCCTAAAATGTGGATTGATGTTCCAATGCCTGTATCGTATGCCAATATCCGGCTGGTTAACCAGTTAAAGCTGCTTGAACCATTCGGAAAGGGTAATGAAAAGCCGGTATTTGCAGATAGGAACTTATATGTAAAGACAGCTTCAGTTATTGGAAAGAATAAAAATGTTCTTAGATGCCAGTTAGAAACAGAGGACGGAACTTATGTACCTGCTGTACAGTTTGGAATTAATAATATAGATGATATTCCAAGGGCAGGAATGAGAATTTCTATAATATATTATCCGGATATCAATACATTTAACGGAATAATGTCATTACAGATAATTATAAAGGAATGGAAGGAAACAATATGAGAGAGAGAATGAGGAAACTGACAGCTGCTATTCTTATGCTTGTAATGGTCAGCGTAATGTTTACAGCCTGTGGCAGTAACAGCAGTGATAAGTCAGACAATGCAACACAGGAAAGTACAAGTGAGTATGTAAGCGAAGACATAAAAGTAGCTGCACTTAAAGGACCTACAGCTATCGGAATGGTTAAGCTTATGAGCGATAATGAGGATAATAAAACAGCCAATAATTACACATTTCAGATAGAGGCGGCGGCAGATGCATTTACAGCAGACCTTATAAAGGGCGATGTCCAGATTGCAGCTATGCCTTGTAATGCGGCGGCAACACTTTATAATAAGAGTAATGGCAAGGTATCTGTTGTAGGAATTAATACACTTGGCGTGTTATATATACTTGATAATAAGGGCGAGGTAACTAATGTAAGCGACCTTAAAGGACGTACAATATACACAACAGGTAAAGGAACTACACCTGAATATACATTAAGATACCTTTTAAATACCAACGGAATTGACCCTGATAAGGATGTACACATTGAATTTAAGTCAGAGGCTTCCGAGGTTGCGGCTATTATGGCATCAGCGAAGGAAGAAACTGTAGCTATGCTTCCACAGCCATTTGCTACAACAGTTCTTATGAATAATAAGGAAGCAAGAATAGCTCTTGATGTTACTAAGGAATGGGAAAATGTATCAAAGGACGGAAGTACAGTAGTAACAGGTGTAATAGTTGTCAATACAGAATATTACAATAACCATAAGGCTGCGGTTGACAAGTTCCTTGAGGAATATAAGCTTTCAGCAGATTATGTTAATGCAAATGTAGATGAGGTTTCAACACTTGTAGAAAAATATGGTATAACAAAAGCCGCAGTTGCAAAGCAGGCAATACCTAAATGCAACATAACAATAATAACAGGCAGTGATGCCAAAGACAAAATAAGCAAATATTTAAATGTTCTTTACGAAGCAAATCCAGCTTCAGTTGGTGGAAAGCTTCCAGAGGACAATTTCTACAAATAAAATATATAAGAATGATGCATAGTTAAAGCAGTAAAAGCGGTAAAAGCAGTAAAAAGGCAATTCATTAGCAGAAAAATCGGTAGATATGATAATTCTGTATGAATTGCCTTTTTTATTATAATTAATGTGAATGTCTGTTAATATATTCTGTCTTGTATTTAGAGTAAACAATCTTCTGGCTGTTATAAAGACTGTAGTAGCCAGAGAGCATATAACTTATTGCTACGCATATAATTACGAATTTCATTGAACCAGCACCAAACATTTCAATTGATAATATGAAAGAAGTGAGTGGGCAGTTAGTTACGCCACAGAATACGCTTACCATACCGCACGCGGCACATAAGCCGATTGGAAGTCCGAATACAGGAGCCAAAAAGCTTCCAAGAGTTGCACCGACAAAAAGTGTAGGGACAATCTCACCGCCTTTAAATCCACCACCTAATGTAATGGCTGTAAACAGCATTTTTAAAATAAAGACATACCACGAACAGCTTGTTATAAAGCTTGCCGCAATCATAGGAGCACCAGCACCAAGATAATCAGTAGTACCGGTTATATATCTTAAAATAATAACAAGCACACCAGCTATTATAATACGGATATATGGGTTGCTTAAGTATTCAGAATATATTTTGGCTGATGAATGAAGCATATAACAGAATACAATGCTTGCGAGGGCAAATATTACTGACATTATCATAAATCTTATTCCGGTAGATATGCTTAGTTCACATATTTCGCTTATTATAAACATAGTTGGTGTTATATTGAATAACCCAGCTACGCCGGAAGCAATAAGTGCGGATATAATACAGGGAACAAGTGCGGCGTAATACATAACCCCCACACTTATAACCTCCATAGAAAATATGGCTGCGGCTATAGGAGTTCCGAAAAGAGCAGAGAAACAGGCACTCATTCCGCACATAATCATAATTCTTGTATCTTTGTCGTCAAAATGTAATATTTTGGCGATAAAATTGCTTAAGGAGCCGCCAACCTGCAGGGCTGCACCTTCTCGTCCTGCTGAACCACCGCAAAGATGTGTAAGCAGTGTTGATATTATAATAAGAGGAGCAACACGGACAGGAACTTCTGCATTGGACTGGATTGCTGTTATTACAAGATTAGTTCCTGTATTCTTGTCTTCGTGCGTAAAATGGTACATAAGAACGATTATTATACCGGCAGCAGGAAGAAAGAATAAAGTGTAAGGGTGTTGGATCCGAAAGCTTGTTACATATTGTAAAGCTTTATAAAATAATGCTCCGATAAGTCCTATAAAGCTTCCTGTAAATAAAGAGCAGAGAAGCCATTTGATAAGTGTTAAGGCTGCCATTCTTGCTCTTTGAAGTGTTTCAAGAGTAATATCAGGACTTATATCTAATATATCAGAGAGTTTTTTCATCAGGTTATCCTCTTTTCTTAGAGTGTTCACGTTAGTCGAACTTCTTTTTACTCATATTGCTGTTGTGATATTCAGGGTTATTAGTTACATCTTCTGTAAAAAACTCTGGCATAATGTAATTGTCAGCTTCTTCTATAGTGTTAAATTCAACTTCTGCAATAACAGTGCCGTTGAATGCTCCTTCAAATATGTCAAGTTCAATAGTGTATCCGTTACCATCTGGAATTTCATAACGCTTTTTGGTTATTATATTACCGTCAGCTTTTTTAATCAAATGTTCATACGAGTCTTTGGTGAGTGGAAGATTGTATTCTTCACGTGCCATCATACCACTGCCTTTGTAAGTAAGATAATAATCATCATTATCACGTCTTACCCTGACTACAGGTTTAGTTGAAAGATAACCCTGTTCAATATATCTGCAATTATAATTGTCCAGATTATCTGGCAATTGTGCAACTAAGAATTTACGTTCTATTTCCATAGTGTGTCTCCGTTTTCTGAATTTCATTGATAATATTTATATGTCTGTCTCTTATACACATCTGACGCTGCCGACGACTTAATAGGTGTAG
>ENA-OYWK01001547-OYWK01001547.1-human-gut-metagenome-genome-assembly--contig:-NODE-1547-length-10623-cov-4.076363_pt1 | contig 10623 bp, 10 predicted proteins | sample MGYA00244808_ERZ653392 | MGnify/ENA primary metagenome ERZ653392 (study PRJEB26926, sample SAMN06165125) | human gut metagenome | biome: ENVO:00009003; feature: ENVO:2100002; material: ENVO:00002003...
CTACGCACGCTCTCGAGCGCGCTGCTCTGCAAATCAAACTGCTGCTGCAGATCTGCGACCTTCTGAGTCGCGCCCTGCGCAACCGTCTGCTGCTCGTTCAGCTGTGAGCTGAGGTTTTCGACCTGTCTGTCCGCACGCGCCTGTGCAACATAGCTGATGAGGATGAGTGCGATCGCCACCGAGAACAGGCCGACGATATAAAACGTCAGCGTCGTGCGGCTGAGTTTTTTCTCCGGCTTTGCCTGTTCGGGGGCGTTGTTTTTCTGTTCGTTCATGTGCTGCCTCCTTATACGCGCAGGGCGCGCAGCGCTTCGGTCAGGCGTTCCAGATCGTCCGCGCCGTAATATTCAAGGGTCAGCTGACCGCTGTTTTTGCCCTGCTGAATGCAGATCTTACGGCCGAGGACGCTTTCCAGCTCCTTCTCCAGCGCTGCGATATAATCCACGGAAAAGTCGCTTTCCTGCGACTTTGGCTCCGCAGGCTTTTTGTTCATGCGCTTGGCGAGCGCCTCTGCCTGACGAACGGTCATGCCGGCCATCTGCTTTGCGGCCTCGACGCGCTTGTCCTCCTCCGCGACGGCGAGCACCGCACGCGCATGGCCGCCGGAGAGCTCTCCCCTGCTGACCATGGTCCGGACCTCACCGGGCAGCTGAAGCAGACGCAGCGCATTGGCGACCGCCGGGCGCGACTTGACGACGCGCTGCGCGACCTGCTCCTGCGTCAGGCCATAGTCGCGCATCAGCTGCTCATAGCCCTCCGCTTCCTCGATCGGGTTGAGATCCTGTCTCTGAAGATTTTCGATGAGGGCGAGCTCCATGACTTCGCTCTCGCTCGCCTCGATGACCATCGCCGGAATTTCATCCAGACCGGCCTGCCGCGCGGCACGCCATCTTCTCTCACCTGCGATGATCTGATAATAGCCTTCCTTTTTGCCCGCGCGCACCGTGATCGGCGTGATGACGCCGTGCAGACGGATGCTTTCCGCAAGCTCGTCGAGCGCTTCCTGCGCGAATACCTTCCTCGGCTGGCCGGGGTTCGGTTCGATGCGGCTGACCGCGATCTTGCTGACGCTGTCCGCCGAGGTCTCCGTTTTCAGATCAACGACCGTCGTATCTCCGAACAGGTTGGACAGGCCGCCGCCCAGTCCCTTTTTACCGGATGCCATCAGCCCTTCCCCTTTCCGTTTTTCGCAAGGATTTCATCCGCGAGCGACAGATACGCTTCTGCGCCGCGGCACATGCGGTCGTACTCGGTGATCGGCTTGCCGTGGCTCGGCGCCTCGCTCAGACGAACGTTGCGCGGAACGACCGACGAGAATACCTCGCCCGGGAAGTGCTTTTTGACCTCCTCGACCACCTGAATGGACAGGTTGGTTCGACCGTCGAACATGGTCAGCAGCACGCCCTCGAGCGACAGCTTCGGGTTCATGTTTTTCTTGACCATGCGCACGGTCGTCATCAGCTGGCTCAGTCCCTCGAGCGCGTAATACTCGCACTGGAGCGGAACCAGAAAGCTGTCCGCTGCGCACAGGCAGTTGAGCGTCAGCAGGCCGAGCGACGGCGGGCAGTCGATGAACACATAATCGTATTCGTCCTTGACCTTGTCGAGCACGAGCTTGAGCCGCGCCTCGCGGTGATCCATTGCGATCAGATCGAGCTCTGCGCCCGCAAGATTGACGTTTGCGCCGATGATATCGACCCATTTGGTCTGGACGATACCCGATTTCGTATCCGGGTCCTCGGATACGATCAGATCATAGACCGATGTTTCAAGAGAACGCGGATCGACGCCGAAGCCTGAGGTCGCATTGCCCTGCGGGTCAAAGTCGCACAGCAGAACGCGCTTTCCGCGCTCGGACAGTGCCGCTGCGAGGTTGATCGCAGTCGTTGTTTTTCCCACGCCGCCCTTCTGGTTAGCGAACGCGATAATTTTACCCATAGTGCTTTCCTCTTTATTCGTGTTTTTTCCTATGCTCCTTATTATAGCACATGCTTAAAAGAAAACAAAGGCACTATCCCAAAATTTTTGCCTGCACGTTTCCTTCTGCGGAAAATGTTTCATGTGAAACATGAGTTTGCTTGCGTGTACGTTGTTTCACGTGGAACATAGACCGCCCGGAAAAGGTTTCACGTGAAACAGTTCCTCCCTGTTTCGCGCCGATGTTTCACGTGGAACAATTTCGTCATTTGTTCCATGCCTTTGTTTCACATGAAACAAAAGTGCCATCCCTTCGGATGGCACCTCAGTCTGTCGATAAAGTCTGTTTTCACGCCAAAACAGCAGTCGCGCGGCAGCGCGCATTCAAAAGCGTTTGCTGCGCAAACGCATGAAAACCGGGGGCGTGTACCTCGGTTTTCATACTTTAAGAGGGAGAAAGTTTCCGTATGGGAACTTTCGGACGTCCGTGTTTTGCGAAGTCAAAACACAGATTGTCGGAAAAACGATAGTTTTTCGACAGTCTCAAGTGCCATCCCTTCGGATGGCACCTATATAATATAGTATCGTGATTGCTGCGATTTACCCTTTCGCGTGCGGAATGCAGATAGTGAGCGTCAGGCCGTCATCGCTCTCCTGCTGCTTGACAGTCGCGCCGATCCCTGCATCGACCATCACCCCGACCGCACGGTTGAGTGTGTTCAGAAAAAAGCGTACATCCTTGAACAGGCGCACAACGTGCTTGCCGCTCTCCGGTTCAACGACCGGCTGCGGATTTTCCTTTGCCTTGAGGAATTCGTCAATATATTCCTCGGTACGGCTGACATTCAGCTCATGCTCGATAATATAATTGGTGACGTTGATGCGGTCGGCCTCATCGTTCAGGCGCAGCAGTGCCCGGGCGTGCCGCTCGGTCAGATTGTTGCAGCGGATCAGCTCCATATTCTGCTGCGACAGCCGCAGCAGCCGCAGCTTGTTCGCAACGGCCGACTGGGTCTTCCCTACCTTGCGCGCGGCCTCCTCCTGCGTCAGACCGAACTGCTCGATGAGCCGCTTGAAGCCGTTCGCCTCCTCAAAGAAATCCAGATCGCGCCGCTGCAAATTCTCAACGAGGGCAATTACCGACGAGTCCTCCCCGTCCGCGTTGATGAGCAGGCAGGGCACATCGGTCAGTCCGGCGACGCGCGCCGCCCTCAGCCGCCTCTCCCCCGCGACCAGTTCATAGCCGCCGTTCGCTGTCCGCCGCACAGTCAGCGGATTGAGCACGCCGTACTGACGGATGCTCTCCGCGAGCGTGGCGATCGCCTCCGGGTCGAAATATCGCCGCGGCTGATTGGGATTGCGCACGATCTCTGAAATACGGATGCGCCGCAGCACCCGATCCTCCCTCCCGGACACAAGCGTCAGGACCGATTTCATCATAAGTAGCCTCCTTTTCCTGCTGTGCCCGATGAACAGGGGTACTGCACCCCTGTTTTCTGTGGCACGGTCGTCCTTTGGTAATAGATTACCACAATTTTGCAGACAGGCAAGCAAAATCGACCGCGCAATCTGCCTTGTACGACAAATTCCTGTCATTTCCAACGAAAAAGCGGCTGATATACTTATTTTCGGACAAAAAATACCCTCTGTAATTTCCGTACAGAGGGTAAACTTTCTGTATAGTCTCAGAGCGGTGCAGTCTGAATTTTCTTAAAGCGGCGCGGATATTTTTCGGGAGTATCGCTGATCTTCGGCAGACGAACGAGCGCCCGCTCGATGCCGTCATGCGGCACAGTATAGCTCAGCATTTCCGGCTCGCCGACGCCCAGCACCTCAAAGGCATGTGCCGCACCCTGCACTTCCTCCGCGCAGTCCGCCGCCTTCATGGCGAGGAAGCAGCCGCCGACCTTGACCATCGGCAGCGCCAGTTCACTCAGCACGCGCAGATCGGCTACCGCACGTGACACCGCAAGATCAAACGTGCCGCGGGTGTCTCTGGCGTAATCCTCCGCACGGGCATGCACCGCCGTGACGTTGGTCAGACCCAGCGTCTCGATGACCTCATTCAGAAAGTCGATGCGCTTGCGCAGCGCGTCGAGCAGGACAAATTCGGTCTCCGGGCACAGTATTGCCAGGGGCATACCCGGAAAACCAGCGCCCGTGCCCACATCGAGCACGCTTCCTCCCCGCAGCATATGCGGCGCGAGGGCGGCGCAGTCGAGGAAATGGCGCGTCACGACCTCGGTCGGTTCGGTGACTGCGGTGAGGTTCATCACCTTGTTCTTCTCCAGCAGCAGCGCGGAGAATTTCAATAAATCATCAATCATTTTTTCGCTGACCTCGGGCAGAAATTCCTTCAGCCCGGTGTACAGCAGCTCGCGGTCGGTCAAGCCTTTTCCCCCTTTCGATGCGTTTCGATATAGATCATCAGCGCAGTAATATCCGCCGGCGAGACGCCCGAAATGCGGGCCGCCTGACCGAAATTCAGCGGCTTGACTGCGTTCAGCTTCTGCCGCGCCTCCAGACGCAGCGAGTCCACCTCGTTATAGTCCAGATCAAGCGGCAGCGGACGGCTCTGAAGCCTGCGGTACTGCTCGACATCGCGCTCCTGGCGCTCGATATAACCGGCATATTTGATGCGGATCTCGACCTGCTCGCGGATGACCGCAGGCAGCTCCGGGCGCTCTGCATCGAACGGCGCAAGATCTGCGTAGCTCAGCTCGGGACGGCGCAGCAGGTCGATCAGCTTGCAGCCGGCCTTGAGAGGCGTCGAGTGATGCTGCTCCAGAAAGGCGTTCAGCTGCTCGCCCGGCGCGATGCCGACCGATGCGATGCGGTCGATCTCCTTCTGCACGGTTTCGTACTTTTTCCGTACTTTTTCGCCGCGTTCGGGCGAATTCAGTCCGACACGGACACCGATCGGAACAAGGCGCTCGTCCGCGTTGTCCTGCCGCAGCAGCAGGCGGTATTCCGAGCGCGAGGTCATCATGCGGTACGGTTCGTTCGTGCCGCGCGTCACCAGATCGTCGATCAGCGTACCGATGTATCCGTCTGCACGGTCGAGCACGAGCGGTTCCTCGCCCTTGAGTCTGAGGGCGGCGTTGATGCCTGCCACAAGGCCCTGCGCGGCCGCCTCCTCGTAGCCGGACGAGCCGCAGAACTGGCCTGCGCCGTACAGACCGGAGACCTTTTTGGTCTCGAGCGTCGGACGCAGCTCGAGCGGATCGATGCAGTCATACTCGATGGCGTAGGCCGGACGCATGATCTCGGCGTGCTCCAGTCCCTTGACCGAATGCAGCATTTTGCGCTGTACATCGAACGGCATGGAGGACGAAAAGCCCTGTACATAGATTTCCTCGGTATCCAGTCCCATCGGCTCAAGAAACAGCTGATGGCGCGGCTTGTCCGCGAAGCGCACGACCTTATCCTCGATGGACGGGCAGTAGCGCGGACCGACGCCCTCGATTTTGCCGCCGTAGAGCGGCGAACGGTCGAGGTTTGCGCGGATGATCTCATGCGTTTCCGCGGTCGTATAGGTCAGATGACATACCGCGCGGTTATCAGGCGGATGGTCGGTCTCGAAGGAAAACGGGATAATTTCATCCTCTCCCTCCTGCACCGAAAGGCCTTCAAAGTCAATCGAGCGGCGGTTGATGCGCGGCGGCGTGCCGGTCTTGAAGCGCTGCAAACGCAGTCCCAGACCGCGCAGCGACTCGGTGAGCGGCTTTGCCGCCGCCATGCCGTCCGGGCCGGATTCACGGGTATATTCTCCGATGATGACGCGGCCGCCGAGGAAGGTGCCCGAGGCGACAACGACCGCCTTGACTGCATGGCGCACGCCGACAGCGGTCACGATAGCCGAAACCGCGCCGTCCTTCTGCTCGATGGCGACCACCTCATCCTGCATGAGAAACAGGTTTTCCTGCTGCTCCAGAACGTGCTTCATATACGCTCTGTATTTAATTCGGTCGGCCTGCGCACGCAGAGAATGCACCGCAGGGCCCTTGCCGCGGTTGAGCATACGGTACTGAATGCAGGCCGCATCCGCCGCCCGGGCCATCTCTCCGCCCAGTGCATCGATCTCTCGAACGAGGTGTCCCTTGGCCGTGCCGCCGATGGCAGGATTGCACGGCATATTGCCTACAGCGTCCAGATTGATCGAAAAACACGCGGTTTTCGCACCTAAACGCGCACTTGCGAGCGCGGCCTCAATGCCTGCATGACCGGCGCCGATCACCGCAACATCGAACGCTTCCGCATCAAATGCTGTCATCGCGCGGCGCCTCCTTTTGTATATCGAAATAGCAAAATGTTCATCGGTCCCTCTCTGTGTAAAACTGTTGATAACTATGTGGAAACTCTGGATAACTCTACTTTGAGTGGTCAATTTCGTTTTACTAAACGTAATATTTTATATTGTGATTACGTTTTGTTGTATTATTGCCTGAAAAAGGGGCCGCTGCGCGCGGCAGGCGGCCCCCCTATCCACATTGTTTCCACATTCGGTCTCCGCGTCACTTGCCGACGCAGAAATCGCTGAAAATTCGGGTAACGACCGACTCGGTCACGGTCTCGCCGGTGATCTCGCCGAGCGCGGCAATCGCGCCCTCTGCATCCATCACGACAGCGTCCGGCGTCATGCCGCACTGTGCAGCATACAGCGCCGCTTCGCAGCGTTCTGCGGCGCGCGCGAGCGCGGCGGCCTGACGGGCGTTTGTGATCAGTGCGCCGTCAAACGCAGTCTCTCCGAAGCCGATGGTGCGCGGAATGAGCGACAGCAGACGGTCCATTCCCTCCCCTGTCTTTGCCGACAGATGAACGATGTGCGCGAACTGCTTTTTGAGCAGCTCCTCGTCGAGCTGCTGCGGCAGATCGGTCTTGTTCAGCACGGCGATCGCACGGTGTCCGGCCGAACGGGCGAGCACGAGCATGTCCTCTTCCCCGATCGCCTTGGAGCCGTCGAACACGGCGAGAATGAGCGCGGACGCAGACGCTTCCGCCATCGCGCGGTCGATACCGGCCTGCTCGACCGGGTCGGTCGTATCGCGCAGTCCGGCCGTATCGGTCACGCGCAGCAGAATCTGGCCGACCTTGACGTTCTCCTCGATGAGGTCGCGCGTCGTGCCGGGAATGTCCGTGACGATGGCGCGTTCGCGGCCGAGCAGCGTGTTCAGCAGCGTCGACTTGCCGGCGTTCGGCCGGCCGAGAATGACGCACGGCACGCCCTCGCGCAGGATACGTCCCCGTTCATAGCTCTCCGCCATGCGGTAGAGCTGACTTGTTGTCTGGTGCAGCAGCGCCGCTGCATCATCGAACAGGATCGGGTCGATGTCCTCGTCCGGAAAATCGACGATCGCGTGGAAATGCGCGACCATGCCGAGCAGCTTGTCGCGCATCTGCTGCACGCTCGAGCCGACCGCACCCATCATCTGCGCTGCGGCGTTCTGCGCGGCTTCGACCGTGCGCGCCGTGATCAGGTCATGTACGGCTTCCGCCTCGGAAAGTCCCATTTTATCGTTCAGAAACGCGCGGCGCGTGAACTCTCCGGCCTCGGCCTGCCGCACGCCGTGCGCGAAAAGCGCATCGAGCGCCGCGGTCAGGACCGCAGTCGAGCCATGGCACTGAATTTCCGCCATGTCCTCGCCCGTGTAGGTATGCGGTGCGCGGAACACGACCGCATAGCAGGCATCGAGCAGATGCCCGTTCTTGTCGGAAAGCGTACCGTAAACCAGCTTCTGCGAGGCTGCTTCCGCCAGCGGACTGCCGTTTTTCGGAGAAAAGACCGCGCTGACCGCACCGATCGCCTGCGCACCCGATACACGGATGATGCCGATCGGCCCGCCCGATGCGGCAACAGCGGCAATCGTATCATTCATAGATGATACCTCTGCGTTAATGACGCTGGCGGCCGCTGTCCGGTGCGATAACGACGCGGCGGCTCGGCTCAGTGCCGGTGGAGTAGGTCGTAACGCCGTTGAAGTCCTGAAGAGCGGCATGGATGATGCGGCGCTCATACGGATTCATCGGCTCGAGAGTCATCGAGCGATGGCTCTTGACGACCTTCATCGCCATCTTGCGCGCCAGACGCTCCAGGCTCTCCGCGCGCTTCTCGCGATAGTTTTCGGTATCAACAGACAGACGAACGTGCTCGTCGAGCGCGTTGTTCAGCACGAGCGAGCCGAGATACTGGATCGCGTCGAGCGTATCGCCGCGGCGGCCGATGATCGGACCCATGTCCGGACCGGACAGCTCGAGGCGCAGCTGGTCGCACTCGGTCTGCGGCAGAACCGTGACCTGACCCTCGATGCCCATCTTCTCCATCAGACCGGAGATGAACGAGGTCGCGAGCTCCTCTGCCTTCTTCATGCAGTCCTCGGAAACCGGGATGAGCTCGCGCTCCTTCGGAACGGACGGAGTGATCGGGCGCTCCTCGCGCGGGCGGCGCTCACGGCGCGGACGGTCGCTGCGTTCACGGCGCGGGCGGTCGCTGCGCTCGCGGCGCGGACGCTCGACCTCGAGCTTTTCCGGAACAAAATCCGCCGGAGCGGCCTTGACCAGACGCGGCGTGTCGTCCTCGTCGGTGATGGACAGCTTCTGCGGCTTGACAGCCGGCTTTTCTGCCTTCGGCTCGGTCTTTACCGGCTTCGGAGCCGGCTTTTCCGCCTTCGGCGCCGGCTTCTTCTCCTCGATGATCTCGGGCGCCTCATAGGTCACGCGGACGCGCGCCGGGGTCGCACCAATGCCGAGAAAGCCCTTTTTGCCGTTGTCGAGTACCTCTACGGATACATCATCGCGGTCGAGACCCAGCTGACGCAGCGCGTTTGCGATGGCTGCATCACGGTTCTCGCCGGTTGCTTCTAAAAACTTCTGCATGATTACTTGTCCCCCTTCTTTTTCTCACTATGGGACTTCTGCGCAGCGCGGTTTGCCTCGCGCTTCGCCTTTTTTTCCGCCGCCACACGCTCTGCTTCGGCAGCCTGTTCTGCCTCCTGCCTGCCGCGGATGCGCTTGGTCAGAATGACCTCCTGTACGCAGGTGAATACGTTGTTGAAGATCCAGTAAATGCCGATCGCGCCCGGAAGGATGAACGCAAAGTACAGCGACATCAGCGGCATCAGCATGGTCATCATCTTCATCTGGTTCGCAGCCGCATCGTTGCCCTTGGGCATATTCTGCATCTTCTGCATGATGTAGCTGGAGAGATATGCGGTCAGGCACGACAGGATCGGGATGATCCAGATCAGGCCCGGGTGCTTGATGGACGGGGTATCTGCCAGATTAAGGCCGAAAAAGTTGAAGTCCATCGGGAAGATGCTCTCGCCGTCGGCGAGGCACTTGAGAACGTCGGGCGCGAAATTGCCGGCTGCATCCTTGAATGCGTTCAGCTTTTCCGCGATCACGATCTGTACGGTGTAGTTTGCGCCTGCCAGATTGTCCAGACCGACCAGCTGCGCGAGCTTGATGACCGTCTCGCTGCTCAGGCCGACGATATACTGCAGCGGCTGCTGTACCGCATAGTACAGACCCATCATGATGGGGAGCGGAATGAACTGGGGCAGGCAGCCGCTCATCGGGCTGACGCCGCGGCGTTCATAGAGCGCCTGGATTTCCTCGTTGAGCTTGGCGCGGTTGTTCGCGTACTTCTTCTGAAGCTGCTGCATCTCCGCGTTGAGCGCGGTCATGGCGAGCATGCTCTTCTTGCCCTTGATGGCGAGCGGTACGCAGCACAGCTTGACGATCAGCGCGAACAGGATAACGGCAAGGCCGTAGTTATGCACGAAATTGTACAGGCTGAGCAGGATCAGACCGAACGGTCTGACGATGAGATAACCAAAGATATTGGGGTCTTTGATCAGGTTGGAAAGTTGATCGATGGTCATAAGAACCTCCAGAAATGCGCGCTCTTAGCGCGTTTATGGCCGGAAAATATTTCCCCGGCAATGAGAGCCCTTCCCTGCCTCACGGCACCGGGTCATAGGGGCCTCGTTTGGAGAAGGGATGGCAGCGGCAGATGCGCCTCAGCGCAAGCCAGCCTCCCTTCAGAGCGCCGTACTTCTCGATCGCCTCGAGGGCGTACTGCGAGCAGGTCGGCGTATAGCGGCAGCAGGGCGGCTTGAGCGGAGAGATATTTCTCCGGTAAAACCGCACGAGCGCCAGAAGCAACCGCTTCACGGCTGAGCTGCTGCGGCTTTGTTCTCGCGGAGCGCACGCAGCAGCGATTTTTCGATGTCCTGATAGGTCGCGCCCACCGCGCGCGCACGCGCGACGAGCACAAGGTCAACGCCGGTGGCAAATTCGTCCTCGTGCAGGCGGTATGCCTCACGAAACAGACGCTTGATGCGGTTTCTCTTGACCGCACATGCCAGTTTTGCGCTGACCGTCAGTCCGAGACGGTTGTGTCCGAGACGGTTTTTCCGGCAGTAAAGCACAAGATGCCTGCCTGCCGACGAGGTGCCTCGATGATACAGCCGCCGGAATTCATGGTTTTCCTTTAAGGCTATGGTTTTCTTCATGTCTGTGTCTCCTCGTTCCTTTCGATGCCCGGAAAAAAACGGAATTATCGACAAATTCTTCTTTGCACGGTTGTTTTCATGACTGCAAAGCTGACGGCGCTCTTTTCTCTGCCCTGCCTGCGCCGCCCAGTGGACTGCGGGCCGCACCGCGCGGTCAAAGCCTGTCTCTTATACACATCTGACGCTGCCGACG
>ENA-OYWK01001561-OYWK01001561.1-human-gut-metagenome-genome-assembly--contig:-NODE-1561-length-10552-cov-8.872154_pt1 | contig 10552 bp, 11 predicted proteins | sample MGYA00244808_ERZ653392 | MGnify/ENA primary metagenome ERZ653392 (study PRJEB26926, sample SAMN06165125) | human gut metagenome | biome: ENVO:00009003; feature: ENVO:2100002; material: ENVO:00002003...
TCGTCTGCAACATCTGGGGCAAGGGCATGGTCAAGATCCTGCCCATCCTCATCGGTGTTCTGGTCTCCTATGCGGTCGCTCTCGTGACCGGCGCCGTGGATTTCCAGGCCATCGCTGCCGCCGACTGGTTCGGCATCCCGCTGCATCAGAACGCCATGGGCCTGTTCGCCATCGACGGCAGCCCGGAGTTCATCAGCGCCCTCTTCACCATCCTGCCCATCGCACTGGCGACCATGATGGAGCACGTCGGTGATATCGCTGCCATCAGCGCCACCGTCGGTCACAACTATATCAACGACCCCGGCCTGAACCGCACCCTGATGGGCGATGGCCTTGCGACCGCCATGGCCGGCCTGCTGGGCGGCCCGGCCAACACCACCTACGGCGAGAACACCGGCGTTCTCGCGCTGAGCCGCATCTACGACCCGCTGGTCATCCGCATCGCTGCGGTGCTGGCTATCATCCTGAGCTTCAGCCCCAAGTTTGAGGCAGTCATCAACACCATCCCCACCGGCATCATCGGCGGCATCAGCTTCGTGCTGTACGGCATGATCTCTGCCATCGGCGTCCGCAACGTGGTCGAGAACCGGGTGGACTTCACCAACAGCCGCAATCTGATCGTTGCTGCTGTCATTCTGGTGTCCGCGCTGGGCTTCAACTCGGTGGGCGGCCTGACCTTCATGGTGGGCAGCGTCTCCATCAATCTGTCCGGTCTGGCCATCGCTGCCATCGTCGGCATCCTGCTCAACGCCATCCTGCCCGGCAACGATTATGAGTTCGACGCGGCCGACGGTTCTGACGCTGCCACCAGCGGCAATCTCCAGGTGTAAACAAACTGTTAAATAGGAATAATTCTTAAAATTATCCTTGACTAACCTAGGAATCATTGCTATAATAGGCTCAGAAACCAAGGCCGACCGTACCAGGGACGGCCAAAAGAATAACTGAGAAATTATGGAGGTCTATCGTATGAAAAAGTATGTCTGCACCGTTTGTGGTTATATCGCTGAAGGCTCCATCCCGGAGCAGTGCCCCGTCTGCAAGGCTCCCGCTTCTGCATTCGTGGAGAAGACCGGCAACACCTACGTGACCGAGCATGTCGTCGGCATTGGCAAGGCTGAGGGTGTTCCCCAGGAGATCGTGGATGGTCTGCGCGCAAACTTCGAGGGTGAGTGCAGCGAAGTCGGCATGTATCTGGCCATGGCCCGCGTCGCAGAGCGCGAGGGCTACCCGGAGATCGCTGAGGCTTACAAGCGCTACGCTTACGAGGAAGCTGACCACGCATCCCGCTTCGCTGAGCTGCTGGGTGAGGTCGTCACCGACAGCACCAAGAAGAACCTGATGATGCGCGCTGAGGCCGAGTGCGGTGCCTGCGCTGGCAAGATGGACCTGGCCAAGAAGGCAAAGGCTCTGAACCTGGATGCCATCCACGACACCGTCCATGAGATGGCGAAGGACGAAGCACGTCATGGCCGTGGCTTCGAGGGCCTGCTGAAGCGCTACTTCAACACCGAGGTCTGATCCCGTTTTTTCAAAGGCTGCTGTGTGGCTCAAGCTGCACAGCAGCTTTTTTGCTTGACGCGCCCGGCGGCAAAGCGTACAATGAGACAAAAAACGAAAAAGGAAGTTTCCTTATGAAATCGTCTTCATCCCGTTACGCGCTGCTGGACGAGCTGCGCGGGCTTGACCTCATCAGCATGATGCTCTACCATGGCATGTGGGATGCCGTGTATCTCTTCGGGGTCGTGGTGCCGTGGTATTCCGCCGGGCAGGGGCGGCTGTGGCAGCAATCCATCTGCTGGGTGTTCATCCTGCTGTCCGGCTTCTGTCTGCCGCTGGGGCATCATCCGCTCAAACGCGGCGCGGCGGTCTTTGGTGCCGGAGCGCTGGTCACAGCGGTGACGCTGCTGTTCATGCCGGAAGATGTGGTCTGGTTTGGTGTGCTGACCCTGCTGGGCTCGGCCATGCTCCTGACGGGCCTTGTGCAGAAGTGGCTGCAAAAGATCCCGCCGGCGGTGGGGCTGGCGGTCAGTTTGATCCTGTTCGCGCTGACCGATCACACGATGGATGGCTATTGGGGGCTTGGCCCGCTGCGCTGGGCGCTGCCGCAGGGGCTGTATGCCAACTACCTCACGGCATACTTCGGCTTTTATCCGGTCTCCTTTTACTCCTCCGATTATTTCCCGCTGCTGCCGTGGCTGTTTTTATTCTGGGCGGGGTACTATCTGCATCCTCTTGTCGGCCGCAAACGGATGGAGCCGCTGCGCCGGTCGGTCTGCCCGCCGCTGGGCTGGCTGGGGCGGCACTCGCTGGTGCTGTATCTGCTCCATCAGCCGGTCATTTTCGGTGTGCTGACGCTGGTGTTCACCGTTCCGCAGCTGCTTTGAGCAGGGGAGTGGAAAAAACTGCAAAAAAACCTTGACAACCCTGCCGCATTGTGGTATCCTGTCTGTGGTTAGAGAAACCTAACCTGTAAAATGCGCGTCCGTTTCGGATGACGCATTTTCCTGGCGATAAAAGTTAGAATATACTAACCACAATTGAAAGAGAGGTTCTTCTTTATGAGCAAAGTAGCAATCGTATTCTGGAGCGCGACCGGCAACACCGAGACCATGGCAAACTGCATCGCTGAGGGGGCAGGTGCTGCCGCCACCATCGTTCCCTGCGGCGAGATGAATGCTGCCAAGCTGGGCGAATATGACGTCGTGGCATTCGGCTGCCCCGCAATGGGCGCTGAGCAGCTGGAGGAGAGCGAGTTCGAGCCGATGTTCGCTTCTCTGGAAGGTTCCCTGAACGGCAAGAAGGTCGCCCTGTTCGGCTCCTACGGCTGGGGCGACGGCCAGTGGATGCGCGATTGGTGCGAGCGTGTCAAGGAGGACGGCGCGGTCCTGTTCAGCGAAGAGGGCCTCATCTGCAACGAGACGCCCGACGACGATGTCCAGGCTGCCTGCCGCAAGCTGGGCGCTGACCTGGCTGCATGGTAAGCCTTTTCTCTTGACAAAATGAGTTTGTCTTGATAAACTAACCGACAGAGAACCGAACGATACCGGCTTTCTGCCGGTTTTTGTTGTATCTGGAGGAACGCATGAAACAGACCACCCCGAAAGACCTTGTGAAAAAGCGCGCGGAGGAACAACTTCTGGTGAGTGAGATGATCGCGCTCTACTGCCGCAGGCAGCACCACACCCCCAAAGGCTCGCTCTGCCCGGAATGTCAGGAACTTCGCGATTATGCGCTGGCCCGCATCGACCATTGTCCGTTCATGGAGACGAAGACCTTCTGCTCGGCCTGCAAAGTCCACTGCTACAAGCCTGCCATGCGGGAGAAGATCCGCACTGTCATGCGCTGGGCCGGGCCGCGGATGCTGCCGGTGCACCCCATCCTTTCCATCCGGCATGTGGTCGTGACCATCCGGGCCAAACGCGAGGCCGGGGCGGGAAAGTGACCGGTGTATAAATCTCACGGAATGGGGGCATCCTAGAAGCATCCCAGATTCAAAGAGGTGAGAACGAATGGAAAATACCGGTGTTGTCTGCGATGTCTGCAAGTGCCGCCACAATGTGGAGAGCTGCAAGTGTGACCTGCCGCAGATCAAGGTGACGGAGCACTGCTCCTGCACCACCCAGCAGATCGAGACCCCGCACTTCTGCCAGAATTACGAAGCCAAGTAACTTCGTAACTTCTACGCGCAGAAAACCGCCCGGTTCCGTGCCGAAAACAGCATGGAACCGGGCGGTTTGTGTTTTGGTGCGGCTCAGCGCAGGGCCACGCCGCAGGTGGCAAGGCTGCGCACCAGTGTGTCGACGTTCTCCTTCATCTGGATGCCGGCGAAGCCCAGCCGGAAGGCTGCCTGCACATTGTCCAGCCGGTCGTCGATGAAAACGCTCTCCTGCGCCTTGAGGTGGTATTTTTCCAGCAGTGCCTTGTAGATGCGGGGGTCCGGCTTGTTGATGTGGACCTCGCAGGAGGCCACGCCGCCGTCGAACAGGCCCTTCATGTCCCGGTTCATCAGCAGGTCGAGCACATCTTCCGGAATATTGCTCAGGTAATAAACGCAGTAGCCGTGGGCTTTCAGTTTCTGCACCAGTTCCTGCATCCGGCGGCGGGGGCGCAGGATGTGCATCCAGTCATCCAGAACGCCCTGCACCTCAAAGGCGCAGCCCTGTTCTCTGGCCTTGGCCAGCATCCGCTGGTTGGCCTCGAACCGGGTGATGAGCCCGGCGTCCAGAAGCTTCCACTCTTCGCTGTCAAAGGTCAGGGCGCTGACCTGCTCCTCCACATCGGCGTTGCAGAAACGGTCCACCAGATACTCCTTGGGGTCAAAATCGACCATGACGCCGCCGAAATCAAACACGATATTTTTATACATCGACACATACCTCGATCTGAATGGGTGAGTTTTCCAATTGGTCGCTGCACTCAGTATAACACAAGGGGCCGGTCTGCATCAAGCGCCGCTCTGCCGCATACAGTAAAAGAGAACACACAGCGGGGAGGGGAGCCGATGACATTCCGGGAGCTTTGCGCCAAAGAGGTCGTGCAGCTATCCAATGGGGCCTGCCTGGGCAGGGCCGATGATCTGGAACTTGACCCGCAGACCGCGCAGGTCCGGAGCCTGCTTTTGCTGGGCAGGCCGCATCTGTTCGGGCTGCTGGGGCGGGACGAGACGCTGACCATCCCCTGGGAGGAGATCGACAAGATTGGGCTGGATGCCGTTCTGGTGCGCACAGAACTGCCTTTGCCGGAGCAAAAAAGTGCTTCGTTCTGGCAAAAGCTGCGCCGCTGGTTGGATGGATGAAAGTTTTTCATCTGTTTTTCCGGAATTAGGGTTTGATTTTACAGAAAACAGGATTATAATAGGGAACCGTGGGCCATGATTTGTGCTCGCAAACTTAAAGATCATCGCCCCATTGGGGCGCTCAGGAAGTGAAAGGAACGGTTCTTGTATGAATAAACGCGCATCCCGCACTCCGGCCAGGCTCCATGCGCTGCGGCTGGCTTTCCCGCCGGTCGTCACGCTGGTGCTTGTTGTGCTCACGGAGTGGATCGCCCGCGGCAGTCTGACCGTGGACACTCTGACCCAATACATTTTTCCCCACGCCGAAGCCTATCTTCTGGCATGGGCGCTGCTTTTCCTCATCTGGCTGACGGTGGACTGGCTGACCCGGTTCGCGCCGCTGGCGACCCTGATCGCGGCTATTCTCGGCTGTGTCCCGGCGGCGGTGGATTTCTACACGCTGCAGCTGCGCGGTGAGCCGTTTCTCCCGTGGGATCTGGCGCAGGTCTCGGAAGCGGCGGGCGTTGCTTCCGCTGCCGGGATTCATATCCAGACCAGCATGGTGGTCTCCATCGTTATCATTCTGCTGCTGCTCGTGGCCAGCTTCTTCCTCTACCGCGGGCGGAAAAAGCTGAACTGGAAGCCTCGCGTGCTGGGCGTTGCGGCCAGCGCTGCGGCCGTCTGCGCTCTGCTCTTCGGTGTCTTCCTGCAGCCCGCAGTCACCCAGGCCATCGGCATTCTGCCCGACGCCTGGATGCAGGACCGCTATTATCGCTACTACGGTGTCACCACCAGTTTTCTGACCAACCTCACCAATCTGGAGATCTCGAAACCGGACGACTACTCAGAAGATGCCGTGAACGAGATTTTGGACGACACCGCCGCAGCCGGGAACTACCAGACGGCACCGCTCTACCCGGCGTCCTATGGGGCGGTCACGCCTGCCGGGGAGACCGAACAGAGCCCCACCATCATCTATGTGATGGACGAGTCCTACTGGGATGTCTCGGAGCTGGAGCAGTATGGCTTTGCATTCGACACCGATGTTTCTGTCAACCTCCATCGCCTGCAGGAGACCAGCGCTTCCGGCCGGGCTTACAGCCCCAGCTTCGGCGGCGGCACCTGCGACGTGGAGTTTGAGGCGCTGACCGGCTATTCCGTTTCCTATCTGCCCAACGGCAGCAAGCCCTATCAGCAGCATGTGACCCGGCCCATGTTCTCTCTGCCGAATTACCTCAAGACGCAGGGCTATCAGACCGCCGCCGTCCACTGCTTCTGGGCCAAATACTGGAGCCGCGACACGGCCTATCCGAATCTTGGTCTGGACACCTTCCTCAGTCTGGAAAAGATGACCCATGTCAACAAGGTGCGCAGGCACTACTGGACCTCCGGCCTTGTCACGGACGACTCCATGGCCGACCAGATCATCCAGCAGTACGAGAGCATGAAGGCCTCGTCCGATGCGCCGGTCTTCCTCCATGCCGTCACGATGCAGAATCACACCAATTATAATAAGGACAACTACCCCGACGACCAGCGCGTCAAGGTGCTGAACGCTCCGTCCGGCATCAGCCGGAGCACACTGGGGGCGCTCGAAGACTTTGCCACTGGCATCCGGGATGCCGACGCCATGCTGGGCCGCCTGACCGACTACTTCTCTCAGGTGGACGAGCCGGTCATCCTCGTGTTCTGGGGCGACCATTACAACCCCATTGATTCCAACTACGACGTCTTCACCAAGAGCGGCTATGCCAGCGATTCCAGCGCTGACCCCCGCCTCCACCAGACGACCCTGCTCATGTGGTCGAACTATTCGCAGCAGCCTGTGGACCTTGGCACCATCGCCGCCTACGACATTTCGCCGGTCATGATGAACATCTACGGCCTGAAGCAGCCGCTCTATTTCCAGTATCTGAACCGCCAGCTGCAGGTGGCGTACCGCACGAACACCCGCGGCACCGTCATGAACCGGGACGGCACCACCACCCAGGAGCCTACTGCATTGCAGCAGCAGTGGAGCGCCAACCACTGGCTGCTCCAATACGACCTGATGTTCGGCAAGGGCTATGCCCTCAGCCGGATGGGGATGGAGGGCCTGGAAGCGGCACCGACCGGCAAATAAGAGAAAACTGCAAAATCTTTTTGTAAAAAACACCGAAAAGCTCTTGAATCCGCGTCCTTTTTGTGCTATTATAATTCAGCATTACACACGCATCACTATGCCCTTTTGTGCCCATCCGGGTGGAGGGCAGTCAGGCCCGTCCGATACGGTGCCCTGATCACGGTGTGCGGAGGCAAAACAATATCTGGAGGTATTTTTACTATGGCAGTCGTTTCTATGAAGCAGCTTCTCGAAGCAGGTGTGCACTTCGGTCACCAGACCCGTCGCTGGAACCCCAAGATGGCGAAGTATATCTTCACCGAGCGCAACGGCATCTATATCATCGATCTGCAGAAGACCGTGAAGAAGCTGGATGAGGCTTACAACTACGTGAAGGAAGTTGCAGCTGAGGGCGGCGACATCCTGTTCGTCGGCACCAAGAAGCAGGCTCAGGAGTCCATCCGTGATGAGGCTCTGCGCTGCGGCATGCACTATGTCAACGCTCGCTGGCTGGGCGGTATGCTGACCAACTTCCGCACCATCCGCAAGCGTATCGACCGCATGGATCAGCTGGCTAAGATGCAGGAGAACGGCACCTTCGAGCTGCTGCCCAAGAAGGAAGTGGCAAAGCTGGAGCTGGAGATGGAGAAGCTGGACAAGTACCTGGGCGGCGTCAAGAACATGAAGACCCTGCCGAAGGCCATGTTCATCGTCGATCCTCACAAGGAGCGCATCGCTGTTGCTGAGGCCCGCAAGCTGAACATCCCCATCGTTGCAATCGTCGATACCAACTGCAACCCCGATGAGATCGATTACGTGATCCCCGGCAACGACGACGCGATCCGCGCTGTCAAGCTGATCGCCGGTGCAATGGCCGACGCTGTTCTGGAAGGCAAGCAGGGCAACCAGGAAGCTCCCGCTGAGGAAGCAAACGCCTGATTTTTCCGTATTCCGAACAAACCCGTTTAGTAACGTGTAAGGGAGAATAAAAATGGCTATTACTGCAAAAGACGTTATGGAGCTGCGCAAGCAGACCGACTGCGGCATGATGGAGTGCAAGAAGGCTCTGACTGAGGCTGACGGCAACTTCGAGAAGGCAGTCGAGATCCTGCGTGAGCGTGGTCTGGCTACCGCTGCAAAGAAGGCAAGCCGTACCGCTGCTGAGGGCATGGTCTACGCGGATTACTGCCCGCAGTGCAAGGTCGGTGTTGTCATCGAAGTCAACGCTGAGACCGACTTCGTTGCCAAGAACGACAAGTTCGTTGCTTTCGTCAAGGAGGCAACTCAGGTCATCATGAAGCAGAACCCTGCTGACGTTGAGGCTCTGATGGCTTGCAAGACTGAGTCCGGCGAGACCGTGGACGAGGCTCTGAAGAACCTGATCCTGGTCATCAAGGAGAACATCAAGGTCCGTCGTTTCGTCCGTTACGAGGGCGTCTGCTCTGCTTACGTCCACGGCGGCGGCACCCACGGCATCCTGGTCAACTTCGAGACCACCAGCGGCATCGACGCAAAGGACGAGTTCGTTGCTTACGGCAAGGACATCGCCATGCAGGTCGCTGCTGCAAACCCCAGCTATGTGGACGAGGCTTCTGTCCCTGCTGAGGTCGTGGCCAAGGAGAAGGAGATCATGCTCGCTCAGATGGCTGGCGATCCGAAGACCGCCAACAAGCCGGATGCAGTCAAGCAGAAGATGATCGAGGGCAAGATCAAGAAGTTCTTCAAGGAGAACTGCCTGGTCGATCAGGAGTTCGTCAAGGATGGCGACCTGTCTGTTGCTCAGTACACCGCTAAGGTCGCTAAGGACCTGGGCGGCGACATCAAGATCGTCAAGTTCACCCGCTTCCAGAAGGGCGAAGGCCTGGAGAAGCGCGCTGACGACTTCGCTGCTGAAGTCGCAAGCATGGTGAAGTAATTCAAGCTTCCAGGCTGAAAATGGGAGCCGCAGTGCCTGTCATAGGGTGCTGCGGCTCCTTTTTTGCGTTCCGGGGTTGTAAAACCCGACCGAAGGTGTTATGATAGACCCATTCCAAACAGAAAGAAGTGCTGACCATGAAGATCGTCCCGTGTGCGTTCCAACTGCCCAACGGAGAAATGCTGACGGTGCGCAGTCTGTGCGCAGACGACGCCGAAGCGCTCAACGCATTCCGCCTTGCAACCTACCGCGAAACCCATTTTATGGCGCGTTATCCGGAAGAGTGCGGACAAAATCTGGAAGCGATGCAAAAGGGGCTGGCAGGCTCTGAAGCCAGCGCGCTGAATTTTGAGGTCGGTGCTTTTGCCGGAGAAAAGCTGGTGGGAGAGTTTGGTGTGACACAGGTGCGGCCGCACATCAAGTATCGCCATCGTGCCGTAATGGGCATCTCTGTCCGGAAAGAGTATTGGGGCTGCGGTCTGGGCAGTTATCTGATGCAGCTGGCCATTGACCAGACCCGCACCAACGGTTTCGAACAGCTGGAACTGGGGGTGTACAGCGATAACACCCGTGCCATCCATCTCTATGAGAAGGTTGGTTTTGAACGCTGCGGCACCATACCCCATGCCTTCAAACTCAAGGATGGAACTTACCGCGACGAGATCATGATGGTAAAGATGCTATGAAAACAGAACGCATTACCCTGAAGGGCATCCCCGCGCTCCTCATCGGCGAGCCTTCCCACAAGGTGTATCTCTACGTCCACGGAAAAATGGGCAGCAAAGAGGAAGCCCTTGCATTTGCAGAGCAGGCCTGCCCGGCAGGTTATCAGGTGCTGGCCATCGACCTGCCCGAACATGGCGAGCGGAAGAACGGCCCCGAACGGCTCCTGCCATGGGTGGTCGTTCCGGAGCTGCAATTTATGGATCAGTATGCAAGAGTGCACTGGCGGCAGGTCTCGCTGCGGGCCACGAGCATCGGTGCGTGGTTCTCCATGCTGGCGTTACAGGAGAAGGCACTGCGCCGTGCGCTCTTCGTTTCGCCCATCGTGGATATGGAAGACCTCATCGGCAGGATGATGCAGCAGGCCAACGTGACCGAAGCACAGCTGCAAGCGGCAGGGGAGATCCCCACAGATTTCGGGGAGACGCTTTCGTGGCCGTATCTCTGCTGGGTGCGGGAGCATCCGCTCCGCTGGCGCATCCCCACGCAGGTGCTCTATGGCGAAGCCGACGAGCTGACTCCCTATGCTGTGCTCGACCGCTTCAAGCGTGCGACCGGGGCACAGTTGACCCTTCTGGCCGACGGGGAACACTGGTTCCACACCGAGACGCAGCTGGCCGTGCTGCAGGCCTGGGAAGGTGCGCATCTCTGAAGCGCAGAAAAACAGAGATCCCCGCTGACGGGTTCGATGACGTCAGCGGGGATCTCTTTCTGTTTTTACGAACGAATCGTGAAAACCGCAGTTGTTTTTAGACCTTTGCTTCGCTGTTGTGCTCCGCGTTGGAGTAAGCCTTAAAGGAGTGGAAGACGATGTTCAGGCCCAGAACGATCAGCAGGACAGCCAGGATCAGCTGCAGGCCGTTGGCGATGAACACAGCGCCCCAAGTGGTCTCACCCGCAGGGATGCCCACCGAAGCGGCAGCGCTGATGGCCTTGACCATCGCGATCAGACGCTGGACCAGCGCGGTGAAGGTGACGCACAGCATGATGACCAGCGGGGGGAAGAGCATCTTGTTGTTGCGGCCGGTGACCTTCA
>ENA-OYWK01001562-OYWK01001562.1-human-gut-metagenome-genome-assembly--contig:-NODE-1562-length-10551-cov-3.494474_pt1 | contig 10551 bp, 7 predicted proteins | sample MGYA00244808_ERZ653392 | MGnify/ENA primary metagenome ERZ653392 (study PRJEB26926, sample SAMN06165125) | human gut metagenome | biome: ENVO:00009003; feature: ENVO:2100002; material: ENVO:00002003...
ACGAGATTCCTCTACGTCTCGTGGGCTCGGAGATGTGTATAAGAGACAGGTTAGTAGACATGGCGAATAGATGATGGGAAAGATAACGAGTCTTAACCGAGGAGATCCTGTAAGTGGTTTCATTAGCCATAGTAACAACGAATTACAGGAAGTCAGCAGCGGTCATAGTAGCTGAGAAGGTGAGGAAACTCACTGGAGCGAAGGACCAAACAGTTAATCAGTTGGAGTAAATCCCAATTGAGAGTCCTGATAATACACTAGCCGAAAGGGGTACATAGGTACTGAGTGTTCAGAACTCACGAAAAGGAAAGGAAACAACGCATGAAACAAAGTACGCTTATAGAAAACATCCTATCGAAAGACAACCTAAATAACGCTTATTTACAAGTAGTAAGGAATAAGGGGGCAGCTGGAGTAGACGGGATGGAATATAAAGCCCTGCTCTCTCATTTGAGGAAAAACGGGGAGCAAATCAAAGAAAGTATAAGAAATCAAACCTATAAGCCGATGCCAGTAAAACGGGTAGAAATACCAAAAGAAGATGGAAGTAAGCGTAAACTGGGTATCCCGACCGTAACAGATCGTACAATACAACAAGCAGTAGCGCAAGTACTAACGCCTATTTATGAGGAAAAGTTCCATGATAACAGTTATGGATTTCGCCCTCAGAAAAGCGCGCAACAAGCGGTACTGAAAGCAGTAGAATACATGAACGAGGGATATAACTGGATTGTTGATATTGACCTAGAGAAATTCTTCGATACAGTAAACCATGATAAACTTATATCTATCTTGAATAAAGAAATCAAAGACGGAAAGATATTGTCATTGATTCGAAAGTTTCTGGTAAGCGGAGTAATGGTTGGAACACAAGTAGAGGAAACAGAGATGGGAACTCCACAAGGGGGAAACCTCTCTCCTTTACTTGCAAACATTATACTAAATGAGCTTGATTGGGAACTCGAACGGCGAGGACTTCGGTTTGTAAGATATGCGGATGATTGCATTATCTTAGTTAAAAGCCGGAAAGCGGCAAAAAGAGTAATGGAATCAGTTACGAGATATATTGAAACAAAACTGTTACTGAAAGTAAATCGCCAAAAGAGTAAAATCGGAAGACCCAAAGAAATAAAATATTTAGGTTTTACCTTTTACAAGTACAAGGAATACAAACCAAAAGCTCATAAGAAGTCAGTGGACAAGATAGTAAGAAAATTGAAAATGCTTACAACTCGGAAATGGGGAGTAAGTAATGTGTACAAGGCAAAGAAGGTGTCTGAGCTGATAAGAGGATGGGTCAACTACTTCAAAATAGGGAATATTCGAAGGGTAACCTGGAGGCTAGACGCAATCACCCGATATAGATTTCGAATGTGTATATGGAAACATTGGAAAACACCAAGAAACCGACTTAGAAATCTAATAAAACTAGGAATAAGCAAAGGCAATGCGGCAAGAGCGGCATGGACACACGGGTATGCCAGAGTTTGTCGAAATGAATCCATTTGCTTCGCAATGTCAAATGCGCGACTTTCAAAATTTGGTCTGTTATCCGCTGAAGAGTACTTTATGAAATGTCAAGTTAACTGAACCGCCGTGTACCGAACGGTATGCACGGTGGTGTGAGAGGTCGGCGGCAAAAGCCGCCTCCTACTCGATCATTTCCAGAGTTCGAATAGAAGAAATACTTGATCAGGAATTTCCAGAGATTCGGGAGCTGAAAGAAAATTGTGAAAGGTAAAATGGAAGAAAAATGATCTTAACAGAATTTGATTATGAAAAGAACGCAATTATTAATCCATGGCATACAAGTGATATGGTTCAGGGAATGCCGAAAGTAGCAGTAACCTGTTTTTCAAGAGTCACCTTTGCTCGTATGTTATCTGTATTTGGGGGAGAGAGAATTGCAAGCACAAATGTGGCGAATATGGAGATTCCAGTTTATAAGACAGTATATCATGGATACGAGATCTGTCTGTTTATGTCAGATGTTGGAGCACCAGCTTGTGTTGGAGCAATGGAAGAAATCTATGCAATGGGTGTAGAAACAATTATCATGTTTGGAACTTGTGGGGTACTTGAGAAATCAATAGAGGATTGTTCCATTATCATTCCGAATGCTGCGATACGAGATGAGGGAACCAGCTATCACTATATGCCGGCATCGGATGAGATTGAGGTGAATCAAAAGTACATACCAGAGTTTGTATCCATTTTAAAAGAGTTTAACACGCATTACACGATAGGAAAGACATGGACAACTGATGCGTTTTATCGTGAAACACCGAAAAAAACGGCAAAAAGAATTGAAAGCGGCTGTATCAGTGTAGAAATGGAGTGTGCAGCGGCGACAGCAGTTGCAAAGTTTCGCGAGAAGGAATTCTTTGAGTTTTTCTATGCAGCAGATAATCTTGCAGCAGAGCAGTGGGATAAGCGTAGTTTAAGCAATGAGGCGCGAGTAGAGGAGAAAGATCGCGTTGCAATTCTTGCATTGGAACTTGCAGCAAAGGTAATTGAGAGTGAAGAAGAAAAATACATGTTACAGTTCATGGATAAACCAATATTGCGGTAAGCCCGAAGGTGAATGGTTTTCACGAGACGGACACTTGAAGCAGGTCTTTCAAAGTAATGTATAATAAGAAAGAGCATAAAAGGAGCCTGCTGAGTTTGGTCCGTCGACGAAACCATTGCACCGTAGGGCTTTCGTTGCATGGCGCATGAACTGTAACAAATACATTTCATCATGAAATTTCTGCTATCAAATTGCGTTGACAAACTGTTTTTTAGGCGATATGCTTAGAAAAAAGCAAAGGAGATTTTATGGAGTATACTCAGTATAAGAAACTTGCCAATGTAACGCTTGGAAAACAGAAAGCAGATTTGGTTTTAAAGAATTTAAAGTTAGTGGACGTGTTTACTGGTGAAATTGTAGAATCAAATGTGGCAGTCAAAGATGGTTTGATTGCCGGTGTATCGAGAAGCTATCGTGGGAAAAAGGAGATTGATCTGGGTGGTCGGTATCTGGCTCCGGGCTACATTGATGCACATCTGCACTTAGAGTCCACGATGGTGACACCAAATGAACTCGTTTGCACGGCTGCAAAGCATGGAACGACGACGTTTATTGTCGACCCGCACGAGGCGGCAAATGTGAGTGGTGCGGCTGGTATTGATTATATTTTGAATCAGACAGAAAAATCACCGGCAAACGTCTATGTAATGATGCCGTCCTGTGTGCCAGCGACGAACGTGGATGACAATGGATGTGTATTTTCCGCAAACGACATGTATCCGTATGTGAGAAACCCAAGAGTGTTGGGCTTAGGAGAGGTAATGGATGATCCGGCTGTCATTCATGCAGAGGAGAGCATGTTTGTAAAGATGAATCTCTTTGAGAATAGAACAATTGACGGACATGCACCGTATTTGCCGAACAAGGAGTTGAGCGCGTATAAGATGGCAGGCGTGGACACCGATCACGAAGCGACAACCTTTGAATATGCATTGGAGGAGGTGCGCAGGGGACTGCATGTCCACATCCGTGAAGGAAGTGCGGCACATAATCTGAAGGATATCGTAGAGGGAATTGTACGAACTGGAATTGACACGGAATATTTTTCTTTCTGCACAGATGACAAACATATTGAAGATATTTTAAGAGATGGTCACATTGACTATAGCGTAAAAATGGCGGTAAAGCTTGGACTTGATCCGATTCGTGCTATTAAAATGGCAACGATCAATACCGCAAAGTGTTATGGATTAAAGCATTTGGGTGCAATTTCACCGGGATTTCAGGCAGATTTTGTGGTGCTTGATAATTTGACAGATTTAAATGTGACAGATGTATTTTATAAAGGAAAACGATTGAACGAGGATGCACCGATTCGTGTGCGCCCTTGCAGTCGCACGCTAAAACATACGGTTCATCTGGACAAAGTTAAGCCAGAGCGCTTTCTTTTGCCGATTTCAAAGAAAAAGACGCATGTGATTGAAATTAATGCAGGACAGATCACTACGACCGATTTGACGATTTCACTTCCTCCTACATTAAACTTTGAACCATTCGGCGGATATTCAAAAATTGCGGCAGTTGAGCGTCATCATAATACCGGTAAAATTGGTGTGGCTGTGGCAAAAGGGTATGGAATCAAAAATGGCGCGGTGGCATCTTCCGTGTCACATGATTCGCATAATATCATTGTAATCGGAGATAATGATGCGGATATGGCGATTGCAGTTAATGAGATTATACGGACACAGGGCGGTTATACCGTTGTGGAAAATGGAAAGGTGTATGAGACATTGGCGCTGCCGATTATGGGATTGATGAGTGATGTCGGATTTGAAAACGTGAATGAAGCATTGCAGCGAATGATTCAAAAGGCACATCAAATGGGTGTTGCCGCTCAGATTGATCCATTTGTAACACTTTCGTTTCTTGCACTTCCAGTAATTCCAGAGCTTCGGATTACGCCGAGAGGAATTTGTAAGATGACAGCAAAAGGCCCCGTTATTTTATCGTAAGCTGAGCAGAACGAATATCCAAATGGAACAGAACCAGTAACGGAAAGGAGCATCATATATGAATAAAAAAATATGGGATTTGTATGCACCGATTTATGAGAAGGCAATGCGTATGGATCAGAAATATTATGCGTATATGTATAAGCGCATTTCAAGACGAGTAGTGGATAAAGAAGTGTTGGAAATTGCGACTGGTCCGGGACTTTTGGCGAAGCATGTAGCGCAGGTATCGAAGCGAATGATCGCGACGGATTACTCAGAAGGGATGATTTGCGAGGCATTAAAGGGAACCTATCCCAAACAGCTGAAATTTGAAGTGGCAGATGCGACGTGTCTGCCGTATGAGAACAACTCATTTGATGTGGTCATAATTGCCAATGCGCTCCATGTGATGCCAGAACCGCAAAAGGCGCTGAAAGAAATTGATCGTGTGCTCAAAGATGGAGGCTTGCTGATTGCACCGAATTTTGTGGGACATAAGAAGGGCGTTATCAGCCGCATTTGGTCAGAAATTTTGAAAATTGCAGGAATTCGCTTTGAACATCAATGGACATCAGAGGAATATCTTCGATGGTTGGAATTTCATGGTTGGCGTGTGCGGTTTCCAAAAGAGTTGGGAGCGCGCATTCCGCTTGTGTATACAGAATGTGTACGGAAGTAATATGTGAAAGTAATATGTATATGTATAGATAATAATAAGCATAAAGAATGTGTGAACGCATAGGAAAGGAGAACAAAAATTATGATGGAATATACCAACAAATATTGGAACATGCTTATGCCGTTTATCAAAAAGAGCTTAAATAAGCGCTATGGAAAAGCATATACGAAAGCGTTGATTCCAAAAGCAGATGCAGAATATCGAGATATGTTAAATCGCTCAGATGATATTGGAAGGGACAATCCGATGGCGTCCAACACGTATGAATGTCTGGTCTTCTTGGCAATATGGAAAGCTGCTGATGGAAAAATTTCAGTAGAAGATCTGCGTGCGATTTCAAAAGATGTGCTGTCCGCTCCGATCATGAAGGTAATGGGCATTTTGATCAATGCCAATAAGGCGAGCGGTATAAAACGAATTCAAAAAATGATGGAAAGAGATGCGAAGTGGCTGGACGAGCATCCGCAGTATAAAAAATATTCGTGGGATTTCCATTTCGATGAAAAGAAACACAAGGATGGCTTCTACTATTATTTTACACAGTGTCCATTGAATACATTTGCAAGAAGAGAGGGCTATCTGGAGGTATTGCCGGTTATGTGCGATATTGACCATATAACAGCTTCCCTGATGCATGCAAAATTAAATAGAAAATACACATTGGCAAGCGGCGGAAAGGTTTGTGATTATTGGTTTGTCGGTGATAAGATGAAAAATCCAAAATAAAAATTAAAGTAAAATGAAGTAAGGCAAAAGAAAGTGAAACAAAGTAAGTAAAATAAGGTAAAGTAAGGTAAACGTTCAATATGATTAAGGAATATGGGATCAAAGATTGGAATTCATTTATTCAGACGATTAATGGTTTGACATGGTCTCTTGCAAGAGAACTTGGACCAAGCAATATCCGTGTAAATGCAGTTGCACCTGGTATCACAAAAACTGATATGGTTGCTGCTTTACCAGAGCAGGTGATTGCACCACTGATTAAGATGATTCCGCTTAAATTATTTTAGCCGCTGGGATAGTCCTGGCGGCTAATTTTGTTTGACAAAAATGAAAATATAGTACATTGAATAAATTCGATTTCTGGAATATACTTACAGCAGAATACTTGTAAAAATGCATATAAAAGTCAGTTAAAATCAATAATAAAAGGAGGACGTAAAATGATTTTACAGTTAAATGAGCTGCGTGATAAGCTGGCTGGATGTTGGACCGGAAAAAATGTAGGAGGTGTGCTTGGAGCACCATTTGAGTGCAAACGAATGATTCCAAATGTGGATTTTTATGTACAAGATCTTACTCAGGGACCGCCGGCAAATGATGACCTAGATTTACAGATTGTGTGGCTGGCTGCTGTTGAGCGGTATGGAAGAAATGTAAATGCATCAATACTTGGCGAATATTGGCTGTCTTTTGTTATTCCAAACTGGGTTGAATATGGAACCGGAAAAACAAATCTTCGTGCAGGTTTAGTTCCGCCATTGAGTGGTGATGTAGATAATACTTATAAGAATAGCAATGGCTGTTGGATTCGTTCAGAGCTATGGGCTTGTCTTGCACCGGGACATCCTGAAATAGCAACACGCTATGCATTTGAGGATGCAATTGTAGATCATGCTGATGAGGGAATGTATGCAGAAATTTTTACATCAGCAATACAAAGTGCAGCTTTTGTAGAGAATGATAGAGAGAAGCTTGTTGAAATAGGTCTTTCTTATCTTCCAGAGAACTGTATGACTGCACAGGCAATAAGAAAGGCAGTTGACTGTTATCATTCGGGCGTTGATTTCATTGAGGCTAGAAAACTGATTCATAATGCAGCACCTGGAACATTTGGCATTCAGGGAATCGCGATTAGTGAAATTCCGACAGAGAATAATGAAGGAATGGAATTGGGTGCAGCTGGTTTTGACGCACCGGAGAATGTGGCATTTGTTGTGCTTGGCCTTTTATATGGAGAAGGCGATTTTGGAAAGAGTCTTATTTTGGCAAATAATTGCGGAGAGGATACTGACTGCACATGTGCAACGTTAGGCGCACTTTTAGGTATTATGAATGGTGCATCGAAACTTCCAAAGAAATGGACTGATCCGCTGAATGATAAAATTGTTACTATGTGTATCAATAAAACAGGTGGCGGCATTTGGGTGCCAGAAACAGCAACTCAGCTTGCAGAGCGTATTTTGAGAGATATTCCAGGATTTCTTGGACAGGATCTTTGTGATGTATTTGCAGAGGGCGGTATGAAAATTGAGTGCTGTGAAAAAGAAGCACTGTTTTGCAAGAAAATAGATGACTATCTTCCATATATTAATTTAAGCGGCAGAATGTATGAGACACCTTTAAATGAGCTTTGTGCGCAGCCATATGTAGCAAGATATCAATTTACAGCATTTCAGGTTTTGATTGATTATGAGGGATCAGCTTTCTTTAAAAAAGGAGAAAATCGCAAATTTAAAGTAAAAGTGATCAACTCAAATACAATGAGAGAACAGCAGTGGGTTAAAATAAAGCTGTATTTGCCAGACGGTGTCACAGCAGTTGGCGTATCAGAAGTGGAAATGCCATTAAATAATCTTTATCTTTCTTGTGCGGAAAAAGAATTTGAGTTAAATACAGAATCATTTATGTCTGGAAGGCTGGAGCTGATTGTAGATGTATCACTTAATGGAAGGCATTCAAGTGGACCTGTAAAAATGGTATTGCTTGGACAGTAAGTGAAATGCTAGTTAATGCAATGAAAGGAGTCGTAAAAACATGGAAGAAAAAAATAGACAAAATCCATTTTGGAATGCCAAGCTTCCGATTGAAGAGAGATTAGACTGGCTTTTAGCCAATATGACACTGGAAGAAAAGATAACATGTATGGCTTCAACTATGCCTGAGCTGCCGCGTTTTGGAATTGATATGAGTTATGTAGGCGGTGAGGCTGCTCACGGTGTTGAGGCTCGAAATGATCAGAATGGGCGAAATATACCTGAGCCAACTACTTCATTTCCACAGCCAATTGGCATGAGTGCCAGCTGGGATACAGAGCTTATAAAGAAGGCGGGAGAAGTCACTGGAACAGAGGCAAGAGTACTGTGGCATCGTCATCCGGCTGGTGGACTAAGCCGTTGGGCACCGACTGTTGATCTGGAGAGAGATCCGCGCTGGGGACGAAATGAGGAAGGTTATGGAGAGGATCCTGTGCTGATAGGAGCAATGGCAGGAGCATACATAGAGGGTATGCAGGGTGATGACCCTAACTATTTGCGCATTGCGGCAACGCTGAAACATTTTTATGCGAATAACACAGAACGTGGCAGAGGCTGGAAAAATGCGTCTATTGATCCAAGAAATATGTATGAGCTATATCTTGAACCATTTAGGCGCTGCATCAAAGAGCATGGTGCTGAGGCAGTTATGACGGCCTACAATAAAATCAATGGTATTCCGGGAATGTTAAATCCGCAGGTGAAATCTATTTTAAAGAAGCAATATGGTTTAAAGCATGCAGTATGCGATGGCGGTGCAATGGAGCTTGTTAGAAATCTGCATCACTATTTTGGAACACACGCACAGTCACTTGCCGCATCTGTAAAGGCTGGCGTTGATGCAATGTCCGATCCTATGCCGGTTGTAGAGGAAGCAGCTCGTGAAGCATTAGAATATGGTCTTTTGTCTGAAGATGAGATGGATGAAGCTATTCGCAATGTATTTCGTACAAAATTAAAGCTAGGTATGTTTGATGATATAGTACAAAATCCGTATGACAGAGTTACAGAAAAAGATCTATGCAGCAGCCAAGCACAGAAAGTTTGTCTGGAGCTGACAAAAAAATCAATTGTTCTTCTTAAAAATGAAGATAATCGTTTGCCATTGTCAGAAACTCTTCATAAAGATCCAGTTTTAGTTGGACCGCTTTGTGATGCCTGGTATCAGGACTGGTACGGTGGTGAGCCACATCATAAGAGTACGCTAAAAGAAGGCCTAGAGAAGCTTTTGAATACGAAAATTCGCTGTGTGGATGGCTGGGATCGCATAACGCTTCGTGCTGGTGATCAGTATGTGGCAGTTCAGGAAGATGGCACGCTTTGTCTGTCAGATAAGGAAGATCTGTTTGTGAAAGAGGATTGGGGCGATGGACGTATAAATCTTAGATGTGAGCGTACAGGAAAGTATGTGACAACTATTTCAAAGGGGCGCTGTCAAAGCGAAGAGGAGGATGGCGCACTGGTGGCAGTGAAGGATGCTGCGTTTGACTGGTTTGTCACGGCAATTTTTCATATCATTCCTGCAGAGAATGGAGCAGTACGACTTACTAACCGTTTTGATCAGCCAATTCAGATTAGCAAGAATAAAAAACTTTATTCTGCACTGACTGGAGAGGGAAGCAGCTTTTTAATGGAGACTGTCGTAGATGGCTTTGAAGAAGTACAGCGTCTTATGCAGTGTGCAAAGACAGTAATTCTTGCACTTGGCTGTCATCCTATGGTTAATGCAAAGGAAGAAATTGACCGCACAACACTTGCATTGCCGCCGCATCAGGAGAAACTGGCAAAAATGATCTGTAAAATAAAGCCAGATGCTATTTGCGTTTTATTCTCCAATTATCCGTACACGATTCATTCTGTACAGAATACGCTTCCAGCGATTGTATGGAGCGCGACAGGAAGCCAGGATATGGGAACAGCAATGGCTCAGACATTATATTGTAAAAATGCACCAGCTGGGCGATTGAATATGACATGGTATAACAGCGATGATGATTTGCCTGATATTGATGATTATGACATTATTCGGGGAAAGAGGACATATCGCTATTTTGACAAAGAGGTGCTGTATCCGTTTGGTCATGGACTGACTTATACAAAGTTTTTATATTCAAACCTCTCAGTTTATATGTCAGATCCAGCACATATAGAAGTGGCATTTGATGTTAAAAATACGGGAAAACAGACTAGCGATGAAGTTATTCAGATTTATGCATCAGCGCCAAAATCTCGTGTTCCAAAGCCTCGCCGCCAGCTTCTTGCATTTGAACGACTTCATGATATTGCGCCAGATGAAGTAAGGCATGTTATAAAGCGTATTTCTACAAATGAGCTTCGTTTTTATGACTGTATCAGTGGAAGTTTCTTAGTAGAGGAAGGAAATTATATGATTTTTGTGGGTCCATCAAGCAAAGAGACACCACTTTATGATACTATTTTCCTTGCTGGTGAAAAAACTAAAACGCGAGTATTGACAAAGCGCATCAGAGCAGATCATTTTGACGAATATGAGAACATTGAACTGACACAGGGAATCATGACATTTACAGCAGCAACCTGTCTCTTATACACATCTCCGAGCCCACGAGACGTAGAGGAATCTCG
>ENA-OYWK01001574-OYWK01001574.1-human-gut-metagenome-genome-assembly--contig:-NODE-1574-length-10490-cov-6.120652_pt1 | contig 10490 bp, 11 predicted proteins | sample MGYA00244808_ERZ653392 | MGnify/ENA primary metagenome ERZ653392 (study PRJEB26926, sample SAMN06165125) | human gut metagenome | biome: ENVO:00009003; feature: ENVO:2100002; material: ENVO:00002003...
TCGTGGGCTCGGAGATGTGTATAAGAGACAGATATTTTCGTAGCTGTCGCCGATATTTATCTGATATAAACCATCACGTATTATTGCATCATACCCACTGTTTTGCAGATAAAATGCAAAGGAGTTCTCATCATCAATAACTCCCGCTTTATATAAAAGTTCAGCTGCTGCTGTACCATATATAACATTTTCAAATTTTACAGTAACTGTATTACCCTCTTTTGAATACAATGTTTCAGTCTGTGTTGTACCTTGTGACGCACTCTCTTTTGTACTGTCTTTGGCACTCTCCGTCTTTGCATGTTCCGTCTTCTTTTCATCTTTTTTGTCAGAATTGTTCTCATCTGCCTGGGTTGTATATGCAATCACCGAGCCAGATGTTTCTTTATTATCTGAAACATGATTATTACCGTTATTATTATTCACAAACAAATTGGAAATCATTAGAATAATTGTCGTTAATATAAAACCAATTCCAAGGCCTCTTAAATGATATTTAAGTTTCATGTGATTCTCCGTAACTGTTAATTTTATCCCAGTGAATTTTTATATAAATCCACAACAAGCTTCACTTCTCCAACACCAAGCCCAAGCTGTTTCGCTATTGTCCTGTTATCAAGACCTTCTTTGTAAAATTTTAATATTTTCTGGTTCTTGCTGTTTGCATTTTCAATATCAAGATCCGCTTTATCAGCAGATTTATTTTTTGTTTCTGCCTGTTTTTTCAATTCATCATTCTGGCTTAATATCTTAACTTCCGGTGACTGCTTTTCTTCTTTTTTTACTTCTTCGGTATAAGCATATTCCGCAGTATTGTTTTCTATGGCTGCCGCACTTTCTGAAACCGCTTTATCGACCTCTTTTTTGACATTATTTACATCTTTAACAGTATTTTTTACTTCTTTCGCCTTTTCATTCAGCATATCATATAAAAAAACTGTCTCATTATGATTTTTATTAATCTCATTCATAACGGTATCAGCATACTCATTAAGTTCAAGAATTTTAGTATTTGAAATTTTATCAAGCTGGGCTTCCGTTTTTTCTGAAATATCACCAAGCTGTTCATTGATAATATCATTTATACGTTCTCTTACTTTATCCTGCTCTGCCTGTGTAAGTTCCTGTACGGGCTGTCTGTTTACAGAACTTTCTTCTTTTGATTCTATCTTTTTTTCATCAGGTATCATAAAGCTGGCAATAAGACATAAAATGCCTGCCACAAGCAATATAATTTCTACTGTCGTCATAATACTTTCTGCCTTTACAAATTCTAAACTTTTATATCAAAAAATACATCTTCATCCTGTTTTACAGTAACATTGCCTTCCTTAAAAGAACGCTTTGAATATGCACCGCTTCCACTTCGCTCATATTCATTGCTGCTCTTTTCTTTAGCATCAAACTTATGACCTTTATTTTCAACGTCATCTTTTTTAGTTACCTGCTCAGATTTGTTTTCGACCTTCTTGTCAACATTGGACACAATATTCATCTGTTCTGTCGCTGGTCTCATATTTTCACTCTGCTTTATATGTGAAACTTCATTCATCTGAGGCACCATCATAATATCAATAGGTCTTACACTCATAAGCACTCCAATCTACAATGACTGCCATTTAATATCTGCTTTATCTTTTACGAACTGACAGAATGTACGTTTTTCTTTGATAAAATAATTCTGTTCGCCAAATATAAGTTTTACGCCAACATATATATTTCCGCTGACTCTGACCCTTGCATTTACATCTTCACCAAGCTGTTGTCTTAACTGCTCAAGTTCATTTTTCTGCTCAGTCAGATCTTTTTCTATCATGACAAGATTACGCATTGTCTTTTGCTGAAGTTCTACCTTATCAGGTGCAAGTTTTCCTTCGATTTCCTGTTTTTTTCTCAATGCAGTCATAATCTGGTTAAGCTGTATCTTTGAATCACCGAGTTTCTGCAGGCTTGTCTTTAACTCATCAACTCTCTTCTTTGCAGCCGGGTCAACGCCTACACCTACAACGGTTGCTGTTCCCATCTCATTTCCCATATTTTTTGCTTCAACCAGGCATATCGAACGGACTTCACCGCCTACAATAAGACCATTTCTTCCAGATGCTTTTATTGTTCCTTTCGCACGTACTTTACTATGCAAAATGGAATCTGCTTCGATATTTCCACCGGCTTCTACGCTGCTCGCACTCTCAATAAACTTAGAAACTATATTTCCACCGGCTTTAATGACCGCTTTATTCATTCCCTGAACACCACGGTTAAATGTAATATCACCATCAGCAATAATTGTAGCACCTTCTACAATACCACTTACTGAAATATCACCAGCAGCTTTTACTGAAAATCCTGCAAGTACATTTCCTTTTATCATAACACTTCCGCTATAATTAATATCTCCTGTAGATGCATCAACATCTACAAGTTCAAGAACATTAGATACAAAAACCTTATCATTCTCAAGTGTTACATGACCGTCAACTTTTGAAATTAATTTAAGCTTATCTTCAGATACCTCCATATTTTTGCCATATCTGAATACTGCTCTTTTTACTTTTCTTGGATAAACGGGTCTTCCAAGAATATCGGTTCCGTTGTCACCTCTGTCTTCCGGATGGAGTATTGCTACAACATCACCGCTTTTTATATGATTAACATTTTCAAGTGTATGAAAATCTACTGTTCCATCTTCATTCATCTTTGGCGTTGGTTTTAAGCTTGTATTAAATGTATACTCAATATAACCATCGCTTCCTTCTCTTGCTTTAGTTCCTTTTGCAAGAACATATATCTCAAAATATCTCTTTTCAAGAAGAAAAAGTCTTATCGCTTCTTCTGAAATTCCACTTATTACTCCGATATTTTTTAAATCTTTTTGTATTTCTTCATAAGTAAGTTCTTCCGCACCTTTAAACGGCGGATAGAAAACTGCCTCAAGTGTCATTGTATCATGGCTTATTCTGTAATCGCCAAACTCAGATACCGGATATGGTGTCTCATCAGACACTTTTACTGTAACTTCCTGCGTTGCACCTTTTTTTACTGTATCACCAATCAGTGCAATATCACATCCGTATATATTTTTCTTTTCTATGTAATATAAAACTTCTCCGGCATCCAATGCAGGTTCTCCCTGTTGCGGAGGATAAACTGTAAGATACAGGCCATCCTGTCTTGTATCAAATTCAAAATACCCCTTTGTACATTTCTCCATAAATTTGTCTCCCCATTAGCCTCAAGCTAAAATTTCCATATAATCCCCTAGTTTTTTACGCATTTTATTAAGTGCCTTTGTATGTAACTGAGAAACCCTTGATTCAGATACATTAAGGACAAGACTGATTTCTTTTAAAGTCAGATCTTCATAATAATAAAGCGTAACTACATTTTTTTCTTTTTCTGTCAGCAGGTCAAGTGCCTCAACAAGCATCTTTTTCAATTCTTCTTTTTCGACTACATCTTCAGGTGTCTCAAATCTTGTATTGTTAACTGCCTGTATGCCGGACTCACTGCCCTCTTCCGTATACTCATCAAGGGAAATAAGATTTGACATTTTAGTCTGTCCCTGCCAGTTATTAAGTTCTTCTATTGAAATCCCAAGTTCTGCTGCAAGTTCTTCATCTGTTGAAGTTCTCCCTGTTTTCGCTTCTATAGCAGCCATCGCAGCATTAATTTTTTTCTGTTTCTGACGCAGCGAACGTGGAATCCAATCCATTTTTCTTATCTGGTCTAATATCGCACCTCTGATTCTGAGACTGGCATATGTTTCAAACTTTACATTTTTGCCATAATCATATTTATCAATAGCATCAATAAGTCCAAATATACCATATCCAACCAGATCATCGTATTCAACATTATATCCAAGATACATACTGAGTCGCCCTGCAACAAGCTTAACAAGCTGTGCATACTCTAAAATCAGTTCATCTCTTAATTCTGTATCATGCGTCTTTGAATACTGTTGCCAAAGCTTGTCTCTGCCTGCTTCATCCATTAATGCCGCCCCCGCAATTCATCATTCTTTATTTTTGCTCATTTTTTTCTGACTGGTTATCAGCTTTTTCATTGCTGTCTTCACTTGGTGAATCATCCTGTGAAGACTCTGTATCCTGAGATTCTTTATCTTTTTCCTTATCGTCACTAAACGCTTTGTTAAGTATTACTCTTATAATAATTCCCGAAATATAAAACCCTGCCATCACTAAAACAAGTATCCATAAAAATGGTTTAAGAGAATACTTATTAACTATCATCACTACACTCGTCACAAATCCGGCAAGCAGAGTTATTATTGCCGGAACATTACGAAATTTTTTCATAAGCAGATACCCCTGAGCCTTAAATTGTCTTGACTGGCTTTCCTACAGATTTTATAACATAATCTCCTGTTTCCGAATAAAACTCAACTGTACGGCCATAATTAAGCCCACAGTCTTCTGCCAGCAATCTTATGTTATATTCTTTTAATTTCTTTTTTGCTGCTTCTGCATTACGTTCACCGACTCGCAACGAATCATTTGTAGTCGTCATGGCAAACATCTGGGCACCTCCGGCAATCTTTGCTACAAGTCTGTTTTTATTTGCCCCAAGTGCAGCCATTTGGCGTATAAGTTCATCAATTCCTGTATCTGCAAATTTAGCAAGATTAGAATTATTTCTTATCTGGTCCGGCAGCATGCAATGCAATAATCCGCTGATTTTAGTTACAGGATCATATAAAGCCACTCCAACGCATGAACCTAATCCAAGCGTTGTCAATGCATCGGGGCATTTGCAAACTTTCAAGTCGGCCATTCCGACTTTAATCATATTTCCCATTTTACTCTTTCCAATCATTTAAATAACTTATCAACCATATTACATTCCAAGCGAAGTCAGAATTTTATCATATGATTCCAATTCCGGTATAAGTAGAAAATAACCTGTAACAAAATCATCTTCGCCAAACTCTGACTGAATCATCAGCAGCTTATCACCATATTTACCAAATTCAATGGCTGGAACGCTAAGCAGTGCACCAAGCATGTCAATAGAGAGTGCCGGAACAGATGATACCATCTTCATTCCGGTAAGGCCTGACAATGCTGATAAATATGAACCGGAAACTATATTTCCAATTTCATTTAAGGCAGACATTTCCATTTCAGAAAAATCTGCCATCCCATTTTCATCTTGATGAACATCCCGCATCATAAGTGAGTTTACAAGATGATGAGCCGACTTCATATCAAATAAAAACATCATCATTCCATCGATATCCCCCTGTATTTCAAGGAGAATACCTACAACTGTCTGTTCCTCAGAACCAATAAATGACGAAATATTGTCAAATGGGAGTAATGCAACATTAGGTACTGACATATCAACCTTAATATTAAGCATTGTAGCAAGTGCCGTTGTTGCATTTCCGGCTCCAATATTTCCAATTTCCTTTAAAACATCAAACTGTGAATCTTCCAGTTTGTCAAGATCAATCTTTGACATCAGGCACTCCCTTCTTAAATCATCAGCTTTCTTCTATTAATGCAACAATATCAAGAAGAGAAATAAGCTCGTCATTGCTCTTGCCTATTGCACTGATATATCCTGAACCTACAAGGGAACCTGAACGTGCAACAGTTTCGATATCTGTGCTTTCAAGTGTTACAACTTCTTTTACCTGGTCAACAATTACGCCTATTGTTGCACCATCAACCTTGATAATGATAATTCTCGTCTTATCTGTATAATTATCATCTTCAAGACCAAGTTTGAGACGGATACTCATAACAGGAATAATCTCACCACGAAGATTAATTACTCCTTTATAGTATGACTGTGCCTTTGGCACTCTTGTGATTCTCTGATTTCTTACAATATTATCAATATACTGGATATTAATACCATATTGTTCATTGCCAATCTTTACAACTATATACTGAACAGCATCCATTGCTTCATCTGATGCTTTTTCCATTGTTTTTACTTCTTCCATAGATAGCCACCTAACCTTTCCGGATTTTTATCAGACAAGAGTATTTGCATCAATAATCAAAGCAACTGAACCATCACCTAAGATAGTTGCACCGCTTATCATCTTATTAATGTTGATATACTTGCCTAAAGATTTAATTACAATTTCCATCTGTCCAATGAGACTATCTACAACAAGCCCAGCCTGCTTATCTCCCTTGCTGACGATGACAACAGTAATATTTTCCTGTTCTTCCTGTTCTCCCGGTACATCAAGAAGCTCTCTGAGACGAATGAGCGGAATAACATTTCCACGAAGATGTATTACTTCTTTTGCATGTACATATTTTATCTCACTTACAGGAATATCTTCAATTGTCTGAATTGAGCCAAGAGAAATAGCATATTTTTCATCTCCGAGCTTAACCATAAGTGCCTGGATAATTGCAAGTGTCAATGGAAGTCTTATAATAAATGTACTTCCTTCACCATATACAGACTTAACTTCAACATCACCGCCAAGTGCTTCAATCTTTGATTTAACAACATCAAGTCCTACGCCTCGGCCTGATACATCAGTAACCTTATCGGAAGTTGAGAAACTTGGTTTGAAAAGCAGATCTATTACTTCTTTATCAGACATTATTGCAGCCTGTTCTTCTGTAATATTTCCTTTTTCTATAGCTTTACTCTTTACTTTTTCAATATCAATACCATTACCATCATCACGGACTTCAATAACAACATTGTTACCATCCTGATATGCATCAAGGAAAATAGAACCAACTTCGCTCTTTCCTCTTTCTTTTCTGACTTCGGCACTTTCTAGTCCATGGTCAGCTGAATTCCTTAACAGGTGCATAAGAGGATCACCGATTTCATCAATAACTGTTCTGTCAAGTTCTGTATCTTCACCTGACATGTATAATTCCATCTTTTTATCAAGCTTCTTGCTCAAATCTCTTATCATTCGAGGGAACTTACTTACTACGCTCTCGATAGGCATCATACGTACCTTCATTACTGATTCATGTAAGTTTGTTGTTACTCTCTCAAGATATTCAATCTGTTCATTAAAGCTCTGGTTAATGCTCTCTGAGCCTTCTTCACTGCTTGCTGAAACAAGACCATTCTTCGCAATAATAAGCTCGCTGACAAGATTCATAAGCACATCAAGTTTTTCAATATCAACTCGTACAGTATGTCCGACAGGCTTTGCTTTACTATTGGCAGCCTGCTGTTTTGCACCTGCCGGCTTCTTTGAACCATTAGCATCTTTCTTATCATTTGATGACTGTGCTTTTGAAGCCTGCTTAGCTTTTTCTTCTGTCTTTTCTTCTTTTGGCTCCTCTTCGGTCTTTTCTTCCGGAAAAGCCTTCGTTATTTCTTCACCATCAGCATCTTTGATTTCAGATACATTCTTAATTATCTTGATGATATCATCAAAACTTTCCTCTGTTAAAATAACAATCTGAAAATCAAAATCGAACTTTTCATCTTCGATATCCTGTACTGAAGGATCTGATTTTATAATGTCTCCATGTCCTTCAAGATTCTTAAATACAAGAAAAGCTCTTGCAGCTTTAAGTATACAATTTTCGTCAACTGTTACTTTAATCTCGTAAACATGCATTCCTTTTTTAAGTGCTTCATTTACCGCATTCTTTTCAAAATCAGCAAGTTCCATGCTGATACCATGTTCATCTGCCTGAAGTTTCTCTGCCGGTGCAGATTCTGCCTGTTGTTCCTGTTTTTCTTCAGCTGGTGCAGCATCTTTATTTTCTGATGCAATAAATGCATTGAGTGCCTTAATTATAGGCTCATTATCATTAGTTCCTTCATCCTGTGTCTCCTGAATATTATTAACATATTCTTCAAGAGCATCAAGGCACTGAAATAATACATCAACAAGGTCTGATGTGACCTTCATATTACCATTTCTTACTTCTGAGAATACATTTTCCATATCATGTGTGAGATTCTGCATTCTCTTATAGCCCATAGTTCCTGCCATACCTTTAAGAGAGTGTGCGGCACGGAAAATTTCATTAATTGTATCGCTGTTTTCAGGTTCTTTTTCAAGAATCATTAACTGATCACTAAGGCTCTGTAAATGTTCATTTGATTCATCAATAAATATCTCTAAATACTGGCTTACATCCATGTTAAGATACCCCCACGTTCTTCGTAATTGTTTCTGCCACGCTGCCCAAAGGTACAACTTCGTCAACGAGGCCTGTCTGTGCTATTGCTTTCGGCATTCCATAAACAACACATGTATCAGCATCCTGTGCAATTACATGCAGTTTTTTATGATGGGCTGCCAGACCCTGTATTCCTTTTGTTCCGTCCGCTCCCATACCTGTAAGTACAACACATGTTATCTCATCATACTGGCAGTTTTCGAGCGACTCATACATTACGTTGGCACACGGTCTTAATCCGTCTATGGCTGGCTCGTCACTTAACTTAATACAATAATCCGTGCCTTTTTTCACGACCCTCATGTGCTTTCCGCCCGGTGCAATATATACCACACCATTTTTTAATATATCACCTTCCTGAGCTTCTTTTACTTCTACTTCACTTATCTCATTAAGACGCTGAGAAAGAGAAAATGTAAATCCAGCCGGCATATGCTGTACAAGCACAACCGGTGCATCCAGGTTCTTAGGAAGATAAGGAATAACCTGCTGTAATGACTTAGGACCTCCTGTAGAACATGCAAGTGCCACAATCTTTTTCCTGCCTGTCTTAACGCCAGTAAAATTCCCCGGCTCCAGCTTTCTTGGCATAACTACCGGCTTCGGTTTTGCCGGTCTTACTACGCTTCCCGGCTTTGCAAAAGAGGTTGTTCTTAAATCAACTTTGCTTCTGTGGCTTCCGGTTGCAAGATCAAGCATCTTGTGAATATTGTTCTTAAATGTTTCACCCTTTGTCTCAAGATAATTTTCCGGCTTTGTTACGAAATCAAACGCTCCAAGTTCAAGTGCTTTTATTGTTTCTTTTGCACCTTCTTTTGCAACAGTGCTGACTACAATAACTGTCTGCTCTATTCTGTTCTTTTGCAGCTTTTCAAGCAGTTCCAGTCCATTCATCTTAGGCATGTTAATATCAAGAATAACGGCACTGTAAAGATGAGGATTAGATACTATTAAATCAAATCCTTCTACGCCATCTCTAGCAATTGCCGCAACTTCATAATCACCGCCTGAGTTAATTATATCAGATATAACTCTTCTCATGAGTGCAGAATCATCAATTACCAGTATTTTCTTTGCCAAAATACTCTCCCCTTTCCTTTCTTTGAATTATACGCTGCTGTACATAATCATTTGTACTGTTAACAAGTCCTGATACAGCATTAAAAATGGAATCGAATGTCTGATTAGCCGCACTGCCATTAGTATTATTAACTGCCGCTGACTGTTTCATCGCATCAGTGACTTTAGCCACATAATCATTTCCTAAACTATTGATTGCTGATGTTACGTCCATGATTTACCTCTTTCCAGTCATTTATAAATCTTTATATATTAAATCTTCTAAGCCTGTCCTATTGAAAGACCTTTTGTTGCCATTGATTTGCTTGCATTAAATGCTGATATATTTGCCTCATAAGAACGTGAAGCATCAATCATATCAGTCATCTCCTGAACAACATTTACATTAGGATATGTTACATATCCGTTCTCATCAGCATCAGGATGTGACGGATCATATACCATGTTCATATCTGTTGATGTATCTTCATAAACCGATGTAACTTTTACGCCATCACCAAGTCTGCCGCCGCTGGCATTTCTTAAAGCACTTGCAAAAGAAGAGCCATTGCTGTTAGCACCTTTTATTGCTGTTGCACCTGTTAATGTTTTTTCTGTAAAAACAACTGCTTTTCTCACATAAGGAGTGCCATCTGAAGTTCTTGTTGTATTTGAATTTGCTATATTCTGAGATATAATGTCCGACCTTAGCTGCTGTGCAGTCATACCGCTCGCACTTATGTTAAATGATGTAAACATTGACATGTGATATATCCTCCCTGTTATTTAAGTACAGCTTTAAATCTCGAAAACTCATTATTCATGCTGTCAATTAAAGCATTATAATTAATCTGTTCTGCTGCAAGTTCCACATTTTCAGTAGACAAATCTACATTATTGCCGTCTATTCTATATGAAAGTGCTGAGTTATCTGTATAAGTTCTTGTCTTTATATTTGATAAATCAACATTATTAATCTTCTGTGTCAAAGTAGCCTTTGGTTTTCCTGACTGCTCTATCGCTGAATTAAGATATGTCTTAAATTCAACATCCTGTCTTTTGTAATTAGGCGTATCAACATTAGCAATATTGTTTGATAAGACCTCTTCTCTTAACCAGCTTGCATCTGCTGCCGATTTAAGCACATTAACATATCCAAATATACCTGAAGACATATACCCTCCATTCCACTGCCGTAGCAGCTGTATTTTAATTAATTCTTCTTAACCTAATAAGCCCTGTCTCTTATACACATCTCCGAGCCCACGAGACGTA
>ENA-OYWK01001580-OYWK01001580.1-human-gut-metagenome-genome-assembly--contig:-NODE-1580-length-10465-cov-12.746974_pt1 | contig 10465 bp, 9 predicted proteins | sample MGYA00244808_ERZ653392 | MGnify/ENA primary metagenome ERZ653392 (study PRJEB26926, sample SAMN06165125) | human gut metagenome | biome: ENVO:00009003; feature: ENVO:2100002; material: ENVO:00002003...
TACACCTATTAAGTCGTCGGCAGCGTCAGATGTGTATAAGAGACAGGTATTACGGGAAGGCACGGAGCCGGGAAGACCTGCGAAAATGACCCGACAGAAGAGTCTCATCCGCCCGACGGCAGATGAGACTCTTTCGTTTTTCCAAAGCAAAATCTGAAAAAAACTCCGCACAGAACCGGGGCGGGGTTTGTTGTTTCTGTGTCCGGGTTATGGTATACTCATTCCGTATCATCTCCGGTATCATGAAAACAAAGGATGTGGAACCCATGGACGCACTGGACAAAGCCCGCCGGGAGATCGACACGGTGGACGCCGCGCTGGCCGCACTGTTCGAGCGGCGGATGGCGGCTGTGCTGGCGGTCGCCGAATACAAAAAGGCCCACGGTCTGCCGATCTTCGATGCCGCGCGGGAAGCCGTGGTGCTGGACAAAGCCGAAGCGCGCATTCAGGACCCTGCCCTGCGCCCCTATTACCGCGACCACGTACAGCACATGATGGATGTGGCCAAGCAGTACGAGGCCGAGGTTCTGGGCCGGAACCGCGCCGCCTATCAGGGCGTGGAGGGAGCCTTTGCACACATCGCGCTCAAGGCGCTCTTCCCCCATGCGGAGGCGGTCAGCTACCCCACCTGGGACGAGGTCTTCGACGCGGTGGAACGCGGCGATGCAGCCCATGGCGTGGTCCCCTTTGAGAACAGCCACGCGGGCGATGTGTCCGCCGTGCTGGACCTGTGCTACAACCACCCCGCCCTGTGGGTCGTGGATGTGTACGACCTGCCCATCTCGCAGAACTTGCTGGTCCTGCCCGGCACCCCGCTGAGCGAGCTGAAGCATGTGTACAGCCACCAGCAGGCCATTGCCCAGAGCGAGACCTTCTTAAAGCAGTTCCGCCTGCCGGCCACGGCCATGCCCAACACGGCCATGGCGGCCAAGTTCGTGGCCGAGAGCGGCGACCGGACGCAGGCGGCCATCGCCAGCGTGGAAACGGCGGCGCTGTACGGGCTGGAAGTTCTGGTGCCCAGCATCAATACCGATGGCGACAACACCACCCGGTTCATCGTCCTCAGCCGCGAAAAGCCCACGGCGGGCAACCGCTTCTCGCTGCTGTTCACGGTGGACAACAAGCCCGGCAAGCTGGCCGAGGTCATCCAGATCATCGGTGCCAGCGGCTACGATATGGAGTCCATCAAGAGCCGCCCGCTGCCCCATGTCCCCTTCGATTACTATTTTTACGTTGAGCTGGTGGGCGACCCCACCGCCGAAGAGACCGCCGCGCTGCTGCGCGCGCTGAACCATGTCTGCCGCACGGTACGGCTGTTAGGAGTGTACAACAAATGAGCGATTTTATCGGAACCAAGCTCACCATGAATCTGGGCGAGCGCAGTTATGACATCATCCTGAAGAACGGCGCACTGGAGAACCTGTACCAGTTCGCCCGGCTGGACCGCAGGGTGGCCGTCGTCACCGACAGCGGCGTCCCGGCCCAGTATGCCCAGCGGGTGGCCGACCAGTGCCGCGAGGCCCGGATCATCACGGTGCCCCAGGGCGAGGCCAGCAAGAGCTTCAAGATCCTGGAGAGCGTTTTACAGCAGATGCTCGATTTCAACATGGGCCGCGGCGACCTGGTCGTGGCGGTGGGCGGCGGCGTTGTGGGCGACCTGGCCGGATTTGCCGCTTCCATCTATATGCGGGGCATCGACTTCATCAACTGCCCCACCACCACGCTCTCGATGATCGATTCCTCCATCGGCGGCAAGACGGCGGTGGATCTGGGCGATACCAAGAACATCGTGGGTGCCTTCTGGCAGCCTAAACTGGTCATCGTGGACCCGGATACGCTGGCCACTCTCCCCCGCCGCCACTACATCAACGGCCTGGCCGAGGCGGTCAAGGCCAGCCTGCTGGCCGACCCGGAGCTGTTCGGCATCTTTGAAAAGGGCGACATCGACGGCCAGATCAACGAGATCATCTACCGCAGCTTGCGGTTCAAGAAAAACATCGTCGAGCAGGATGAGACCGAGCGCGGGATGCGCAAGGCTCTCAACTTCGGCCACACCATCGGCCACGGCATCGAGGCCGTCAAGGGCATCAAGGGCCGCCGCACCGTGGGCCTGTTCCACGGCGAGTGCGTGGCGCTGGGGATGCTGCCCATGATCGAATCCAAGGCGCTGCAAAAGCGGGTGCGGGCGGTCTACCGCCGCCTGGGCCTGCCCCTGCGCACCACCTACAATAAAGAAAAGGTGCTGGCCGAGATGCTGCACGACAAAAAGGCGCAGGGCGGTCAGATCACCATCATCAAGGTTCCGGGTCTGGGCTGCTGGCGCGCTGAGACCATCCCGGTGGAGGGCCTGCGCCCCCTGCTGGGCATGGAGGAATGACCATGAAGAACACGTTCGGGTCTGCCCTCTCCCTGACCATCTTCGGCGAGAGCCATGGCCGCGCCATCGGCGCCGTGCTGGACGGCATGGCGGCGGGTGTGCCGGTGGATGAGGCGTTCCTTGCCGCCTGCATGGACAAGCGCCGGGCGCGGGGCGATGGCCTGTCCACCCCCCGCGTGGAGGCGGACCGGGTGCAGTTCCTCTCCGGCGTTGTGAACGGCCGGACGACCGGAACCGCCATCGCCCTGATGATCGAGAACCAGAACACCCGCAGCGGCGACTATGCCAAGACCGCCGATCTGCTCCGCCCCGGCCATGCGGATTACACGGCCTATGCCAAATACCACGGCTTTCAGGACGCGCGGGGCGGCGGACACTTTTCCGGCCGCATCACGGCGGCGCTGGTGGCAGGCGGTGCGGTGGTGCTGGGTGCCCTCGACCGGGCCGGCATCAACATCGTGACCCACATCGGGCGGTGCGCGGGCGTTGCGGACACCCCCTTTGCGCTGGATGACCCGGCGGCACTGGGGGCGCAGGCCGAAGCGCTGCTGAGCCGGGGCGATGGCTTTGCCCTGCTGAACGAGGAGGCCGAAGAGCCGATGAAAGCGGCCATCCGCGCCGCAGGCAGCGCAGGCGACAGTGTGGGCGGTACGCTGGAGACCGCCATCCTCGGCCTGCCCGCAGGCATCGGCGAACCCTATTTTGACAGCGTGGAAAGCGAGCTGGCCCATATGGCCTTCTCGGTCCCGGCCGTCAAGGGCATCGAGTTCGGCACCGGTTTCGGCTTCGCCGACCTGAAGGGCAGCGAGGCGAACGATGCCTTCCGGATGCAGGGGGGCCGCATCGTGACGGCCACCAACCACAACGCGGGCCTGAACGGCGGCATCTCCAACGGGATGCCGGTCGTCTTCTGCACCGTGGTCAAGCCCACGCCCAGCATCTACAAACCACAGGATACTGTGGATTACATTGCAAAACAGAACGCGGAACTTTCCATCCAGGGCCGTCACGACCCCTGCATCGTGCCCCGTGCGGCCATCGTGCAGACCTGCGCGGCGGCGCTGGCCGTCGGCGACCTGCTGACCGCGAAGTACGGCATGGCCTGGATGGAACAGCCCACCGCTTACCGCAAGGAGGAGCTGTAAATGGAATACGGACTCATCGGCTCCAAACTGGGGCACTCGTACTCGAAGATCATCCACGAGATGCTCTGCGGCTACCGGTACGACCTGTGCCCGCTGCCCACCGAGGAGGAGGCGCGGGCCTTCCTGACCCGGCGGGCCTTCAAGGCAATCAATGTGACCATCCCGTATAAGCGGCTGGTCATGGGATTCTGCTCCTACATCGACCCGCGCGCCAAGGCCATCGGGGCTGTGAACACGGTCGTGAACCGGAACGGCCTGCTCTACGGCTACAACACCGACTATCTCGGCTTTGCCTACCTGGCCGATGCCCACGGCGTGGAGTTCGCGGGCCGGACCGTTCTCATTCTGGGCACCGGCGGCACCCACAACACCACGAGCGCCGTGGCAAAAGATAAGGGCGCGGCCAGAGTGCTGACCGTCAGCCGGCATCCGGACCCCGAAAAGGGCGAGCTTTCCTATGCGGAAGCCGTCCACAGCGGGGCCGACATTGTCATCAACACCACCCCGGCGGGCATGTACCCGAACGTGGGGGTCTGCCATCTGGATGTGGCCGCGATGCCGGGGCTGGAAGCCGTCCTCGACGTGGTCTACAATCCGGACAAAACGGAACTGATCCTGCGCGCCGAGGAGGCGGGTGTGCCGGTGGCCGTGGGCGGCCTCGAAATGCTGGTGGCCCAGGCCGTGTATGCGGCGGAATACTTCCTGGACCGCAAGTTTGACGATGCCCCGGCCGAGATCCGCGCCATCACCGCCCAGCTCCGGAAAGAGCAGCTGAACGTGGCGCTCATCGGGATGCCCTCCTGCGGCAAAACGACCATCGGCCGTGTGCTGGCCGACCGGCTGGGCAAGCGGTTCGTGGACCTGGATGAGGAGATCGTCCGGGCCGCGGGCCGCAGCATCCCGGACCTCTTCGCCGCAGAGGGCGAGGACGGCTTCCGGGCACGGGAGGCCGAGCAGACCGCCCGCTTTGCCAGAGAGGGCCGTCAGGTGCTTTCCTGCGGGGGCGGGGTCGTCAAGCGGCCCGAAAACCTGCGGGCCCTGCGGCAGAACGGCGTGGTGCTCTTCATCGACCGCCCGCTGGACGCTCTGACTGTGGGCGGCGGGCGTCCGCTTTCCACCAGCGCCGAGGCGCTGAAAGCCATGGAAGCCCAGCGCCGCCCGCTCTATCTGGCCGCAGCCGATGCGGTCATCCCGAACGAAACGACCGTTGCAGACGCCGTTGCGGCGGCACTGGAGGCATTGGATGCGATTTTTGTTCATTAACGGGCCAAACGTCAACATCACCCGCTTCACCGAGCCCGGTGTGGAGGGCGAAGTGGACTACAACGGCCTGCTGGATTATCTGGACGTCTGCTGCCAGCAGATGGGCATCGAGCCGGATTTCTTCCAGTCCAACCACGAGGGCGACATCATTGATGAGATCCAGTCGGCCGCAGGCCGCGCCGACGGCATCATCCTCAATCCGGGCGGCTATGCCTATTACAGCGTGGCCATTCTGGAAGCGCTGCAGCTCTGCGGTGTACCCGCCGTGGAGGTGCTCATGAGCGAACCCAGCGGCCGGGAGCCGTTCCGGAACACGGACGTCGTCTCGTTCGGCTGTCAGGGCCGCTTTGCGGGCGAGGGCATCGGCGGCTATCTCCACGCATGCAGTTATCTGGTGCAGCTGCTCCGGCTGGACGGCGGCGCACAATCGCACATGGTGCAGTAAGGAAAGAAACCTCTCAGCAGTGGCTGAGAGGTTGACACGTTGATAAAAGGGAAAGGAATGCAAGAAGATGATCATTTCGACGAAAAAAGGCACCCCGAAGGAAGAACTGGAAAAGATCGTGGACCGCTTTGAAAAGCAGGGCCTCGATGTCACCCTGATCACCGGCAAGGACTACAACGTCTTCGGTCTGGTGGGCGACACCACCAAGATCGACGAGCGCGATGTGCTCGCCAACCCCTGGATCGACAACGTGACCCGTGTGTCGGCCCCGTATAAGCGCGCCAACCGCCTGTTCCATCCCGCCGACTCGGTCATCGACTGCGGCGGCGTCCGGATCGGCGGCCGGGAGAAGATCGCCGTCATGGCCGGTCCGTGCAGCATCGAGAGCGAGGAACAGGCCCTGCGCATTGCCCAGAGCGTCAAGGCCGGCGGTGCTGCCCTCTTCCGCGGCGGTGCCTACAAGCCCCGCACCTCTCCCTACTCCTTCCAGGGTCTGGAGACCGAGGGCATCCTCGACATGGTCAAGGCCCGCGAGGCCACCGGCCTGCCCATCGTCTCCGAGCTGATGAGCGAAGACCGCATCCCGGAGTTTGAAGAGTATGTCGATGTCGTGCAGATCGGTGCCCGCAACATGCAGAACTTCCAGCTGCTCAAGGCGGTGGGCAAAATGCACAAGCCGGTCCTGCTCAAGCGCGGCCTGTGCAACACCATCGAGGAATGGATCATGAGCGCCGAGTACATCATGGCCGGCGGCAACGAGCAGGTCATCCTCTGCGAGCGCGGCATCCGCACGTTTGAAAAATACACCCGCAACACGCTGGACCTTTCCGCCGTGCCCATCATCCACGAAAAGACCCATCTGCCCGTCATCGTGGACCCCAGCCACGCCACCGGCAAGGCCAACCTCGTGGAGCCGATGATGATCGCTGCGGTGGCCGCTGGTGCCGACGGTCTGGAAGTGGAGGTCCACTACGACCCCCGCCACGCATGGAGCGACGGTGCCCAGTGCCTGACCCCGGACAGCTTTGCTCAGGCCATGGCCAAGTGCCGCCAGGTCGCATGGGCCATCGGGCGGGAGATGTGACCCTCTCAGGCCCCAGCTCTCCCGCAGGGAGAGCGTTTGGCGGAACGGGCAGAAGGAGGGCTGCAAATGCAGATCACGATCCAACCAGACAGAAACATTGACGGAGTCATTATGGCCCCGCCCAGCAAGAGCATGGCGCACCGGGCCGTGCTCTGTGCGGCGCTGGCAAAGGGCAACTCACACATCCGGAATCTGGAGTTCAGCAAGGATATCGCCGCTACCCTCGCGGCGGCGGGCCAGCTCTGCGCCCGCGTCACCACCGGCGGGAACGATGCGGTAGTGGAGGGACTGGGCCGCTTTCTGCCCGTGGAAGCCCCGGTGGACTGCTGCGAGAGCGGCAGCACCCTGCGCTTCCTCATCCCGCTGGCCAGCCTCACCGGCCAGGAAGTGACCTTTGTGGGCCGCGGGCGGCTGATGGAGCGGCCCCAGTCGGTGTATGAAGCGCTGTACCGGGAGCAGGGCCTCCGCTTTGTGCAGAGTCCTTCCGGCCTGACCGTGGAGGGGGCGCTCTCCAGCGGGGACTATACGCTGGCGGGCAATGTGTCCAGCCAGTTCATCAGCGGGCTGCTGTTCGCCCTGCCGCTGCTGGGCGGCACCAGCACCCTTCACCTGCTCCCGCCGGTGGAGAGCCGCAGCTACATCGACATGACCCGGTCCGTTCAGGCGGCGTTCGGCGTCACGAGCCGGTGGGTGGACGAAACGACGCTGGAGATCCCCGGCGGGCAGGCATACCGCCCCTGTGACTACATCGTTGAGGGCGATTACAGCCAGGCGGCCTTCCCGGCGGTGCTGGGGGCTGTCACCGGCGGCGTCACGCTGACCGGTCTGGCCGAACCGACCTTGCAGGGCGACGCGGCCATTCTGGACATCCTGCGCCGGTGCGGGGCCGACTTCTCCCGCACCGAACAGGGCATCGTCTTCCGGAAAGCGCCGCTCCACGGCACGGACATCGACCTGGCCGACTGCCCCGACCTCGGCCCGGTGCTGATGGTGCTGGGCCTGTTCTGCGAGGGGCAGACGGTCATCCGGAACGCGGAACGCCTCCGCATCAAGGAGAGCGACCGCATCGAGGCCATGGAAACAGAGCTGCGCAAATGCGGCGGGGTGCTGTCCAGCGCGGGCGGCACCATCACCATCGAGGGCTGTGCCGGGGCACTCCATGCGCCGGACGGCGTTCTCTCCGGCCACAACGACCACCGGGTCGTCATGAGCCTGTCGGTGCTGGCACTGGCGGCGGGGCTGCGACTGCCCATCGACGGCGCCGAGGCCGTCACGAAGAGCTGGCCGAATTTCTTTACAGCCATCAAGCCATTGGGCGCGGAGGTAGAAGATGTTGGATAAAACGAAACGTTATCTCGTGGTGGGCCTTGGCCTGCTGGGCGGCAAATATGCGCTGGAACTCTCCAAAGCCGGGTTCCATGTGGACGGCATCAACCGCAGCGAGGGCCACTTGCAGTTCGCGCTCGACCATGGCTACATCGAGCGGGGCAAAACCCACGATTTTGAAGACCTTGTCCGGGAGGCCGACCACATCATCTTTGGCCTCTACCCCACGGCCCTCATCGAGTGGTTCCGGACGTACGGCCCGCTCCTCAAGCCCGGCTGCATCTTCACGGATGTGTCCGGCGTCAAGACCGGCCTGGTGGAGCCGGTGCAGGCCCTCTGCCCGGCGGGGGTCGAGTTCATCGCCAGCCACCCGATGGCAGGCCGCGAGACCTCCAGCGTGGAACACGCCGCCGAGGTGAATTTTGCCCCGGCGAACTTCATCATCACCCCGACCGAAAAGAATACCCCGGAGGCCGTCGCCTGGGTCCGAGAGCTGGCCGAGGTGCTGGGCTTCAAACACATCTGCACCCTGACCGTGCAGGAGCATGACCGGATGGTCGGCTATGTCAGCCAGCTGTGCCATGCCATCGCCGTCAGCCTGATGTGCGCCAACGACAACACCTCGCTGTGCGAGTACACGGGTGACTCCTTCCGGGATCTGACCCGCATCGCGCGCATCAACGACAAAATGTGGGCAGAACTGTTCCTCTGGAACAGGGACAACCTCATCTCGGAGATCGACCAGTTCGACGCCGCGCTCGGCGCACTGCGCAACGCGCTAGTGGCGGGCGACCGCGAAAAGCTCGAAGAGATGTTCCGCCTTTCCACCCAGCGCCGTGCGGCGTTCGACAAGAAGCTCCCCGAATGAGGTGAACCTATGCCCAAGCAGGAAGGCCAGAAATCCAAGCTGTTGGCGCTTTTGCGCATCTTTGAGACACAGACCGACGAAAACCACCTGCTGAACGTGCCCCAGCTGGTGGGGCTGCTGGAACAGCAGGGCATCCTCTGCGAGCGCAAGAGCGTGTACAGCGACATCGACGCGCTGAACGCACTGGGGTACGACATCCAGCTCCGGCGGGGCCGGGGCGGCGGCTATTTTCTGGCCAGCCGCACCTTTGACCTGGCCGAGCTGAAGCTGCTGGTGGACGCCGTGCAGGCCAGCCGGGTGGTGTCCAGCGCCACGAGCCGCCGCCTGATCCGGAAGCTGGAAAAGCTCTGCTCCAATTACGAGGGCAGCCAGCTGCAGCGTCAGGTCTACGTGGACGGCCGCCCCAAGACCGACAGCAGGAGCCTGCTGTACAGCATCGACGCGCTGCACGAGGCCATCAACACCGGCCGGATGGTGGAGTTCCACTACAAAAAAGTGGGCCGGCCCGAAAAGCGGGTCATCAGCCCATGGCAGATGGCGTGGGAGAACGGCTGCTATTACCTCATCGCCTATCAGGACGAAAAGGAGCCGGTGGGCATCCGCCACTACCGGGTGGACCGGATGTCCGGCGTCCGGGTGCTGGAGCTGCCCCGCCGCGGCCGGGAGCAGTTTGCCAATTTCGATCTGCCCGCCTACCTGCGCAAGCACTTCAGCATGTACGGCGGCCCCGAACGGCGTGTGACCCTGCGCTGCACGGCCGACCTCGAAAACGCCATGCGGGAGCGGTTCGGCGCTTCGCCGACCTTCCTGCCGGAGGAGGACGGGCGCTTCCACTTTGATGTGCCCATCTGCATCAGCGAGCCGTTCTACGGCTGGGTGGCGGGCTTTGGCGGCAAGGTGGAAGTCCTTGCGCCCGAAGATGTCCGCACCGGGATGCGGGCGCTGGCCGAACAGCTGGCGGAAGAGCATCGCTAAACAAGAAAAACGGACCGTGAAAACGGTCCGTTTTTTGTTGCGGTTATTTCAGTGTCACCGTATTGAGGTTGAGGTCATAGAAAACAACGGTGTTCCAATCCCGCCGCAGGACGAACTGGGCGGTGCGCTGGGTGTCGTTGTAGATAAGCGACCACTGGGTGTTGCTGGTAACATCGTTGGGGTTGGGGTTCTGCGCCGAAGCTTTCAGGGCGTCCCATGCGGTGTCTACGGTGTAGGTGTCCGTCCCGTTCAGAACGGCTTCGATGTTGTCATAGCGCTCCCGCCCGTGGCCGTAGATGCCGTTTTTCTGGTTGGGCAGAACACGGTCTGCGTACAGGCCGTAGAAGTTGGTGATGGCGCGGATAGGGGTTGCCACAAGAGGACGGGCGGGGTCGTCGCAATCGTATTCCACGACGCGGCCATCGCCGGACGCATCCGTGATGTAGAAATGATAGTCCCGGCCGCTGGTGGCGAACATGTCATAGCTGTTCAGCAGGTCCACGGCTTCCTGTGTGGTGGCGGCACGGTCCAGCACCAGACGGATGGCTAATGTCGTGAAGATGGTTTGCTTGCCGGTCTGCTGGACGGTCGGTTCGCTGTCCAGCGTCAGCACCGCAATGGAAACGCCCTTTTCGTTCATGCCGTCCAGACAGATGAACGGAGCGGTCAGCACGGCGATCTTCTTGGACAGACTGGCATCCGGCTGGTTGGCCGAAATGTTGCTCAGGGCCGCAAAGGCCACCGATTCATAGCCGTTTTTAGGGGTGCAGTGGACCAGAAGCGACGAGGTGTCGATCTTAAAATCATAGTTCCGGCCCATCAAGATCTCCTGATCACTGTCCGCAATGCTGAAGGCGCTGCATCCGTAATTCGGGGCCGTCATGTGGATGGGCAGAAGCGGGATGGATTCCTTCAGGATGGCGTCCAGCATATCCTGTCTCTTATACACATCTCCGAGCCCACGAGACGTAGAGGAATCTCG
>ENA-OYWK01001582-OYWK01001582.1-human-gut-metagenome-genome-assembly--contig:-NODE-1582-length-10455-cov-8.003173_pt1 | contig 10455 bp, 9 predicted proteins | sample MGYA00244808_ERZ653392 | MGnify/ENA primary metagenome ERZ653392 (study PRJEB26926, sample SAMN06165125) | human gut metagenome | biome: ENVO:00009003; feature: ENVO:2100002; material: ENVO:00002003...
TCTACACCTATTAAGTCGTCGGCAGCGTCAGATGTGTATAAGAGACAGGGTATACCTTAACCTCGTCTATATACAATATTACATTGTCCGATGAGTCAAAATATACTTTTGAAACATCAAGATTATACTTATCAAAGCTCTGTGTCAGATCAAGTATGTGCCTGAACACTTCATCATCTCCGACTTCAAGCTTGGAATCAAGCACTATTGAATTAAACTTAAGACCTATTATCTCAGGAACTTTTTCAAAAGTTTCTGTTGAACTTTCAACAACAATACCGTCTTTGTCAAAATACATATTACAGCCCATATAACGTATATAACCAATAACTGCCTTTTCATAGACTGTTATGTACATACCTCTTGGCCACTGTATTTCAACATCATATTTCTGAATGAAAGGTATTGTCTTTTTCTTATTGCCAAACAGTGTATACAATACAGTGTTTGGTGTGTCATTTCCAAATATTCTGTTTGTCATTTCTTCATTAGAATAATGGGAATTACCCACATATGTTATCTTATCAGTTCTAAATCCAAAATAGACAGCCGCACACGCAGCTATCAGGGCTGCCACAATAGTAGATATTATGAACAGCCTTTTTTTCTTTCTCGCCTTTGCCATAACTATCTCTCTAACCTAATCTGACTACTTATATTAAACACAATTCCTAACTCTGCCAGCAGGAACAGACTCGCCGTGCCTCCATAGCTTATAAATGGAAGTGTTACGCCTGTATTAGGAAATACATTGGTTACAACGGCAATATTAACTATTACCTGAATTGCTATATGGGCGAATATTCCAACTGCAAGAAGTGAACCGAACAAATCTGGTGAGTTCTGTGATATATATATAATTCTCCAGAGCATTATTATAAAAAGCATAATAACGCACGCAGCACCAAACAGTCCTAACTCCTCACATATTATTGAAAATATCATATCATTCTGCGACTCTGGTATGAAGCCTAACTTCTGCATACTCTTTCCAAGTCCCTTACCAAAAAGTCCGCCAGAACCTATGGCATAAAGCCCCTGCATAGTCTGATAGCCTTTTCCGTCTATGTACTTTTCAGGGTCTACCCATACTAAAAGTCTTGTAAAACGGAACTTCTTAAACTGGACTCCATTTTCAACAGCCTGCTTAAGCCACTGCCTGCCTGCTATATAGCCTGCCATTATAATTCCGATAATTCCGCCGTGAACCCAGTAATTAGGATATACAACAAATGTCATAACAAACACAATTCCACATACTATGATTGCACTACTTAAGTTAGATGTAATTCCAAAAAGCATAGCCGCCGGAATTACTGCACAGCCCAAAAATATTTTCGCTATCTGTGACAGTTTTTTAATCTTTGTTCCTGACGCACACATCTTAGCCGCCGCCATAATAATAACACTTATCTTAACAAGCTCTGCTGGCTGAAAGCTTATCGGACCAATATATATCCATCTTTTAGCACCGTGGCTTTCACGTCCAAATGGAATAACTGCTAACACCATTAAAAGTGATATAACAAATATCCACGGAGCGGCCTTTTTTAAAATATGGTAATCTACAAATCTTGCTATAAAAAACATACACGCAAAACCTAACAGGTCAAATATAAGCTGTCTTTTAAAATAGTATTCCGGATTGCCATAATTAATCTGCGCTGTGTAAGAACTTGTACTGTATATCATTGTAAGTCCGAAACCTACAATGAATATAAGCACAAACAAAAGACTGTAATCAAAATAGAATCCATTCTTTCTTTTTCTTCTTTTCTTTGCCATAATTAAAGCTCATTGACATATTGCTTGAACATGTCACCTCTCTGTTCATAATTATCAAACATTCCCCAGCTTGCACACGCTGGTGATAATAATACCGCATCACCTTTGTCTGCGCTGGCTGCACATATATCTACTACTTCTTTTAAATTATCAGCAAATACATAGTCCTTGAATCCATATTTATCACAGGTCTCGGCTATTTTATCAGCAGTCTGGCCTATAAGAACAAGCTTCTTTACCTTGCCCTTGAAGGCTTTTACATACATATCAAATTCAGAACCTTTATCATAACCGCCGCCTATTAAAATAGTTGGTCTTACCATAGCCTCAATTGCTTTTACAGAAGCTTCCGGATTAGTTCCCTTGGAATCGTTATAATACCATACATCATTCTTGGTAGCTACATACTCTATTCTGTGTTCTACAGCCTTGAACTTCTTTACCTGCTGTACAATTATGTCATCAGGTATGCCTGCCGCCTTAGTCATTGCTATAGCAGCACATACATTTTCATAGTTATGTGTTCCAAGAAGGTTCATATCGTGTACATTAACCATAAGTTCATCTGTAGTGCCATCTGCATATCTTATATCATCTCCCTGAACATATGCACCAATCTCAGGCTTTCTCTTGCTTGAGAACCATACAACCTTAGCTGGACACTCACTTCCAAATCTGTATAATTCTTCGTCCTCCATATTAAGGACACACACATCATCCTTTGTCTGGTTCATAGAAATGTTTTCTTTAGTCTTGGAATAACATTCCATTGTATGATGTCTGTTAAGGTGGTCTGGTGTAATGTTAAGTATCGCACTTACAACCGGATGGAACTTGTGTATTGTTTCTAACTGGAAGCTGCTTATCTCTGCTACTGTATAAGAGTCATTACTTGTATTAAGCACTTCTCCCGTATATGAATTACCTATATTTCCAACAACAAATGTCTTCTCATTATAGGCTTTCACTATCTGTCCTACCAAAGCTGTAGTTGTTGTCTTGCCATTAGTACCTGTTATGGCAATTATTCTGCCTTTATCATAATTATATGCAAGTTCTATCTCGCCCCATACTGGAACTTCTGCTTTCTTAAACTGTTCAACAATAGGACTGTCAACCGGAACGCCCGGACTTATTACAAGAAGGTCGACCTGATTAGTTATATCCTCTGGCAGCTTTCCAATAATAATCTCTGCTTTATTGCCTTTAAGTTTCTTTGATATATCTTCCCTTGAAAGCTTTTCGTTACCGTCATATATAATACAGTCTGCACCAGCTTTGTTAAGAAGGTCTATAGCACCGATTCCACTTATTCCAGTACCAACTACCATTACCTTTTTATTATTTAATTCCATAATGTTCCTCCATTACCACGCATATAATACGTTTTTTAAACAACTGTCTTTATTTTACTCTACACCTATCCATCTGTAAAGCGGATAAACACTGTTTTAACGCTTTATTAACGCATTTTCTTACTTGTTATTAAGGTACGGAAGTATATTTTCATATAACTCTCTTATGACCGGTGCTGCAATTGTACCGCCATAATATACCCCTTCTGGCTCATCAATAAGACACATAGCAATAACCTGTGGATTTTCCACACTTGAAAATCCTATAAATGAAGCGATATACTTTCCAGAGCCTCTCGGAAGCTTCTGTGATGTTGCTGTCTTTCCACCTATTGAAAAGCCCTCTATATATGCATTCTTTCCACCGCCTTCCTCAACTACCTGCCTTAATATGTCCCTCATAGTATCACTTGTTGATTTGTCAATTGTGCTCTCAGTTGTAGAATAATAGAACTCATTATAAGTCTGCCCCGAACCATCACTTGTCTTAACTGCAAAATGTGGTGTAACAAGATTACCACCATTGACAATTGCTGCCGCCGCACGAAGCATCTGGATAGGTGTTATCTGAAATGACTGTCCGAATGACATTGTTGCAAGCTCTACTTCACCAACGTTTTCTTTATTGTGGATAATCGTTGAAGCCTCACCAGCAATATCTATTCCGGTCTTAGACAAAAGTCCAAGCTTACCGCAATAATTATAGAAATTGTCTACACCTACCCTTCTTCCCCATTCAATAAATGCAGGGTTGCAGGAATTCATAACTGTATGTGTAAAATCCTGTGTTCCATGGCCCGTTGTCTTATGACACCTTATGCGCCTGTCACCAACAAGCGTTGAACCTGAACAGGTATAGGAGTCACTTAAACTTACAACTTTGGTTTCAAGTGCTGCTGTTGCAGTTACCATTTTAAACACTGAACCTGGCTCATAAGTATCATTAATGCAGAAATTTCTCCACATATTATTAAGAAGATCCATTTTATTGCCTGAACTGCCGTCATCTTCCACCTCGTAATTAAGTACATACGGCTCATTAAGATTATATTCAGGCACGTTGACCATTGCATACAACTCTCCATTATTAGGATTCATAACTATTATTGACACCCGCTTAGCATTTTTCTTTGCAAGCGTTGTATATGCTAACTGCTGGGCATACGACTGTATATTCATATCTATGCTTATATATAAATCCTGACCTCTCTGCGGCTCTAACCTTCCCTCTTTTGCATTTTTTATCTCTGTACCCCATGCATCGGTAAGTGTAAGTATCCTGCCATTATTGCCAGCAAGATATACATCATACTTAGCCTCAAGTCCGACTATTCCCTGATTATCACTTCCTGTAAAGCCAAGCACCTTGGAAGCAAGCGTATCATAAGGATAATATCTTTTATAATCCTCATCTACCTTAACTCCATTTAAGCCAGCTTTCCTTATTATATCTCCTGTATCTTTATCAACATTGGTCTTTATAGTTTCAATTGACGATACCTTTTCAACCTTTTTTCTTACAGCTGCTTCGTCCATATCAAGATTGTCACAAAGCATTTTAATAACTTCTTCCGGCTTATCTATCTGGCTGTGAATAACGGATATTGTACACACAGTCGTATTGTCAGCAAGGACAACTCCATTAGTATCAAGAATTCTTCCGCGCATAGCCTTTATGGCTCTCTCCCTCTCGTGAAGCTCTGTTGCACGCACGCTGTAATATTCAGCCCTGACAGTCATTATATATCCAACTCTTACTGTGAGCAGTGACATTATAAGCACAAGGCTTACTATAACCACAAGAAGCTTCTTTCTATGTCTTGTTCTTACAAAATAACCATATCTCTCATCTTCATTAAGCTTAATTCTTTCTGTCACTAATACAATAACCCCGAATAAACTTACTTATTATTATGAAAGTTTATTCAGGGTTATTCTTATACTTATTATTACTTAACAGCTTAATTAGATGAAGCTGTGCCTGCTGGTATCCCATCAACTGTTAATTCATCAGGACTTGAACTTGTATCCTCATATTCGTCTGAGGCATCCTTGTATACATTCATATATGGAAGAAGCTTTTCAAGTATATTGTGTGTAAGTGTAAGCACATCTGCTGAACTTCCTGATGTTCCTGTAGTTCCATATGGCTCATCAATAACTACATATATTGCAAACTTAGGATTTTCTGCTGGTGCGTGTCCTATAAATGATATAATCCACTTGTTATCCTTTCTATCACCCTTCTGGGCTGTTCCTGTCTTACCAGCAACTGAATATCCTGTAACGCCTGCTTTCTTGGCTGTTCCTTCTTCTACTGTATTCTTAAGATATCTTCTTAAAAGCTTTGATGTTGAAGCTGTAATTGTCTGTCTTACAAGATTAGCCTTATATTCCTTTACAACTTCACCATTGGCTGATTCAATTCTCTTTACAATATGTGGCTGGTAAAGCATACCACCATTAATAATTGAACAATATGCCGCCATCATCTGCATCATATTAACATTAATAGTCTGTCCAAATGAATTACAAGCAGCATCTATAGTTGTCATACGGTCTCCATATACAATACCTGTTGTCTCACCTGGAAGATCTATTCCAGTTGTCTTTCCAAATCCAAATAACGACTGGTAATATGCAAATCTGCTGTTACCCATCTCAAGTGCAAGATGAATCATATATGGGTTGCAGGAATTCATAAGTGCCTGCTCAACTGTAAGTGAACCGTGTGAACCTATTGTACTGAACACATGGCACTTTAATTTATAATCAGCTACAGTTTCAAAGCCCTTGCATACATATGTATCCCCATCCTTTACAACACCTTCCTCCAAAGCTGAGGCTACCGTTACTGGTTTAAATGTTGAACCTGGCTCATAACTTTCTGATACACAATAATTAGTCCATAAAGAATACAGGTTATTTCTGTATTCTTCATCAGACATATCTTTAATCTCCTCATCTGTATACATACCAGTTAATTTTCTTGGATCATTAAGATTAAAGGTTGGATAACTAGCCATTCCAAGTATCTCACCATTAGATGGGTCTGCCACTACTACTGCTGTATTCTTTGAAGGCTTTTCTTCATTATATTCTAATATGCATTTCTCAATAATCGACTGTACATTATAATCAAGTGTTGTAACTATATTATTGCCATCAACAGCATTTTTCTGTGTCTCTGTAACCTCAAGTCCCTCATCTACATAGCTATATGTTGTTCCATTGGTACCAGTTAATTCCTCATCATACTGGCTTTCAATTCCAAGTTCACCACCATTAGTGGCACTCGCAAATCCAACAACATCACTTGCAAATGTTCCAAGAGGATATTTTCTTATATAGCTGTCCTCAAACCATACACCTTTAATATTCTTTCCCTCAGTTGAATCTGCCATAAGATTTTTAAAATCTGCTATCTGATCTGTAGTAAGGTTTGATAAAAGCTTCTGATACCTGCTCTGTGAATTCTCACTCACCTTTTGCTCAAGCTCACTTCTGTTTAAATTAAAATATTTACAAAGAGCTGATAATGTAGGTTCTTTATATTCTCCGTCTGAAAGCATAAGCTTGACATCTAATATAAGATTATATACTCTCTCACTGTATGCAAGCACAGTTCCATCACCAGTTAATATCTGACCTCTCTTATAAGGTAGTTCTGTTGATGTATATGTCTGGTGGTCTAACACTGCCTTGGCATATGTCTCTCCGTGTGTATAATTAATTCTGAATACCTGTCCACCTAATGCCATAAGAATTACTACTACCATTACAAGTGCAACCATTCCTTTGGTGTGAACACGTTTAAGCATAACTTTTTTTCTTCTGTACTTATTCTTTTTTAACTGTTCATCGCTTACCATAAGTACCTCTTATTATATTATTTTCCCTGAATATTAATTGCTTTCAGGAACATCTTTATACTGCTTTACATATTCGCTCTCTTTAGAATCGTATGTAATAACCTGCTTCTTTTCTGGATACACCATTCCTAATTCATTAACTGCTGTATCATATATAGCATCATAATCTATGCTTGCATTAATATCTGACTCTAATACGTCATTATTCTCCTTTAATGTGCTAAGCTCGCTCTTTAACTCAGCTATCACATCTGAATTAGTCTTAGCTGCTGCCTGAACATTAAGGTACTGATAACATATAAAGAAGACAACTGCAGCAACACTTGCAACTGCAACTGTATACATAAGATTGATCTTATTATTGCGTCTTATCTGCTTCTGTCTCTGCCTTCTTATTTCTCTGTTGATTTCCTTCTGTGTCTGCTGGGATTCATCTGGGGTTTTAAGTGGTTCAGCGATATTTAATTGTCTTACCGCACTACCATATTCATACGGCACTTTGCTTACATTTCTTGAATTTCTTCTGTACTCTGCTCTACTTCTCTTTTCCACTTTACACTACCTCCCATTATACCCTTTCAAATACTCTTAACTTAGAACTCTTTGATCTGCTATTTTCATTAATCTCTTCATCTGTTGGAACTACAGGCTTTCTTGTAATCACCCTGCCCTTCGGTACTTTACCACACACACACGCAGGAAAGCTTGGTGGACAGGTACAAGGATTCTCGTTATTCCTAAACCTTGTCTTTACTATTCTGTCTTCTAACGAATGAAATGTTATTATACAAAGTCTTCCTTCTGGCTTAAGCCTGTCAATCATCATATCTATAGAATTCTCTAGCACTTCCAATTCTTTATTAAGTTCAATTCTTATAGCCTGATAAGTTCTCTTAGATGGATGTCCACCTGTCGCCCTTACCTTCATAGGTATAGCTGCCTTTATAATATCGTTAAGCTCAAATGTTGTCTCAATTGGCTTTTCCTGTCTTGCAGCCACTATATGCTTAGCTATATTCTTAGCAAACCTGTCCTCACCATAATCTCTTATTATTCTGTAAAGATCAAATTCGCTGTATTCATTAACAATATCTTTAGCTGTAATCTCCTGTCTTTGATCCATTCTCATATCAAGTGCTGTGTCCACATTATATGTAAACCCTCTGTCAGCCGCATCTAACTGATATGATGAAACACCCAGATCCAGCATAATTCCATCAACTTTATCTATTCCTAACTCATCAAGGACTTTGTCCATATTACAGTAATTATTTCTTACGATTGTAACCCTGTCCATATATGGTTCTAATCTCTTACTTGCTGCCTTTATGGCATCTTCGTCCTGATCTATTCCTATCAATCTTCCACCCTCGGAAAGTCTTTTAGCGATTTCGTATGAATGTCCGCCGCCGCCAAGAGTTCCGTCAACATATATGCCATCGGGTTTAATATTCAATTCATCTACCGTCTCATATAAAAGAACTGACTTATGCTTAAACTCCATACTAATCTCCTTTCCGCCTGCTATATCAGCAATTAATTATATGGTGAATCCCAGACTGTCCATATTCTCTGCGACCTCGTCCATATTGTCATCATAATTGCTTATACTGTCATTCCAGCTTTCTTTACTCCATATCTCTATCCTGCTTCCAACACCTACAAATACTACATCCTTCTGTAACGAAGCAAACTCTCTTAATACAGATGGTATAAGAATTCTTCCCTGCTTGTCTAATTCGACATCTGCTGCTCCTGCAAGAAAGAATCTTGTAAATGTTCTGGCATTCTTATTAGTAAGAGGCAGTGTCTTAAGCTTCTCCTCGAATCTCTGCCACTCTTCATTAGTGTATACAAATAAACAGTTATCAAGTCCCTTAGTGATAATAAAATTATCCCCAAGGCTTTCGCGGAACTTCGCAGGAACGATTATTCTGCCTTTGGCATCTATTGTATGTCCATATTCGCCCATAAACATAGCAATCGTTCCTCCTTTCCCCCACTTGTAACCACTTGCTACCACTTTTCTCCACTTTGAGAACAATTCTATACTGATTTTGTGCAAAATACAAGTGTTTTCCACTAATTTATAAAATTTTTTTAAACTTTTGCACTATATTATGCCCGTAAAATATACAATCATATGTATATACACATAAAAATAGTAATTTTAACACTCACACCATCTGATTGTATGTAATTAGTTGAGCTTTAGGAAAAGATATGTTAAAATACAGGTTGCGTTACTGCGTATATTTACTAAACATAAATCTGCATATAATACACATTTATGTTGGAAATGAGGAGAATATATGAAACTTGGAATAGTTGGTCTTCCTAATGTTGGAAAGAGTACACTTTTTAATTCTTTAACTAAGGCTGGAGCAGAATCAGCCAATTATCCATTCTGTACAATAGACCCTAATGTAGGAATTGTTGCCGTACCAGATGAAAGACTTGATAAGCTTGCAGCACTTTATAATTCAGCAAAGATTACACCTGCCGTTATCGAATTCGTTGATATAGCTGGTCTTGTTAAGGGTGCTTCTAAAGGTGAAGGTCTTGGTAACCAGTTCCTTGCTAATATAAGAGAAGTTGATGCAATCGTTCACGTTGTCAGATGTTTTGAGGACTCTAATATTGTTCACGTTGATGGTTCTGTCAACCCTGTAAGAGATATTGAGACAATCAACCTTGAATTAATCTTTTCTGATATGGAAGTTCTTGAAAGACGTCTTGCTAAGCAGAAGCGTGCTTCCTACAATAATAAGGACATTGCTAAAGAATGTGACCTTATCGAAAGACTTCTTAAGTTCCTTGAGGCTGGTAATCTTGCCAAGAACTTTGAATGTGAAGATGAAGACGAAGAATCATTTATGAGAGAATACAATCTTCTTACAAGCAAACCTGTTATATTCGCTGCTAATGTATCAGAAGATGACCTTGCCGATGATGGTGCTAACAATGAATATGTACAGAGTGTACGTGAATATTCTAAAAAGGATAACTGCGAAGTATTCGTTATATGTGCACAGATTGAACAGGAAATCTCAGAACTTGATGATGATGAAAAGAAAATGTTCTTAGAGGACCTTGGAATTAGTTCTTCTGGTCTTGATAAGCTTATCGCTGCAAGCTACAGAATATTAGGTCTTATAAGTTACTTAACTGCTGGTGAGACAGAGACAAGAGCCTGGACAATAACTAACGGAACTAAAGCTCCTGGTGCTGCAGGTAAAATCCACAGCGATTTCGAGAGAGGCTTTATCAAAGCAGAAGTTGTCAACTATAAGGATTTACTTGACTGTGGCTCTTATACTAAAGCCAAGGAAAAAGGTCTTGTACGTATGGAAGGGAAAGACTATGTTGTTAAAGACGGCGATGTAATATTATTCCGTTTCAACGTATAATCTGTCTCTTATACACATCTGACGCTGCCGACG
>ENA-OYWK01001593-OYWK01001593.1-human-gut-metagenome-genome-assembly--contig:-NODE-1593-length-10383-cov-3.409469_pt1 | contig 10383 bp, 6 predicted proteins | sample MGYA00244808_ERZ653392 | MGnify/ENA primary metagenome ERZ653392 (study PRJEB26926, sample SAMN06165125) | human gut metagenome | biome: ENVO:00009003; feature: ENVO:2100002; material: ENVO:00002003...
CTATATAATATTATATTCATTATTAACTAAAGATTTTCCTTCCAAAATACAGGTAACTGAATATGCTACCTGTTTGTGGATTACCTATTTCAAACTACAATCCTTTTTATTTTGCTTTTTACCTTATTCCGTTGTCTGATGCTGCAAAGTTATTATGGTTAGTATAAGATGATGTACGGACCCATGACATAAATGTCTCTTCTCGATGAAATGTCGCAAAAATATATATATGTGTCGTAAAAGCGTACTCCTGTTATGTTAATTTTCAGATGATCAGAATGTTTTTTGTGCAGTTCTTGGACGTTTTCCCGATTTTCCATATCTTTCCGTCGATTTTTGTGTCTTGATTTAAAACAAGAGAATGCTATATGAAAAAACACAATGAATGGACGAAGAGAACTACTCTTTTAAGAAGAGTTCTGCTGATACTGGTTTCTTTTCTTTTGATAGGAGTAGACATAAATGCTTCGTATAGTCTCCGGCAATTTTCCAGTAAGAACGGATTATCCAATAGTGCTATTCTTTCGATGTGTCAGGATAGGCATGGCGTGATATGGATCGGTTCATGCGATGGGCTGAATATCTACGACGGCACTTATCTGGGATTGTACAAACCAACCAATGTGCACCATAGTTTCTCCGGTAATCTCATCGAACGGATTATCGAGGCGGACAACGATGTGCTTTGGATACAGACTAATTATGGGCTCGACCGCTTTGATACACGCAGACAGACCATACAAAGCTTCAAAGACTTTAAATACATAAACCGTATGGCGATAAGTCCCGAAGATGATTTCTTTATTATTAAGGATGATGGCTACATTTATTATTATCAGCCGGAGCAGAAGGACTTCTGTAAACTTGATGTGAAAAAGATACATTTTGAGGAAGTACAACAAATGGCTATTGATAACTTTGGAGTACTTTGGATATTCTCTTCGGATAATGATAACCGGAGTTATATAATAGAGAAAAACGGAAATCAAGTGAAGCTGGTTCCCAGTAATTGCCTGAATCATTCGGAAAAGTTGTTGTGGACGTTTGTAGATGGCGATTTTCTCTATTTCATAGACAGTACTTATGCACTTTATGAATACGATCTGAATAATCATAAAGCGTATTTTATAGCAGATATGGAGGCAGAGATACTTCGTCGGGGTGAGGTTTCTTCCATTATAAAACAGAAAACTGATTATTTTATCGGCTTTAAGAGTAGTGGATTAATCCAATTAAAGTATATGCCGGATTCAAAGGTAAAATATAGCCTCCAGTCCATAAATGTTCAGTCCGGTATCTTTTGTCTTATGAAAGACCGGTTTCAGGATATAATCTGGGTGGGCGCTGACGGTCAAGGGCTTTATATGTATTTTACAGATGAGTTTTCTATTGACAACATCATGTTGGATGTACCGGAGTATCGGGTAGATAATCCGGTTCGTGCTCTATATCAGGATCAGGATCAGACATTGTGGATAGGTACGAAGGGAGGGGGAATATTAAAGATGTTTGATTTCCATCCTGATATGGAAACTTTGCCTCGGGCAGAAAGGATCCTGGCAAGTAATAGTCCGTTGATGGACAACTCGGTGTATAGTTTTGCTCCCAGCCGGAGGAAACTCTTATGGATTGGAACGGAGAGCGGACTTAATTACTACTCCTATTCACAAAAGCGGATACAAGAATTTCCGGTCATGGCAGATGGCAAGATGGTGAAGTATGTACATTCTGTCCGTGAGACAAATGATAGTACGTTGTGGGTGGTTTCTGCCGGTGAAGGTATTGTGAAAATCATTCTGGATGCTACTTCACTTTTACCTAAAGTGAAGTCTGCCCGTCGCTTTACACTGGATGGCGGAAAGAGAAACTCCAATTATTTCTTTGTCTCTTTTCAGGAGAATGATTCGGTTATTTGGTTTGGTAACCGTGGATATGGTGCGTATAAAATGAATACGCATACCAATCAACTAACTCCCTGCCGCATTGACGATGTAGTGAAGAATCAGACTGTAAATGATATTTTTGCCATTCATAAGAATGACGAAGGATACTGGTTTGGTACGAGTTTCGGATTGACCCGGCTTTATCAGGGCGAATATAGGGTATATAACGAGACTGACGGCTTTCCCAACAATACGATTCACGGCATATTGGAAGGAAGGGACAATAACTTGTGGCTTAGCACCAATCAAGGGTTGGTGAGGTTTAATGTCCGCGAAAACACAGTTCAGACGTATCGGCAGCAGGGCGACCTGGAAGTGATTGAGTTTAGTGACGGTGCTTTCTTCAAGGATCAGCAGACGGGGACATTATTTTTTGGTGGTACGAACGGATTCATTACGATTAGCGAGAATGATCAACTTTCGGAAGAATACATGCCTCCTTTGCATTTCAATCGCCTCTCTATTTTTGGTAAAGAGTGCAATATTTATGATTTTCTGCAAGGCGCTACGAAGCAAGAAACTTTGGTGCTGGACTATAGTCAGAACTTCTTTAACCTTTCATTTATTGCTGTCGATTACATTAACGGGAACAATTATACTTACTCTTATAAGATAGACGGTTTGAGCGATAGTTGGATTGAGAACGGATTGTCTACGGTGGCGGTTTTCTCTAATCTATCTCCTGGAGAATACACCTTGCTGGTGAAGTACCGAAGTAATATAACAGGGAAAGAGAGTGAACCTTATTCATTATTGATCCGTATCACTCCTCCCTGGTATATGACTACTTGTGCTTATATTGTCTATTTCTTATTATTAGCCGGGGTAATTGCAGGAGCTATCCGGATGGTGATAAAACGTTATCGCAGAAAGCGGAATGTTATGATCGAGGAAATGAACCGCCAGCAGCGCGAAGAACTGTATGAATCGAAATTGCGTTTCTTTACTAACATTACCCATGAATTTTGTACTCCGTTGACATTGATCAACGGTCCGTGTGAAAAAATCCTTTCCTATAGCCGGGTAGACAGTTATGTCCGGAAGTATGCTTCCATGATTCAGCAGAATGCGTTGAAACTGAATGCGCTGATATTAGAACTGATTGAGTTCCGCCGACTGGAGACGGGAAACAAGATTTTGAAGATAAAACATGTTCCTGTCACAGAACAGATACGGACTATTGCCGAATCATTCGGAGAGCTGGCGGAAAGCCGGAAACTGAACTATCGATTGCAGATAGAAGATGGAGTTTTTTGGAATACGGATGTCAGCTGTCTGAGTAAAATTGTAAATAACCTGATTTCTAACGCTTTCAAATATACTCCGGAGAATGGTTCCATTACGGTAGAGCTGCGTATTGAAGGAGAACAACTTTGCATTCGGGTATCTAATACGGGAAAAGGAATCAAGGAGGCTGATCTCACGAAAATATTCGACCGTTATAAGATTCTGGATAATTTCGAAGTGCAGAACAAGAATGGGATTTCTCCGCGAAATGGATTGGGACTGGCCATTTGTCACAGTATGGTAAATCTGTTGAATGGACAGATTCAGGTATCCAGTATTCCTAATGAGGTGACTACTTTTGATGTATGGCTGCCTGTTATGGAGGTTACGGTGGATAATGAAGATGAAAAAGTAGCTGAAGAATTGGTTTTGTCATCAGATGAGCAAGCAGTCGAACTCAAGAATTCGTCGGTTGAATTTGATAAGAACAAGCAGACGATTATGATTATTGACGATGACCCTTCTATGTTATGGTTTGTTACGGAGATATTTGTCGGGGCATACAATGTTGTCTCTTTAGGCAGCGCAGAGGAAGCCTTGAAGCAGTTGGGCATCCAGTTACCGGATTTGATTATTTCGGATGTAATGATGCCCGGTATGGATGGAATGTCGTTTGCCAAAAAGATAAAGTCGGATAAACTGTTGAGCCGTATCCCGTTAATACTGCTTTCGGCACTGAATAATATTGACGAGCAGACGAGGGGAATTGAATCCGGCGCGGAAGCATATATCACGAAACCTTTCAATGTGGAATATCTCGAGAAAGTCGTTAGAAGGCTGTTACAGCGCGAAGAGGACCTGAAAGAGTATTATAGCTCTGTTCTAAGTGCTTTTGAACTGGATGATGGTCATTTTCTGCATAAAGAGGATAAATCCTTCTTCGAGAAGATGATGCAGATTATTGATAGTCATATACAGAATACGGATTTATCAGTGGAATTGTTGAGTAGTTCATTAGGATACAGTACCCGGCAGTTCTATCGGAAGCTGAAAAATGTCACGGAGAAGACTCCTGCCGACATCATCAGAGAGTATCGCCTGACGATTGTAGAACGCTTGTTGCTGACAACGCAACTTTCCATTGAAGAGATTATGGATAAAACCGGATTCTCGAACAGGGGGACTTTCTATAAAGCATTTGCCCAGAAGTTCGAGATGACGCCCAAGCAGTACAGGAATATCAAGACGAAGGATGTTCATGATGCTTCTGAGGAAGGAGGAGGAACTATGAACGTATAAAACTCCTGAAGACTTGACAAACGGCTTTTAATGTTGTATATTTGTATCCTTACAATAAATGAATTAAAACTTAGACCAATGAGAATATCTTACCTTATACTGCATTTGTTGTGCTGATATAGTATAATATGACAACATTTTATCCGATAATGCCTTGCTTCGGAAGGCTTTTCGGTAGCTTGTATATAAGAAACAGGCTGCAAACTTTTGAGAGGTTTGCAGCCTGTTTTGTTATATAAATTCGGATAAATGCTATCGAAAAGCCATGTAATCGTTTTTAATAAACTTGGATACCGTTTCTAATAAACGATCAAGAAGTTTATTAAAAACTGAAATATAGATTAGGCATAACAGTTCAGTATTTTTCAGCAGAGTCGGATAGAGAATAAATATGCTACGTCAATATCGGTTATGAATAGGTAAACTATATCAACGCCTTAAATCTTCTTCTTTTCCAACATTACCTTATAATGGCTGTTTTGCCTGTTACTTCTTTTTCGGCTTTCTGCGTGCCCATCCTTCCTCGCTGAAGTCAGGCTCTTTATCTTTAAAGAACTGTTGCCAGTCGTCTGTCTTTTTAGGACCACGTGCTCCGTAACCCCGTTCTTCGCGGCTGGGCTTGTCGCTTCTTTTTTTCTTGTCGGTCTTGTCACTGCCTTTAGTCGCTCTGTCAGCTCGCGGTGCTCTGTCCGATCTTTCGGAACGTGAGTTGCGGCTACTGTCACCACGCTTTTCGGAGGAACTTCCGAAAGGACGTTTTCCTCCTCTGCGTTCGGCAGAACCACTGCCTCTCCGGCCTTCTCCTGCTTCCTCACCGGCAACTTCTACAGATACTTTGCGGCCGTTCCAGTTAGCGCGGTTCAACGCCTTCACTACGTTTTGTGCTTCTTTCTCTTCTACTTCGAAGAAGGAGAAATTTTTCATCAAGTCAATGCGTCCCAACTCGATTCGTCCACGTGTATTGCTGTTCAGTAAGCTGATCAGTTCGCTTGGGAAGAAACTGTCCATTTTTCCCAGATTGATGAATAAGCGGGTGAAACCCGGCGCTGCCTTGCGGCTGCCTCTTTCACGGCTGTCACGTGTGTTACGTTCGCGGCTGTCGGTCGGAGTCTCGATCTCTTCACGGTCGCGGTAGTAGTCCAGAAAACGATTGAACTCATGCGATACCATGCGTTTGATCAGATCCTCTTTGCTCAGCCATTCCAGCTTACGATAAATCTCCGGCATGAAGTCCGTGATTTCTTCTTCGTTTACCTTCACCTTTTCCAGTTCATCAATCACTTTGATAAGCTGTTTTTCGCAGATCTGCTTGCCTGTCGGCATTTCTCCGGCAATAAACTTCTTGCCGATGATGCGCTCTATCTCACGCAGCTTTCCTTTTTCGCGCAGGTTGATGATAGCGATGGAAGTACCTGTCTTTCCGGCACGTCCGGTACGTCCGCTACGATGTGTGTAGCTTTCCGTATCATCGGGCAGGCCGTAGTTGATCACGTGTGTCAGATCGTCCACATCCAGGCCGCGGGCAGCCACATCGGTAGCAACTAAGAGTTGGATGTTTTTGACGCGGAACTTCTGCATCACGTAGTCGCGCTGCGCCTGGCTCAGTTCGCCGTGCAGCGAGTCGGCGTTGTAGCCGTCCTGTATCAGTTTGTCGGCGATCTCCTGCGTCTCTTTGCGGGTACGGCAGAAGACGATGCCGTAGATGTTCGGGTAGAAGTCGGCGATGCGTTTCAGAGCCAGGTACTTGTCGCGTGCCTGTACCATATAATAGATATCGCGGATGTTCTTGTTTCCTTCGTTCTTGTTGCCGATCACGATCTCCTTCGGATTCTTCATGTACTTCTTCGTGATGTTGGCGATCTCTTTCGGCATGGTGGCCGAGAAGAGCAGCATGTTGCGGTTCTCCGGCACTTCGGCGAGGATGGCGTTGATGCTGTCGGTGAACCCCATGTTCAGCATCTCGTCCGCCTCGTCCATGATGACGTTCTTCACCAGGCTGAGGTCTACCGTCTTGCGGTTCATCAGGTCCAGGAGGCGTCCCGGAGTGGCTACGACCACGTGCACGCCACGCTTCAGCGTCTTGATCTGGCTCTCGATGCTGGAACCTCCGTACACCGGGAGAACCTTCAGGTTGTCGATATACTTGGAGTAGTCGTTCAGGTCGTCGGCGATCTGTAAACATAGCTCACGAGTGGGACAGAGTACGAGTGCTTGGGGGTGGTATGTAGTCACATCGATTTTTTGCAGGATCGGAAGGCCGAAAGCGGCTGTCTTTCCCGTACCTGTTTGTGCTAATGCAATTACGTCGTTGTCATCTCCCAGTAGGAAAGGAATCACTTCCTCCTGTACCGGCATGGGCGATTCGTAGCCCATTTCTTGAATTGCCTTCAGTATTGGTGCGGCAACTCCTAATTCTTCAAATGTTTTCAAAATGTGATATATGTATATATAATAAATTCAGAGTGGGGACAAAGGTACGCAAATAATTTGGATACCGGTTAGTTTAGTATGATATCTTTTAATGTATCGCGCTCTTTTTCCGTGAGATGCAATCCTTTCGACAGATATTTGTCGGTCGAACCATATTCTTTCTTTATTTTATGGAAGGCCAGATCCAGCCATGTCTCGTTTGCACCGAGCAGCACGGTGATGGTTTCCTGGGCGTCCGTATTGAGGTTGCGTGCCATATAGGCAAGGCTGCGCAGGTCTATGTGGTTGTTGGAAGCCATATAGTCTTTCATGATCGTTTCTTCCGGCACATCGAGGGCTGTCAGCAGCATGGCCGTCAGGAAGCCGGCACGGTCTTTTCCCATCGAGCAGTTCACGAGGATCGGGTAGTTGTCCTTGTCGAGAAAGACTTTCAGGGCTTTGCCGAATTGTTCGCTGTTGTCCGTCACATAGCTGATATAGGTGTCCTGCATATACACGAGCCCGTCGCCTTTGCGTATGCGTCCTTCTTCCAGGCGTCGGGTGATCTGTTCTTTGCCTTTTACCGGGATCGGGATGGAGATGATGTTCGCCCCTGCATATTTTTCCGGAGCGAGGGCTATTTCGTCTTCTCCCCGTAGGTCGATGACAGTTTTGATCTTCAGGTTATCCAGCCGGATCGTGTCGTTGCGGCTAAGTGCCTTGAGCTCGCCCGAGCGGAATATCTTGCCCCAGCCGGTCATACGGTTCCCGTGTTCGCTGAAGTAGCCTCCTATGTCGCGCAGGTTCTGGACGCTGTCCATCTGTACCGAGCGGGCGCCGACAGTGCGGTAATATTTGTCGTTGAAAGACAGTAGGAAATATTTGCGGGTGATGTTGTCGTTCGTGATGTAGGTCACTCTCCCGTCATTGATGTCGGCATAGCTGCACGGTCGCGACATGTCGAAGGAGTTGGGGGTGTCGGATACATAAAGTTTCATCGTCCCGTCGGTATGGGGGTCTGTTTCCCATTTGATAATATAGTTGCCGATGTCGTCACGCAGGCATATGGCACGAATTTCAGGTGCTCTGCCGGAGCTGCATCCAGCCAATAAGGCCACACTGGTGAACAAGAAAAGAATCCGTTTCAATATCATACTTCTACTACTCATGCAAAGCAAAGATAGTGAAAAACACGTGTCCTTATACCCCTTTATCTTCCTGGTTAATGATATTTAAGACTGGGAGAGGTAGGAGGTTGCGAATTCTTTAGAAATGTAATTGTCGTAGCTGCGGCAAACCTCGGTTGCCAGATCGATCCCGCACCGGATGATATTCGCCCATGTCTCTTTCGGGAGGGTGGCGAGGTCACGGTGACGGACATTATTTTTTAACAGACCGTAGAGGATGCCAGCATTGAAGTTGTCGCCAGCTCCGATCGTACTGACCGGGCGGATGGAGGGCGAGTCGAAATGAAGGCGCAGGTCGCCGTGGTAGAGGTTCACGCCTCCGGCTCCGTGAGTGGTGATGAAACGGTCGCAGTAGAAACGGATATGGTCGGTGTAGACTTTTTCACTGTCGGCCTCCCCGAAGATATTGAGGAAGTCCTCGTCCGAGCCGCGTATGATATCGGCATATTCGAAGTTTTCGAGCAATGTCGGGGCGAGGTGTATCGCTTCATGGGCGTGCGCCTTGCGGAAATTCGGGTCGTAGTAGAGGATCGCCTTGCGCTGGTGTGCATAGTCGAGAAATTCCACCATCCGTTCCCTAAGCGCCGGGTTCAGTGAGTAATAGGAGCCGTAGATGAAGATGTCGTCTTCGTTGATCTCCGGCAGGGGCACGTCGAGGCGTTGCTTCGGATAATCCTTGTAGAAAGTGTAGTCGGCATTGCTGTCGTTGTCCAGGAACGCGAGCGAAATCGGGCTTTTGCCATCCGGGAAACGGTCGACGTAGCGGGTGGAAAGGTTGTTTTCCTTCATGAAGTCGCGTATGATGTCGCCGACATGGTCGTTTCCCACTTCGCTGATGAAAGAGACAGGTACACCCAGGCGTCCTAACGAGATGAGGCCGTTGAAGGTCGATCCGCCGGGCACTGCCGTATGGGGTCGGTTGTTCCTGAAGATGATGTCGAGAATGGTTTCCCCGATGCCGATTACCTTCCTCATGCTCTTTATTTGTTTACGGTTTTACACTGTTCGCGGCTTTTCGAACCCAGGTAACCGCCGTGATGCCGTTTGGCATAGTCGGGATAGCCGAAGTTGATGCGTTTCATGGTGCCGACTACCAACAGGTCGCCTATCACCGTCATGACCGTGGTCGATGTGGTGGGGGTGAGGCCTAAAGGACACACTTCTTTCGGCGCACCGGTCGGCAGGCAGATCGTCGCTTCGGCTGCCAGCGGGCTGTCGGGGTTGCCGGTGATAACGATAAACTGCATCTCCGGTACGAGACCGCGTGTCAGCTCCACCAGTTCGAGCAGTTCGCGTGTCTTGCCGGAGTTGGAGATGAGCAGCATGACATCGTTCTTGCGGACGATGCCGAGGTCGCCGTGTTGTGCTTCGCTGGGATGCAGGAAGTAGGCAGGCGTGCCGGTCGAACAGAAGGTAGTCGCGATGTTCATGGCGATCTGTCCTGCTTTTCCCATACCGCTGGTGATCAGATTCCCTCCGAGTTCGTGTACATGTTTCACAATGAGTGTCACTGCCTCTTCATAGCCGTCGGTTATCGGAATATTGCGTACTGCTTCAGCTTCCTGTTGCAGAATGGATGAGATTGCTTCGTTTATCATAGCCTTTAAAATGATTCTATATGGTGTTATGAACTTAACAAAGTGCAAAAGTATCTATTTTAATGATACCTGCACATGGAATGACCTATATTTTTGTACTTTTGTGCCTCCTAATGAATGGATCATGGAAAAAGATTACTTCTCACATATTTTACCGAACGGTTTGCGTATCGTACATCTTCCTTCTGCATCCCCGGTGTCGTATTGCGGGTTTGCCGTGAATGCCGGGACACGGGATGAGGAAATGGATGAATTTGGCTTGGCCCACTTTGTCGAACACATGATATTCAAGGGGACGGAAAAGCGTAAGTCCTGGCATATCCTGAATCGGATGGAGAATGTGGGAGGGGAGCTGAACGCCTATACCACAAAGGAGGAGACTTTCGTCTATTCTATTTTTATGGAAGAGCATTTCCGGAGGGCTTTCGAACTGCTGTCCGACCTGGTGTTCCATTCGCAGTTCCCGGAGCAGGAGATCGAGAAGGAGGTGGATGTGATCCTGGACGAAATCAATTCATACGAGGACAGCCCTTCGGAACTGATCTTCGATGAATTCGAGAATTTGCTGTTCGACGGACATGCGTTGGGACATAACATCTTGGGAGACGAGCAGTCGCTGCTCGGTTTCGGCAGCGAGTCCGGCAAGTCGTTTATGAGGCGGTTCTATGCCCCCGAAAACATGGTGTTCTTCTCGATGGGCCGGATTCCGTTCAAGAAGAT
>ENA-OYWK01001595-OYWK01001595.1-human-gut-metagenome-genome-assembly--contig:-NODE-1595-length-10371-cov-3.823963_pt1 | contig 10371 bp, 9 predicted proteins | sample MGYA00244808_ERZ653392 | MGnify/ENA primary metagenome ERZ653392 (study PRJEB26926, sample SAMN06165125) | human gut metagenome | biome: ENVO:00009003; feature: ENVO:2100002; material: ENVO:00002003...
TTAAGTCGTCGGCAGCGTCAGATGTGTATAAGAGACAGCTGTATATCGGGCTGTCGAAATATCCGATCGACAAACTGATTTACGCGCTCAACTACCTGCACGAAGCACACGTTCCCTGCCTCGCATACCAAGCCCGATACAATCTGCTCGACCGGGCGGTAGAAGAGCACCATCTCAGCCTCTGTCAGAAAAACGGCATCGGGTTCGTAGCCTTCTCGCCATTGGCGCAAGGTCTGCTCACCGGGAAATACCAGCAGGGGATTCCTTCCGGTTCGCGCATCGACCGTCCCGAAGGGCACTTGCAGGCAGAAAGCCTCCGCCCCGACTTGTTACAAAAAATCGCCCGATTGCAGGAAATCGCCCGCCGGCGCAATCAACCGCTGGCTCAAATGGCACTGGCTTGGCTGTTGCATACCGATCGCGTCACCTCCGTCATCATCGGCGCACGCAACCTCGCCCAACTGAAAGACAACCTTGCAGCCACCGGAAACACCCGGTTCTCGGACGAAGAAATCAACGACATCCAACAAGCATTACAATGAGACCCATACCCCTCTTATCCGCCCTCCTGACCGTCCTGTCCCTGTGCGGATGCAACAGCGTCCTCGACAACCGGATACCGGCAACCGCCGTAAACGTTCAGTTCAAAAACACAGCGATATGGGACAGATACGGAGCTACCGGACCGCTGGACCACCAACGCTTTATCAAAGCCGACCGACTTCCCTCCGGCTTTCCATACGACGTTTCCATGGCTACCGGCTACGGAGGCATCATGCTCATCTGTACTGCCAACAACGAATTGCGGGCATTCGATCTGGCTTGTCCGGTAGAGGTACGACCGACGACCCGCATCCGCTTCGATGCCGACAAAATCGAATTCATCTGTCCGCAATGCCACTCGACCTTTCACATCGAGACCGGAATGCCCATGACCGGCGAAGCTGCCAACCGGCATTACGCCCTGCAAAGCTACTATATCTACCCGACGACCACCGGAGGATACGCCATATCGCGGTAGAGACACCGTGTTATCAAATCGGGAAAAGCAACTCCCGCCCGGCGGCAACCCCGTTCCGATTTTATAATTTTAGTGAACGAAATTTGCCAGAAAAAAAAAAGCGTCTTATATTTGCAGACGCAATTGCGAAAATAGCTCAGTTGGTAGAGCATAACCTTGCCAAGGTTAGGGTCGCGGGTTCGAGTCCCGTTTTTCGCTCCATCCATAGCTGCTTTTAATATGGAGGTTTGCCCAAGTGGCGGAATTGGTAGACGCGCTAGTTTCAGGTACTAGTGATCGCAAGGTCGTGCAGGTTCGAGTCCTGTTTTGGGCACCAGAGGGGTAAGAGCGGTTATGAGAATGTCCGGGTGGTGAAATTGGTAGACACGCTACTTTGAGGGGGTAGTGGGCGTTGGCCTGTGTGAGTTCGAATCTCATCTCGGACACAATTAATCGGGGGAGACAGAACTATTAGGTTTCAGTCTTCCCCGATTTTTTTATTGTCGTTTTGTCCTTTTCTATTTTAAATCTGGAATCCTCTATCGTGAGGAGTGTGGTTCTGCTTATTCCTTCCCTTCAATGAAACGGTTGAAATACTTGTTGAAATCCGATTTGTTAATGTCGGTGTATTCTTTAACGTCATCGAGTGGAAATAGAATGCCTTTGACTCTCTTTTTCTTTCCGTTCCGCAAGACAGTGAAACTCCTTTTTCCTCCGAAATTGTTTGTTATTCGCATCTCTTCGGGGCAGCCAACTTCTGTCCTCTGGTGAAAAGTGCCGGTATAAACCTTGCTTAGGTAGAAAAGAAAATAGCCGGTTGCCCGATGTAGTCCTGACGGCTCGTCTAATCTGAATTTCCGAATGTATGGTGTTTTGCTTCCATCATCCCATATTGCCGTCGCTTTTATGATCAGTTCTTTCTTCCCGTTTATGGCAAGAATCTGGTCGCCCTCTTGAAGGAAATCACTGTTCTCGCCATTGTCGTATACTTTGGTTATGATATGGTTTTCATCCCAAATTGCGGCGGGGCTTTTTTTTAGGTAAAAAATGTCTTTGTAAATGAATGATTTGAAAGGATAGACTGACCAGCTTAGTATGCTATTGTATATATCGATAGGTTGCATGGTAGAGTTGGTATAAGTCTTATTGAATTTCATTTGCCATACGATAGGAGGTGTGTTTTGTCCTTTTTGCAGCATTTGTTTCGTGTCGAGTATGGATATTTCTAAATATATGTTTGAGGTCTTTGTAGTTTGGGTGTAACCTTCGGTTTTGTGGATACTCGTCCGATTTTTGGTCACCCAGTCGTGTTTGTGGGTGATGTAGTTATAAACCGGTGTGGTGATGCTGCCGGATTGAACGACTTGTGATGTCGGCGGCACATAGGTGGCACTGATACTTTCGTCGGCATTTTTTGCGATGGTGATGATTAAATCCGGTGATTCTTCATCACGCACCATGCCTTTGAAAAGATCTTGACGGGCAAAAGTCTGTAAAATCGCTTGGTCTTCTAACGGGTCGTTTCCCGTAATCACAAAGTCGTATGTGTTGTATTGTGAGAAGTCTATGCCGGGTGATGAGAATACTCTGATTTCTTCGGGATAGGATCCTGTGTATCTTTCGAACGGTATACTTTGCGTATATTTTATGTCGAAAGGAGGAAGATCCCGATTGTTTTCTTGAATCACGTCACATTTAAAATAGTGTTTCTTCCCGGAGGCTTTTTTACAAAGTTCAAGTTGTAGCATGTCGGACTTCATGCACATATCTATGATTTCTACCGAATTCTTGTATTGGGTCGATTCTCCGTTGATTGAGGTTATCGCACAATACAGGAATGCTCGTGAGTCCAATTCTTCTGAGGGGATGAATCCTTTGATAAAATTGAGTCCGTAAGTCCCTATAATAACCGGATAATCGTTGAACCAATTATCGAAATATGCTATTTCAAACGGCATGTGGTAATATTTTTCATTCTCGGCTTTAACAAAGAGAACAGAACAGAATATCAGGAAGATCAATAATACTTTTTTCATTGGGTATGATGTTTTAAGGTGATACTTGAAATAGTCCGATAGGCGGGATGAGACAATAAAAAAACGTGGACTAAAACTTCATCTATGCTCTCTACGGTATCGCCAAACACCATGCAGCTATATATGAGTAAAAGCCCACGCTATAAGCGTGAGCATTAACTTCTACTCTTGGCTGCATTCTTCAAATTGGCGATTTTTAGAGAGCAAGAATAAAGCTAACGCTTCTTTATTTTATGTCTTTGTTTTTTATTACATAGGCAGTGCAGTTTTAAGTTTAATTTTCATACTCGAAAAATGTACAAACCCGATATGGTCTGATGTTTGAAAATCATATACAAATATGCCGAGTTGCCTCCTGTATTCGTACATAACGCAAATATAATGCAAATCGAGAGCAGAGACATCAAACTTGTTTGAATGGCTATGCCGAGTACAGTTTATCTTCTACAAAGATAATATTTTTTGTAGATGTAATAGTAGCGACTTGTGATATTTGTTCTGTTCTTTCAAAAATTCTTCTTCGGGAATATTCATATATGGTGGATGTTCCATGTTTTTTTTGAGTAGATATTTTTGCACCCGTTTCTTTTTTCTTCTGTCGGATGCCTTCACTTTCACAGAAAAAGATTATATTTGCTTGTTAAATAGTTCCGTGGAAATCGTATGCCGAACAAGGCATAAAAGTCTGTTTCTTCGGGTTAAAATACAGCTTAAAAACAAAAAAATTATACACTATGAAGTTTATTGTATCCAGTACGGCACTGTTGTCTCATTTGCAGATTATTAGTAAAGTTATCAACTCGAAAAACTCGATGGCGATTTTGGACAATTTCTTGTTCGTACTCGAAGGCACACGTCTTACGATGACGGCATCCGATCCGGAAACCACCATGACTACATCGATCGATGTGATCGATGCCGAGGGCGAAGGCCGTTTTGCCGTGAATGCAAAGATTTTGTTGGAACCGTTGAAAGAATTGCCGGAACAACCGCTGACGTTCGAAATCGACGATAACAATTTGGAGATATTCCTCACGTATCAGAGCGGACGTTTCAACTTTATCGGTGTGAACGGGGATGAATATCCGCAAAAAATGCCGATGAGCGAAGATGCCGTAGCATTCAATATCAATGCCGAGCAACTGCTTGCCGGTATCGGTTGCACGCTTTTTGCCACCGCCGACGATGAATTGCGTCCGATCATGAACGGTATCTATATCGACATCGATCCCGACAGCACTTCGTTCGTTTCGTCCGATACGCATAAGCTGGTGCGATTCAAAAACCATGCGATCCAGACCGGATTGAAAGCCTCGTTTATTCTGCCGAAAAAACCGGCGAACCTTTTGAAAGCGATTCTTCCGAAGGAGTCGGGCGATATTCAGGTTTCGTTCGATAACCGCAACGCTTGCTTCACGCTCTCCAACTTCGTGATCAACTGTCGTCTTATCGAAGGCAACTATCCGAACTACAATTCGGTAATCCCGCAAAACAATACCAACCGGTTGATTCTGGACCGTGCGTTGTTCATCAACGTATTGCGCCGTGTTTCCGTATTTGCCGATCAGGCTCTCGGATTGGTGAAACTGCAACTGAAAGGCGGAGAACTGATGGTATCTACCCAAGACCTCGATTTCTCCATTTCGGCAGAGGAAAAAGTCCCTTGCGAATATACGGGCGACGATCTCACGATCGGCTTCAAGGCTTCGTTCCTGATTGAGATTTTGAACAACATACAGGCATCTCAGGTAGAAGTGGAATTGGCTGACGCTACACGTGCCGGTTTGATTTTGCCTACGGAGAATCGCGAGAACGAGGATCTGTTGATGCTGTTGATGCCGATGATGCTGAACGATTTTTAAAAAGCACGCAGGATAATGGATTTGAATCTGACAAAACCGATTGTATTCTTCGATCTGGAAACAACCGGTACCAATATAACCTCCGACCGTATTGTCGAAATATCTTATATCAAGGTGTTTCCCGACGGGCGGGAAGAGAGTAAGACCATGCGCATCAATCCCGAACGCCATATTCCGGAAGAAGCGACACGGGTTCACCACATATCGGATGCCGATGTGGCGGATCAACCGACTTTCAAGGAGGTTTCCCACCAGTTGGCGCAAGTATTTACAGGAAGCGATATTGCCGGTTACAACTCCAATCGTTTCGATGTGCCGTTGCTGGTCGAAGAATTTTTGCGGGTAGGTATCAATATCGACCTTTCCAAGTGCCGTTTTGTCGATGTGCAGACTATCTTCCATAAAATGGAACAGCGCACTTTGTCGGCGGCTTATCAGTTCTATTGCGGAAAAGATCTGGACGGAGCGCATTCGGCGGATGCCGATACACGTGCGACTTACGAAGTACTGAAAGCGCAGCTCGACCGTTATTCCAATCTGAAAAACGAGATAGCCGCATTGGCGGAATTTTCCTCTCAGAACCGGAATGTCGATTTTGCCGGGCGTATCGTTTTAAACGATAAGGATGTGCCTGTATTCAATTTCGGAAAGTACAAAGGACAGCCGGTCGAGGAGGTATTTCGCAGAGACATCGGTTACTATGGCTGGATGATGCAGGGCGATTTCCCTTTGAATACGAAGAATGTAATATCTGCCATTAAATTGCAGGCGTTGAAACGCTGAAATAAAATCGGATACGCCCCGTTATAATTATACGGGCGATTCAAAAAAGGGATATTATGTTGAACGGAAAACATATCATATTGGGTATCACCGGGAGCATTGCAGCCTACAAAGCCGCCTATCTGTTGCGGGCTTTTGTAAAAAAAGGAGCCGAAGTGCAAGTGGTGATTACCCCGGCTGGAAAAGAATTTATCACTCCGGTGACGCTGTCCGCATTGAGTGGGAAACCGGTTATCAGCGAATTTTTTACGGCTAACGACGGAACATGGCACAGCCATGTCGATCTGGGACTTTGGGCGGATGCCGTAGTGATCGCTCCGGCAACAGCCTCTACGATCGGGAAAATGGCGAACGGGATTGCCGATAATATGTTGATAACAACATATCTGTCGGCAAAAGCTCCGGTTTTCGTGGCTCCGGCAATGGATCTTGACATGTTCGCACATCCTTCCACACAACACAATCTGGACTTGTTGCGTTCGTATGGAAACCATATTATCGAACCGGCTACGGGCGAACTGGCAAGCCATTTGGAGGGAAAGGGCAGAATGGAAGAGCCCGATAAAATAGTCGAGGTTCTGGAACGCTATTTCGCTTCGGAGCAGCAGTTGGCAAAAAAAAAAATAGTCATAACGGCAGGTCCCACGTATGAAAAAATAGATCCGGTACGTTTCATCGGTAACTATTCTTCCGGGAAAATGGGATTCGCTTTGGCAGAGGCCTGTGCCGGACAAGGGGCGGACGTGACGCTGATTGCCGGTCCTGTATCGTTGAAGACCCGGCATCCGGCAATACACCGGGTCGATGTCGAGTCGGCGGAGCAGATGTATGCTGCGGCAGTCGAGGCTTATGCCGATGCCGATGCGGCGATTATGTGTGCCGCAGTCGCCGACTATGCTCCGGCAGAAACCTGCGCTGTGAAAATGAAACGGAGCGACGATGATTTGCAGTTGCGGCTCAAACCCAACAAAGATATTGCGGCGGAGCTGGGAGCGAGAAAACGCCCTGGACAAGTATTGGTGGGTTTTGCTTTGGAGACGAACGATGAATTTTCGCATGCCTGTCGCAAACTCGAAAAGAAAAATCTCGATTTTATCGTATTGAACTCTTTGCAAGATCCGGGAGCCGGCTTCCGGTGCGATACGAACAAAGTGACGATAATCGAACGCGACGGGTCGAAAACCGACTATGCGCAAAAACCGAAAACAGAGGTGGCTCTCGATATTATTTCGCATCTGGTGAAATATCTGAAAAAATAAAACGGATTGGCTATGAAACGTCTATTGTTGGTTACGCTCCTTGTTGTGGGATTCTTGGGCACGCTGTGTGCGCAGGAACTCAATTGCCGTGTCGAGATCAATAGCGATCAGGTACAAGGCACAAACAAGGAGATATTCAACACCTTGAAAGAGGCGTTGATGGAGTACATCAACAACCGGAAATGGAGTAACGCGCAGATTTCGCCGATGGAACGGATCGAGTGTACGATGATGATTACGGTCAAGGAATATTCCGATCCGCGTTTTGTCTGCGAGTTGCAGGTGCAGTCGCGGCGGCCGGTTTACAACAGTTCCTATTCGACGACCCTGCTCAATTTCAAAGATACGAAATTCGAGTTCAACTATCAGCAATACGAACCGTTGGTCTATTCCGAAACCACAATGGAAAGTAATCTGACGGCGGTCATCAACTTTTATGTATTTATGATTCTTGGGCTGGATTTCGACAGCTTCTCTCCGATGGGGGGCACTCCGTTTTTCGAAATGGCACGGCAGGTAGTCTCTTTGGGACAATCGTCTATGGAAACCGGGTGGAAGGCTTTCGAAGACAGCCGTAACCGGTATGCCTTGCTGTCCGCATTTACGGAGCAGACCACTTCGGCATTCCGGCAGATGTGGTATGATTATCATCGCAACGGTTTGGATCAAATGGCTTTGAGTGTCGATAAGGGGCGGGCGAAAATCACCGAGTCGTTGGCATTGCTGCAATCTGTATTCGATGTTGCGCCGATGTCGGTACTCTTTCCGCTGTATCACGACAGCAAACTCGATGAATTGGTGAACATCTATTCGAAAGCGTCGGCTACGGAGAAGTCGAAAGTGTACGATTTGCTCTACGGAATATACCCCACCGATACGAAACAGTTGAGTAAAATAAAAGAAACCGTTCGATAAACTGTTTGAACGATAGATCATGATAAAAAAACTCTATATCAGCAACTATGCGCTGATCGATAAATTAGAGATTGATTTCGGTAGCGGATTCTCTGTCATAACAGGTGAAACCGGAGCCGGAAAATCGATCATATTGGGAGCTTTGTCGCTGATACTCGGACAACGGGCAGACACGAAATCGCTGAAAAATGCCTCGGAAAAGTCGGTTGTCGAAGGCTCGTTCGATATAACCGCCTATCGCTTGCAGGAATTTTTCGAAGCGGAAGAACTGGATTACGATGCGTCGAACTGTATCCTGCGTCGGGAAATATTACCTTCGGGCAAATCACGGGCTTTCATCAACGACACACCCGTATCGGTCGCTTTGCTTAAAGAATTGGGCGAACGGCTGATCGATATCCATTCGCAGCATCAGAATTTGTTGTTGGGCGATAGCCGTTTTCAATTGCGGGTCATAGATGTATTGGCTGGCAATGCCGGTCGTCTGGCAGACTATCGGGCTACCTACAACCGTTGGAAAGAGTTGTTGAGGGAACAGGCCCGCTTGGAAAAAGCCGACAAGGAGAGCCGGGAAGAAGAGGATTTTCTGAGATTCCAATATACGCAGCTCGATGAGGCTAAACTGCAATCGGGCGAACAGGAAGCGTTGGAAAACGAACAGCAACAGCTTGCTCATGCCGAAGAGATAAAAGAACAGTTGTATGCTTTGTGCCATCTGTTCGATGCCGAGGAAGCCGGATTGCTTACGGTACTGAAATCGGCATGGACGCGCACACAGTCGTTGTCGAGAATATATCCGTCGGCAGAAGATTTATCGACCCGTCTGGAAAGTGATTTTATCGACTTGAAAGATATATCGGAAACCTTATCCGATTTGCAGGAGAGGGTAGTGGTAGATCCTGCCCGTTTGGAATGGGTCGAAGCCCGTTTGGATCTGCTCTATACCCTGCAACAAAAACATCGGGTGCGTACCGAGGCGGAGTTGATCGTCGTAAAGGAGCAACTGGAACAAAAGCTCCGGCAGATCGACGGTTTTGAACAGGAACTGGCGGCTGTGCGTAAGGCAATCGAAGAACAAACAGTCGTGTTGGAGCGTCAGGCTGCCGAACTGACTGCTGCGCGGCGATCGGAAGCCGAGCGTTTCTCTCGGCAATTGATCGAACGGACTAGACCGTTGGGAATGCCCAACCTGCAATTTTCGGTCGGATTCATTGCCAAGCAACAATACGACGAAATGGGGGCGGAGCAGGCGCAATTTCTCTTTGCTGCCAATAAGAACCAATCCTTGCAGCCGGTCGAACAAATTGCATCGGGGGGAGAAATATCCCGATTGATGCTGTCGGTGAAGTCTTTGGTTGCCGATGCGATGGCTCTGCCTACGATTATTTTCGATGAGGTAGATACCGGTGTGTCGGGCGAAATAGCCGACAAGATGGGTGAGATCATGCGCGGCATGTCGTCCTGCATGCAGGTGATGACTATCACACACCTTCCGCAAGTTGCCGTGAAAGGCGATACGCACTATCGGGTATATAAGCACGATACGGACAAGGGAACGGAAACCTGTTTGATCAGACTTTCGAAGGAAGAACGGCTGGAAGAGATAGCCCGGATGCTCAGCGGTGCACAATTGACCGAAGCCGCATTGAACAATGCCCGGGAACTGTTACGAATTTAGAACTATACGAAATATGGAAAAAAATGAAATGATATTCGGTATCCGTACGGTGATAGAAGCGATCGAAGCCGGAAAGGAAATCGACAAGATATTGGTGAAAAAAGATTTACAGGGCGAGTTGGCAAAAGAACTGTTTGCCGCAGTCAAAGGTACGAACATCATTGTGCAGCGAGTGCCTATCGAACGTATCAACCGGATTACCCGCAAAAATCATCAGGGGGTGGTGGCTTTCGTCTCTGCGGTCACTTACCAGCATCTTGCCGATATAGTGCCTTCACTGTACGAAGACGGGAAAGTACCTTTCATCATTTTGCTCGACGGTATCACCGATGTACGCAATTTCGGTGCGATAGCCCGCACTTGCGAATGTACCGGTGTACATGCCATTGTAATACCCGAACGGGGGAGTGTGACGGTAAATGCCGATGCCATGAAAACTTCGGCAGGAGCTTTGCATACATTGCCGGTTTGTCGGGAACGCTCGATACGCGAAGCGATCCGTTTTTTGCGCGATAGCGGCTTCAAAGTCGTGGCAGCATCGGAAAAAGCCGTGCACAACTATACCGCATTCGATTATACGGACCCCGTGGCGATTGTAATGGGTGCGGAAGATACGGGAGTTGCAGCCGAAAACCTGCGTTTGTGCGATGAAATCGTTTCTATACCTCAGGTCGGCAGCATAGGCTCGTTGAATGTTTCGGTAGCAGCAGGCGTCATGATGTACGAAGTGGTGCGTCAGAGAATGCTGGCTCAATAACAGCCTTCGAGATCCGATAGATATAAAAGGGACTGTCTCTTATACACATCTCCGAGCCCACGAGACGTAGAGGAATCTCGT
>ENA-OYWK01001602-OYWK01001602.1-human-gut-metagenome-genome-assembly--contig:-NODE-1602-length-10318-cov-5.834454_pt1 | contig 10318 bp, 8 predicted proteins | sample MGYA00244808_ERZ653392 | MGnify/ENA primary metagenome ERZ653392 (study PRJEB26926, sample SAMN06165125) | human gut metagenome | biome: ENVO:00009003; feature: ENVO:2100002; material: ENVO:00002003...
TACACCTATTAAGTCGTCGGCAGCGTCAGATGTGTATAAGAGACAGATATATCCCTGATATTCTTTGTTTTCACTGCTTATATTATTAAAATAATAATATACAGAAATTGCCATCAGAAATATCATTACGACCGGAACTAATGCTCTATAGTGTTTCATATTGTCTCCTTCCGTTTAAATTCCCAGCAGGATAACCGCTAAATATGTCCCTGCCAGGATATATGGTGCAAATGGCATAATATCCTTTTTGGTTTTCTTTCCCGATGCGACAAAGTATATTGCTGCAAAAAATGCCAGAAGCAGAACAACCAGAATTGCCAGAATAAATTTTGCACTTCCAAGATACAGCCCCATCACCAGAAGGAGCTTCACATCTCCCATTCCCATTGCACCTCTGATGATAAGATTGCACACCATGCAGATGAGAAACAGAACTGCCAGTGTGATTCCCATATCGATCAGAACTCCTGCCATTTCCTTTTTATAAATCAATGCCTCCGGAATCAGCTCCGCTGCCCTGACTATGACCGCATATTTTAAAATCTTATTTGGTATTTTATAAAATATGTAATCAAAGTATGCGACCGGAAAAAGGACTGCCAATAATGTCAGGGTTTTTACTGTCTGCATGACATCATTCTGTTTATACAGAAAAATATAAAATAATGATGCAATCACACTCAGAACAATAGAAATGATACTGTACTTTTTTACCTGACCTGCATCTGTCGCGGACGTTTTTTCCTGAACCTCTCCTTCAGCTTCGCCATTTTCTTTACTCTCTAATTTTTTCTCTTCTTTTTTTTCTGCTTCGTATTCCGGTATCAGACGGTAAAAACAGCTTCCGGCTGCCGTAAATCCGGCTGCCGCCAGAAATGTAATCACATATGCCAGTTTCATTCTTTCTTTCCTCCGTCTATTCCATTTCCCCATGCTTTTGTCAAAGCACACTGCTGTATGGTAAAGTTAAAATCAATATTCAGAAGTTTTACGACATGAATCTTGTACGTTACAACTAACTGGATCCGTTCCGTCTGACCATTTGCAAATATTTTGGTTTTATCAAAATCAAGTCCTGCCAGATAGGACGTTCCTTTCGGTTCAACATGGTTAAGCCTTAAAAATTTCTCTGCCGCTGCATTATTTCCGCTCTCTCCTTCCGAGCCGGTCTGGAGATTTTTTACCATGAAAGCTTTTCCCAGTACTTCTCCTATCAGAACTGACTTCGCACCTTCCATCGCTTCGTTTCCTGCAAGTGCAACAAAACTTTTAATAAACTTCTTCGGATCCGCTAATTCCTCACTCCATTTATCATAAATCTTGCCCGCATCCGCACCCACTGATTTAACATCCGCTATCAGTGCATCCATGTCGATTTCATCTTCTCCAAGGCCCTCTTTTGCATCAAGTAATGTCTCGGACATACTGTCCAGCCCGTCCAGTGTTACATCAATGGTTGTCCTGCTTCCTTCGCTTGCATTGTAAATGGTACTCTGCATATCATTTGCCCCAGTCAGAATATACAGGTAGGAATATTGTGAAATCTCTTTTGCCGCAAGATTCAGAGCAGTTCCTATTTTTGCCTGCGTAACACATATATCTATCAGTGACAGAAACATTATGATGGCAAAAATGAAGAACGGGAAACTTACACAAGCTTCAACAATAATCGCACCATCCTCTTTTTTCTTTTTTCTCATATGAACCTCTGCTTTCCTGATATTGAATATCAATAACCTCTGACCATATTACCCTGTATTGTTCTCCATTTCTTATCACTAAGTAACGCTTCCACACCATAGCCATTATATATGCCCAGATTAAATACCAGCGGTTTTACAACGGCAGAATAATTAAGTGAAAACTGCGTAATACAATTCGACAATTTGAATTTTTCACTGCTGTCCTTATAGACTTTTTCCGCCATGTTCGACTGGATAACATCACCAATTCGTTTATAAACTGTATTTGCCTCTCCGCTCTCACTTTCATCGCTTATTTTAAAATATAATAACAATGTAAGATAATCGCTGTATTGAAGTCGGAAAGGATTCGTTTCTTCATCGCCTGTTATACTTGTATTTCCAGATCCGGTTACACTTAATTCTGTCGCATCAGTTGAAAACTTCTTTCCGACATCCATAACCCATTCGGCATTGTCTACACTATTTCCCAACTTCAGTAAACGTACAGGAACTCCTTCTAATAAAAGTTTTACATCATTATCACTCTCTAGCCCTATTAAAATAAGAATCATCACTACCTTTACCAGTGGCACTGGAACAATACCATGCGTCAATCCTGAAACCGCCGTTGCTATTCCTTCAATTACCTTGTCATCCCAAAAAAGCATATATCCAGGTACAATATTCATTGCATAGCGCAGCTTAAATAATTCCCATTTTACATTTTTTATATTTGTATCATTGTCATTGCCATACAATAAATACTCTATTTCCCTTTGGTATGCATAATTATTATCCTTACTGATAACCTGATTTGTCAGTGTCTTATTTGCTGTTATAGTTGTATTTTTGTTATCATTCGTTTCTGCCAAAAGTCCATCTATAGTTGCTTTTGTTTCCGTTGGCATAACATCATCTATCAACTGACCATTTGATACACACTTTGGCAATTTCTCTAGATTCTCCTTTAACGAAGTGTCGTTTGTAATCATATATTTATACTTCATTTCATTTTCATAAGAAGCATAACTAAACATATTCATACAGTATTCCACTACATACAGGGAATCCCTTGCATCCTTAAGTGTGCCAACAGAATCTGCTTTTAATCTTTGTGCAAAATCAATTATAGATGAGAATATCCCAACTTTATCAGATGTATTCGTCAATCCCGATGGATAAGTATTTGCTACATCCTTAAATGATTTATAAATATCCTCTCCAATATTTTTGTTTGGTGTTTCATTATCTTCTTCTCTGTCATCCTTTTTTGCTGACTCATTTTTATAAGATTTATACTTGTTATTCCCTTTCTCTACTTTCTCTTTTTCTGTCTGATTAATTTCCCCAAATTTTTTCTTCATATAATCATAAAGATTATTACCTACAGCATCAAAATCCGGACTTGAATCGCTCTCATAATACAGCTTTGAATCATCTATTTCCATTTTAAATGTGTCAGTTGCCTTCTTATCTAAAAAATCGTACGTTACATCATTAATATCCGCTGATGATATATATTTTTTTTCTACCTTAACAAAATCTGCAAAATATACGAACCAAAGGGGGGTTTCTTCTTTATTATTTATTTTGCATTTAATTCCCGTTGTATAATCAACAAGTCCATCTAAATAACTATCTATGTTATTTATCCGCTTTTGAAATACTGTCACATCTTCCTCTTTTAATATATCTTCTATTCTATTCTCCTCCGCTCTTGCTTTTGATTTTGCACAATAACTTCCTGCTGTATCACAATAATTTGCCTCATCCTCCCATTTCTGCTGTTTTATTGAATACTTCTTCACTAACTCAGACAAACCTGGTTTATATTCTCCACGTCCATCTATCATTTCTCTTATCTTATCTAAATGGGCATCCTGTGCATCTCTTACTGCAGTATTTATATCATTCATAAAATCCAGCAATTCACGTATGTTTTTTTCATCATCCTTACCTAAGCGTTCCGCTTCTAATGTTTCACTATTGCTGACAGAATACATAAACTTTATTAAATTCTCAGCGGTATCATCACTTCCCCTATTAATACTATCAACATTTTGATAGTATTCTCCTCTATCCAGTGTTCTTAAATCATTCCAAACAAACTTGTCATATTTTTCCATATACAAACATAACTTATGTAAAAGGTCTGCTTCATCTTCTATCGAAGAACCACCTTTTGTTAATATACTTTTTACCGTATCCGGAATATTTATTTTTCCTTGTAATTGACTCTTTAATGCTTCATTATTTGTCACACAGTAATCCATTCTGCTTATTTGTGGATAAGCATTCCACATACTTGTTAAATTTTCAACATATCCATTAATAGCAATTCCATTAATATTGCCATCACCATTAGGATCTTTATTATATAACTGATAACAATATTGCAATGGATCATCTTCTTCCTTAGTGTATCCGGCAAATCCATTGATACTCTTTCTAGCATCCTCAAAATTTTTTATGATTGGAAAAATACCTTCTATCTGTCCACAGATTTTGTTAATATCTTCTTCGCTATCCGTATATATATGCACGTCTGATGTTCTAACTGAATTTAAAAAACTATCCATTTTAGATTTAAATACTGTATAGAATTCATTTCCACCCTCAATATTAATGTATCGTCGGATCGCATTTTTATGTGCCTGTTGGTACACTCTGGTTACTTTTAAGCCACACATATTAACTTGCATATTCTCCAGATTATCAGCCTTTGTGACCTTTTCTATTTTCTGGTCATTCTTGTATGAATCTATTTCTACATATATATCATATAACCTTTGCAAAAGTTCGTTCTCTGCTTCATATGTTTGCTGTTCATATTCCTGCAATTTTTTGTCTTTTTCCAAATTTTCCAATGCATCTGCATTGTTCTTTAACTCCTCGAACAACCCAGTAACAATCTCTACCGGTGCACGGTATTTCATAAATTCCACGATCTGGGATTTTAAGAATACCGGATTGGCTAAATTCGCATTATCCACACCCTTCACTGTTAATTCCGGAATCTCTAAAAGCAGCAGATTTGAGATAGTCTCTGCTTCTGTTGTAATAATGCTGTCCCTTCCGATTAATTCCGCACCATTATTCACAATAGTGCTGACTTTTTCCCAACACTGATCCAGATAATCCTCATCTACAATCTGGGAATTAATACAATTTTTAAAATATTCCTGTGCAACATCTAAGGTATCACTTGTATTTTGTGCCGATCCCATTAATCCATAATAATCTTTCAATTTGCTGTCATAATTGGTCAATGCCGTATTCAATGCCAGATCCGCAGATGATGTAATCAGCGGTTTTGCCAGTTCCACACGGCTGATTTCTACAAATATGCCTGAAAGTGCCAGTACCGGAACCAATATTAAAATAAGGAAAATGGTAACTGCACCATTATTTTTATAAAAGATCTTCATCCTTGTCCAATTCCTCCTGTCTATTCTTTATCCAAAAAAGCTGCTTACTTTTCCAAGCATATTATCATAGTTCTTTTTAAAGTCATTATATGCTTTCCACCGTTCCAGATAATCGATTACCATATCTACATTTCTTATAAACTCCGGCGAATCGGATACCGGAACTTCGATATGGGAAGAACACTGCATTTTAAAGTTTATGCCAAACAGGCTGATGGGAAGATTAATGTCATATGTTACATCCGCTTTTACTGACTGCGTAATGAAATAATTCTTATAATCAAATGTAACATTTAGATTTTTTACTTCCATTCCCTTAAAATATCCTGTTCCTAACTTTTGTATTTTTTTCCTTGTCGCATCTGCAGCTCCTCCCACCAGACTTGTGGTTTCCCTCGCAAACAGATATTTATATGGTGTAAATTCCGGTGCATCCTGTACCTGCTGCGGAACAGCATTATGCTCCACCGTATATCTTAATAATTCATCCGCACTTGTCGCACATGCGTTTATGACGTCCGTCTGCACAATCGCTTCCACCCGGCTTCTCTGATAATAACCATTTCCCACTGTTAAAAGTAATATTATCGTTAATATAACCATCGGAAATATCATGACCGCTTCCATGATAACCGTTCCACTTTCTTCTCTTTTTTTCATCACAAACTCCTTTCCCAATCTATTTACATAAGCATTTAAGCCTGTAAATGTTTAGGTAAACAGACTGTTTTTTACAGGGTGGCTGTGCCTGTGAAATCAGGCACAACCACTGCCAATTCATTATAATTACACGTCTGCGGCAACTGTTTCATTTACTGCATTTGTTGCATTTTTTGTTACATTTGACATAACACTCTCAATCAGAGCTTTTAACTGATTTCTGAAAATAACCGCAAGTGCTATTACAATTCCGCAAAGTACCACGATGGAAACGATATTTACATCACCGCGTTCTTCTTTTCTGAATTTATTCCATCTTGCCTGTGCTGCGATGTACATTCTGTCTACTACATTTAACATTGTGCATTCCTCCTTTTTTCTTTTTTATGTATCTATGACTAAGCTCCGAGATTGGAAAAGATCGGAACGATAATCATCAAAAGTACTCCCATGAACATAATCATCATAGGTATTAATAATTTTGCAGATGCTTTCTCCCCTTCTCTTCTTGCCATCTGCTGTTTCAGTTCCCAGACATCACTGCTCTGCTCCTGCAGCATCATCGCCAGTTCACTGTTTCCCTTGATTAACCCCTGTATAATTGTTGATGAAAACTTTCTGATTTCCGGCAGCATACTTCGTGCCGCAAAACTGCTGATTGCATCGATTTCTGACATTCCATTATTCATTTCCACCACGGATGTCTGCATTTCCTGATAGATTTCGCTGTCCCCGTTATATGCTACCAGTTCCCATGCTTCTTTCAGAATAAGTCCGGCATTAGTCAGCAGTGCCAGCTTTGATACAATTTCCGAAAATTCACTTAATATACTGTCAGAACGTTTCTTAATCTTTGTATCAAGAAGTGTTCCGTAATAATACCAGCCAGCCCAGGTAAACATGGCAAAAATGAGTTCTATCGTCACATCTCCTGCCAGTCCGTAGATTGCAAGTCCCACCGTCAATATGGTCGCTGCTATGGTTATCTGCTGACTTCGGATTACCCTGAGATAATAATCTTCATATTTTTTATCATAGAAAATATCGATTTCCTGTCTCAGTTTTCTGTCTTTTTTGCCTGTAAACGGATAATGCACCAGTTCCAGTGCCGCATATCCGATTCCATAGATTTCTTTTAAAGGATATTCTTTTTCATCTAACACATCGAAATAGGAATTATACTTCAGTCCCATAAAATATAAGATTAAATACAAAAGCAGTACGATTCCTCCCAATGCAAACATAACGATATCTGTTGTTGAAAGCATTCTTTTTCTCCTTCCCGGTCTATATCTTTATCTTCATAATGGATCTTCCTACAAACCATGCTATGATAAACATAATGACTCCGATTACCGTTGATATGATTCCGGGTATTGTTGCAAAATTAGCCGCAAATTCCACACTTGTTCCTTTCATCATACCTACAAGTACAACCGGCATAATCAGCATAATATTTATCTCTGACCGGTTTGCTGTCATCATGGTTTCAATATCCTGCTCTATCGTCATCTTATCTCCGAGAATAGACTGCGTATTTCGTATGATATCCTTGATATTTCCGCCTTTACGGTAACATACTTCAAATACCTGTGCGAAACTCTTAATATCATCAATACCGCTTCTGACGCCAAGATCCATTAACATATCTTCGATTGCAAAATTATTCATGACACCACTCAATATTACTTCCAGTTCATATACAATATCCGCTGATTCCCCATACTGCAGCTGCAGGTCGTTATGTGCACTCTGAAAAGAATCCTGTACATTATTTCCTGCATTTAAAGAAGTGTTCAGGGAATCCAGCAAATCACGGAACTGTAATTTTAAGGCTGTCTTCCTTTTTAATAATATCTGCTGGGTACGCATAGGAAGATAAATCTTTCCTGCAATGACACCTGTAATGACAATCACGATGGCATCGGATATTCTGGTTTTCATCGTTGCTTCATAAAATTCATTCTTAAATAACCCGCCAAAGAATACATATCCTACAACTGCTCCGACGAGAAATGCCAGAAGAAAATATAATACCTTTTCTTTTTTTGTCATATAATACACATTGTAATTCCATGTTGTCATATTCGTAACAGATGTATACCACTGCGGTTCCGGCGGCAGTTTCACCTTTTTCTTTTTCGCCATATTCTCCTCCTATATTGTCTCCTTGATTCCTGTAAGCTGCAGTTTAAATGTATGCTTCATCGGATTCTGTGTTCTTTTCAGACTGCCATGTACTTTTTCCAGGGTACTCTTCTCATCCTCTTCAAATACATACAGCGGATTCAATACAATCTCTCCATTTTCATAGCCCACTACTTCTGTGATTTCCATGGTTTTTCTGGAATGATCCCTCAGTCTTGACAGATGGATGATAATATCCACTGCCGAAGCGATCTGCTGCCGGATTGCTTCTAACGGCAGCCCCGCCGCTCCCTGAAGTACCATAGTTTCCAGACGGCTGAGCATATCTCTTGTGGAGTTTGCATGACCGGTTGACAGAGATCCGTCATGCCCTGTATTCATCGCCTGCAGCATATCCAGTGCTTCTCCGCCTCTGACCTCGCCGACTACGATACGTTCCGGTCTCATTCGGAGAGAGGATTTGATCAGGTCACGGATGGTTATCTGACCGGCACCGCTGGCATTTGCATTTCTCGTTTCCAGACTGACCAGATTTTCTACTCCCGTAATCTGCAGCTCCGCCGAATCTTCTATTGTGATGACACGTTCATCCTTTGGAATATAGTTTGATAATGCATTCAGGAAAGTTGTCTTTCCGGAACCTGTTCCTCCGCAGATAAATATGTTATATTTTGCCCTGACCAGAAGTTCCAGCTTGTCCGCTATTTCCTGTGTCAGTGAACCGTACTGTATCAGACGTTCTATGGTCATAGGTGTCTTTGAAAACTTACGGATCGTCATGGTAGGTCCACACAGAGCAATAGGCGGCAGAACCACATTCACACGCGAACCATCCGGCAGTCTGGTATCAACAATCGGATTTGCCTGATTTACCTCTCGTCCTGCCAGACCGACGATTCTCTGAATGATGTCCTCCAGCCGCCTTTGACTTTCAAACTGCTTATCCAGTTTCTGTAATTTACCGCTTTTTTCGATAAAAATATTGTCAGCACCATTAATCATGACTTCTGTAATACTATCATCACTGATAATGCTGTCCAACAGGCCAAAGCCACGGATGGAGCTGTATACCTGCTTTACGATTGATACTTTCTGCTCCACCGGGCAATATCTGTTTCTTAACTTTTCCGTAACAATTTCTTCTACCCTGTCTTCCAGATCTTCATCCGACATTTTACTGAGCGGAAGATTTTCCGTAACATAGTTTCGTACTTCTTTTACTAATTCCTGTTCTTCTATCGCATCCATAAATACTCTTTCCTTTTGTTTCCATTAGACTAACAGTTTCTCAAAAATATTTAATTTCAGGAACTGTTCTATTATCTGATTAACCGAAGCATGTTCATAGCGCGGTGCTCCGCCTAACTCCTTTATTTCCCCGATAGATACTCCCTTTCCGGTCTTGTTGCTGAATTTGTTATATAATACCCACATCTTTGCAGAAATATCGATTTTCCCCTGTTTTTCCAATACTTCCACTGACTCATACATTCTTTTGAACTTAAGATTGCTTGTTTCAGAACCATCGCTTATCATGATGATATCTGATACGAGCTGCATCAGATCGCTTTGCAGTGACTTAAACCGGAAGTCCATATCCCAGATAATCACATCAAATATTCCTGACATTTTCAAATCCACAATCAGCTGTCTTACTTCATCCTCTGATAAATCTATGACATCTAATGCTTTACTTCCCGCCGAGAAGAAATATACTCCGCTGATATCCTGTTTTACCGTACTTTCAAACTTCAATGTCATATTTGTCTTTTTGCTCTTCACTGCATAGATTACATCATCGAAGGTAAACTGACCTTCCCCCATGAAAAACAAATCGCTGACACCCAGTTCCTCAGACGAGAAATATAATGTCTTTTTTCCACACTTTGCAAAGTATTTGGCACAGGCTACTGCCATGCTGCTTGCACCCGTACCGCCTGATGGTGATGTAAAGGCAAGGATTCTCGCACTTCCTTCGTCATAGTTCTTCACTTTATCCAGTGCATTTTCCGAATACAGGCTGACAATCTCTTTATAGATGAGGTCTATTTTCTGGAACTTGCAAATTGCCTTTGCCCCGCTCTCTACTTCCGCATCCGGGGTATTGACCAGATAGGCGAATCCACATCTTTCCGGAATTGCATTACGGTTGACCACGAAATCATCGCTGACCAGCAAAATATTTATCTTATTGCTCCGGACTGCCTCAAGTGCAAGTTTCTCATCCGTAAAGGAATACATCTCTACCTTGTCCTCATATTTTATTTCAAATGCGGAAATCAGTCTCTGCAAATAATTCTTATCCTGCTCCAGGATTGCTATCTTTATCTTCATAGAATTCACTCCAATTTTATAATTTTTATAAACAACCTGTCTCTTATACACATCTCCGAGCCC
>ENA-OYWK01001607-OYWK01001607.1-human-gut-metagenome-genome-assembly--contig:-NODE-1607-length-10295-cov-6.196289_pt1 | contig 10295 bp, 8 predicted proteins | sample MGYA00244808_ERZ653392 | MGnify/ENA primary metagenome ERZ653392 (study PRJEB26926, sample SAMN06165125) | human gut metagenome | biome: ENVO:00009003; feature: ENVO:2100002; material: ENVO:00002003...
GAGATTCCTCTACGTCTCGTGGGCTCGGAGATGTGTATAAGAGACAGATATTCATACTGAATGTAGCCTGGCTGAGCAAGTGTACTGTCAAGATTTCCCTTGCCGCACAGATGAATGACATGAAACTCCTTAAGAAGCTGAGGAAGAGCACTTCTAAGACCGGCATTAACTGCACGTGAACCAGTACTTCCTCCCATCATCAAAAGGATCGGCTTGTCGTCACTAAGTCCTGTAAAAGCAAAGCCGGCATCCCTTGAGCCATTTAACAGTTCACGGCGAATTGGTGTTCCAGTAAGAACAGCCTTATCAGCCGGAAGAAGCTTAACTGTTTCAGGAAAGTTGCAGCAGATTTTTTTAGCAGTTCTCATACAGATTTTGTTTGCAAGGCCTGGTGTCATATCTGATTCGTGAATGATAACAGGAATATGATAGTGACCAGCTGCAAGCACAACAGGAACGGCAACAAAACCACCTTTGGAGAAGACAACATCCGGCTTGTAGTCACGGATCAGCTTTTTAGCCTGCTGAAAACCTTTGATAACACGAAATGGGTCAGTGAGATTTTTTGCGCTTAGATAGCGGCGAAATTTTCCAGTGGCAATTCCGTCATAGTGGATGCCCTGTGCTGTAATCAATTTCTTTTCCATTCCCTCATAGGAGCCTATGTAATGAATGTCATAGCCTTCTGCTTTAAGGTCTGGCAAAAGAGCGATGTTTGGTGTAACATGACCGGCGGTACCGCCGCCAGTCAATAATATTTTTTTCATTTTATTCACCCTTAATAGACTTTAATGCCTTTGCGAGCTGATCCGGACATGAAGTTCCACGGCCGTTGCAGTTGATTCCTTCGAGACGGGCGATTACTTCATCAACCTTCATACCCTTAACAAGAGATGAGATACCCTGAGTATTGCCATTGCAGCCGCCAACGAACTGAACGGACTCGATAGTATCACCATTAACCTCGATATTAATTTGACGGGAACATACGCCCTTTGGAGTGTAACTTGTCATAAAAAAGCCTCCTTTATATTTCAAAAATGTTTTTTAACGCATGAAGCAAAAGCTAGCAGCGTCTTTGCAGACAGTATAGCATAAACGCGGGTTGATGTCCATTCACAAAAAATAGATAACATCAAAAAATAAAAGGAAAAGAAAAAAGTATCAGATATATGGAAAAAAAGTGTGAGTGAGGTAAAAAAGTGCGATGGATTCTGTCTTAACAAGCTTGCAATTCTATGCTAGTGTATGAATTAGGAGACCGGAAAATGAATCTGAAAATTTCGGCGGAAAGGGGCGATGGTATGTTAAATTACCTGGAACAGGGAATGATCCTGTATGTTATGGCGGCAGTTTGTGTGATTGGAGTTATCAGCAGATTTGCAGCAAACCGTTGTTACAAAAGTTTGATTCGACAATCTGATAATCTGGCAGCGGCAAAGGACAAGCAGCTGCAGCAGATGAAGACAAAGTACGAGAGCATTTATAGGATGAATTGCGGAATAAAAAATACAGAAGCATTTGTAAGTAAAATGCAGCAGCAGTATCGTATAGCAGGAACACGTCTGACGAGTTGGGAAAATTGCAGTATTTACTGTGCGGCAGCAGCATTTCTAATAGGTGCCGTATCCTCGTTGATTCTTTATTTGAATAAAGGAAGTGTTCAAAATTGTGTATTGTATCTGGCTGGAGGAAGTTTGATGGCAGCTGGGATGATTGTGCTTTCTGGTTTGATGGGAAATAGTTCCAACAAAGATCTTCTTGAAACAGCACTTGTCCACTATTTTGAAAATGTGCTTGTTGTGCGAAGTGCAAGAGATATGCCAGATGGCATCAGTGAGGAGCAGCCAGACGAGCTTGTGCAGCCAGAACGCGAGGCTGCTAGAAGCAGTGCAGCAGCCAGAGCACGAGGAGCAATGAGGGATGATCTTTTTATGCAGAAAAAGGATGGTGCACAGAAAGAAAATAATGTGTCAGCGGAGAATGAAAAGCGGGTGAACCGCCCAGAGCTTGTCAGAAAGGAAGAACCTGAAAAGGATCATCAAAAGCAGTTAGAGGAGTTAAAAGAGAGCCTAGCGCAGATTGCAGCGGCCCGGGGGGAATCCGGGGATCGACAAGTACATAAGCAGCAGACAAGAAAGCTCTCCCCAAAGGAAGAGCAGCTGATCAATGATATTATAAGTCAATATTTGTCATAAGGCTAACATAAACGGGCTGTCTAGGCTATCTTGAAATTAATTAGCAAAGAATTAATCTTCTTCAATGATCTGAATTTCAAGATAGTCAAAATCGATTGCCTCAATAAAACTGTCCTGAGTGAAGCGTGTTTTGGCGTGACGCTTAAAATCAGAAATGTTTGATGGCAGCCAGATTGGGACGGCCAGATCAAATTCATGAGCGATGTTTTCGAGTGCTGCGAACACCTTTTTGGTGCGGGTCATATCGAGTGATGGATTTTCAACAACAAAATCCTTGAGAAGATGATTGTCTGCGAAGACTTTACCCCACATGCGAAACATAAAAACCTCCTAAAAAGAAAAAACTTGTGCTATAGTGAAAAATAGTATATAGTAAACTATAGGAACTGTAAATTGATTGAAAACTGACTTTGTTTTGTGGTCAGTATAACAAAAACAATTCTCAAACGCAAGTGCGAAAATGGGAATGGTTCTTGATAATCATCGTTAGGAGGAGTAAAAATGGACGATTATAGGCAGCCGGATACTCCGGAAACAGCTAATGAAGTTGAAATGCTGCTTGATCAGCAGGCAGAACAGGCTGTGTCAAATGAGGCATCAAAGGAGACATCAGCTGATATGAAAGCAGAGCCGGTTAATCTGGAAGAAATTGTGCAGCCCAAGGAGCAGCTAGAAGAAGTAAAAGAGCAGCCAGAAGAACTGATGGAGGAAGCACAAGAGCAGCCAGAAGAATCAGAACTGACTGAGCTTACAAAAGAACAGTCAGAAGAATCAGAGCAGGCTGAGCTTAAAGAAAAACAGCTGGATGAATTAGATGACGCATCGACAGAAGAGTCACAAGAAGGTTCAATGGAACTTTCAATGGAACCTTCAATGGAATCTTCTATGGAAGTGGAAGCAAAGCCAGAGGATGAGGCAACCAGAGAAGCTCAATCATCCGTCTTTGGTCAAGCTGTTACACTTGATGCAATTCATGATTCTGAGTTAATTAAAACAGTAAATAGGGCGAAGCAGTTGTTAAATGATCTTGATGAGGCAGAGAAGGATAAGACACGCCTGACTGGTGAGTTAAAGCAAAGCGAGAAGGCATACAGCAGCATGGAAAAGAGTGTGGCAGAGGGAATTACCACGGCACTTAAAAAGAAAAAAGAAGAAATTGCTGCAACGTATGATCGTGAGCTGAGTCAGTATCAAGATCAGATTGATGTATGTAAAACTGAGCGTGCAAAGACAAAGGCCAATGCAATAGCACAGCGCATTCAGGTTGAGACAGCGCCTTTAAATCAAAAGAATCAGCAGCTAGAGGCACAGATTGAACTGAAATTTAAAGAAAATAAAGTTCCAGTCGTATGTAAAAAGCGTGCGATTTCCATGCTGTTTTTCCCTAAAAACAGCAGAGATTGGACAATTGATATTTTAGTTGGTGTGGGCTTGATTTTCTTTATTCCATTGTTTTTCTCATTGGCAATTTCGAATCGTCTTGTGCTGGCATTTACATTTTTTGTATATGTGGGTGCATTATTTACTGTATATTTGTATTTGCTTCACAAGTATATGCTGAAGTTTGCAGGTGTAAATGAAGAGGTGGAGGAACTTCGAAAGCAGATCCGCATTAATAATAAGAACAAGCAGCTGATGACGAACCGCATCAAGAAAAGTCAGGATGAGACGGGCTACAATCTGGGCAGCTTTGATGATAAAATCACAGGTATTCAGCAGGTTATGCAGAATACAGTAGAAAAGCGCCAGGAAGCACTTGAAAATTTTGAAAGCGAAATTCGTCATCAGATCACAGCAGACATTACAGCTGCCAACAAGGATGAGCTTTTAGGGCTGCAGCAGGAGTTTGAGAGCAAGCGTCAGGAACTTTCAGATAAGAAGGAAGAGATTGAGCAGATCGAAAAGCAGCTCAAGGAAGAATATGAGCCTGTCTTTGGAAAGGATCTGCTGTACAAGCAGCGTTTAAATAAGTTTGATTCCTTCTGTCAGGAGAATGCAGATCTGTCGCTTGAAGAGGCATTGACTCAGTATAGGGCACTGTCTGGAAGTAAGCTGTTAAAAAAGTAAAAAGTCCCTGATAAATTTCATCAGCCAGATTCATCACGAAAGAAAGTGGGACACTTTGACGGTGAAATGGAATGGGATTGTCTTCGCAGCTTGTGACACCGGTAATAGAGATTTCTCCCACCGGGGGGAGCGACTTTGCAACACCCTCGCCAGGATATAATGCACTGTTTGAAAGACAAAGCATGCCAAGATTTTCTTTAGCACCTATTGAGGCATCTATTGCAATTGTGAGAAAGTCGCCCAGATGCTTCACATAATGAAGCTTTTGACGCAGATTCACAGCATGTACAGGATGAGCAAGCGATCCGCATACAACAAATGTATGCTGCATGGTATCGCAAAGACGCTCTAATTTATAACCTACTAAAGGACCAAGACAGTCCCCAGGGACACGGTCACTGCCAATACAAAGGAAAAGTATTGGTCGGTGGCCGTTCTTTTTTTGGCTTAAATCAACAAGATTGGCTAAACGGCAGGCAAAGCCTTCCGAGGAAAAATCAGTTTGCGAAAAATAGGATGGAGAGTTGACTGTGTTCATAGATACCGCCTTTCTGAAACGTTCTTTGCTTCATTCTATCCGGGGAAGAAGCGCTTTATTCGCTTGTCGAAAGATTATGTGTATTCGACAGGCGGTTTTGGCAGATTCTGCACGGTTGTAGTGATACGATGTGCTAAGAAAGATGGAAAATACCGTGCATAAACTGCATGGAACTGGTCTGGAGGTGTTATATGGAAGAGGAAAAGAAACTGCCAAAAAATATTCGTCAGATGGCAGAAAAAGAAGAGCGGGTTAGAGTGTATCTGGAAGACTATGCATATACATTTATTCGTAAATTAAATTGTACAGGGCATGTACGCACTGGTATATTGCTTGGAAGCAAAATGGTTACAGAAAACAAAAGATGCTGGTTTGTAAAGGGAGCAGTTGAGTTAGAGGATGCGCAAGGCAGTACTGAAGAAGAAAATGAGCAAAAAACAGCGATTACGCAGCAGGTCTGGGATAATACGTTGTCAGTGATACAGGAATATTTTCCAGGATGCAGTATATGTGGCTGGTTTATAAGCGGAACAGAAGAAAATTTTCCAGATGGTGAAGAATTAAAAAAAACACATCGTCAGATTTTTTCTGGGGAAAATTGTTTGATGTACTGGAAGAAGGGTGATGAGGAAAGCTTTTGGATGGAGGAAGAAGATACAATTCTCCATTTGAAGGGGTATTTTGTTTATTATGAGAAAAATAATGAAATGCAAAATTATATGCTGAGCCGCAACGCGGATCAAAGTGAGGATGTCAGCGATCAGGCAGCGCTTAATTTTAGAAAGATTATGAAGGAAAAGCAGGATATAAAGCATCCGCAAAAGTCAAAACACATAAATCAGACGCCTAAGCTAACAGCAGAAAACGGCATATGGGTAAAGGCAGGGGCGGCAATTCTTTTTATTATTTTAGTAGGAGGTGGTGTCCTTTTTTCAAGAGGGATGAATAAAAAAGAGGATTCTGTGCAGGCGCTTGCAGTAGGAGCATCCGTGGAGAGAAAAAGCGGTGAGAGCGAGCAGGTTGCTTTTGAATCAGAAAGTGAACAAATTGCGGCAACAAAAAATGACATTGGTGCATTGTCAGCGTCTTTAAAAGAAACGGAGAATACGCTTGAAGTTTCAGCTACAAAGATACCAGAAAGCAGTGAAGAAAAAGCTTCAGTTGCAAAAACACCAGAAAGCAGCCTTTCTTCATCTGAGACAGAAAAAAAAGACGTGGCAGCTATTCAAAATGGCGGGATTTTTTCTGGAGATATGATGTTTTATAAGGATGGTCTTGGAGCATCAGTGTATCGTATCACAAGCAGCACCGAAGCATCAAAAAATGAAGAATCAGATGCAGCATCATCAGAAGAAAACGAAAGCAGTACGCAGGAAATTTTAACGGTAGCGGCACCAACGCTGCCCACAGAAGAAAATGCAGCACAGGGGACGAGTGAGGCAGCAGAAGCAGCAGTAAATCGTCCAGTTTCATACACGGTTCAGCCTGGTGATACATTGATTGAGATTAGTAAAAAATTTTATGGTTCCTCACAGATGGTTATGCAGTTAAAGGAAGTAAATGGACTTGATGATATAAATAAAATTTATATTGGACAGGAGCTGACTTTGCCGTGAAAATTTTTAAGGAACTTTGACACACACCCTTGGATATGTTATACTTTTTTGGACACTGTGCAGCTGTATGTAAGATGCAGCTGGAGTTTGAAAGTCAGCACAGTGGTGGAAAGGAAAGTACATGGCAAGGGACAGTGAATTTCAACGGGAAAGAAAGAAGAAGCAGCTTAGGCAGAGCATGGTTACGAACGATAAGGTTCGCAGTGCACCAGTAAGCTGGGCTGAGGATCATAGAAGAACAGTCAATGTCGCAGGAATTGTTGTTGCAGTGTTGGTGTTAGCTGTTGTGCTGGCGTGGTTTGTGGCAGAACGGCTGTGGCGTTACAAAACATATGAAGTCAGCTGGAGAACTGATGTGTCGAATGCGTCATCAGCAGGATACGTATCATATGGAGACGGCATTGTCGTAATGAATAAAGATGGTGCTACGTATTATGACAAAAAGGGCACAAAGGTGTGGTCTGCGCCATATGATATGAGCAATCCAAAGGCAAATGTCAAAGGTGATTATCTTTTGATTTATGATTTAAAAGGAAAAAATTTTGCAATTTGTAATAAATCGGGAATCACTGGAAGCGGAACTACATCTCAGATAATCACAAAGGGAGTGATTGCGTCGACAGGTGTAACTGTGCTTCAGTTAGAAGATCAGGATGCGAGTTTAATTTCTTATTATCGAAATACAGGCGAGGAGCTTGCAGTTTCGATTCGCAATCCGCTCCAGATTGATGGATATCCGCTTGACATTAGTGTTTCGCCAAATGGTCAGCAATTAGCTGTATCATACTACTCAATTTCTGAGGGTGTTGGAACAAGCAGTATTTCTTTTTACGATTTTGAAAAGGGAAAAGAAGCTGCAGATCGTATAGTAGCAAGTTTTGATTATTCTGAAAATGGCGCATATGTCCCGAAGGTTGTCTATTTAAGTGATACAAAAGCGTTTGCAGTTGGAGATTGCTGCATCAGCTTTTTTGACGTGTCAAACAGAACTGCAATTACTCGAAAAGATATTGCTGTTGAGGGAGAAATTCAGCGTATTTTCTATAATAACGAATACCTTGGTCTTGTTGTACGTGATGAAGCGAAAACAGGCTATCAGCTTCATATTTACACGTCAGAAGGAAATGAAAATGCTGTTACAGAGCAGGATAAACTTCATACAGGCTATGCATTTCAGCAGAGAAATATTGTCATGTATGATGCGGATTATTGCGAGGTTCAATCATTTTCAGGAAGAATACGTTTTGCAAGAGAGTTTGGAAATAATTTGTATACTGTCATTCCGGGCGACAAGTTTAAGACCTATTATTTGGCGACAATGGAGGAGCTTCAGCAAATTAAGCTACGATAACATAAGAAAAACTTGATTTTCGTGCAATGGTCTGGTAAACTGAGCATAAATACAAAATTAAATGCGCTTAAGCGCGGAATGGAGACGAAGATGAATAACATTGATACAATGTCAGTAAACGCGATCCGTGTATTATCTGCAGATGCGATTCAGAAGGCAAAGTCAGGACATCCTGGCTTGCCGCTCGGCTGTGCATCTGTAGCCTATGAGTTATGGGCAAAGCATTTAAAGCACAACCCAAAGGATCCAGATTGGAAGGATCGTGATCGCTTTATTCTTTCTGGAGGACATGGTTCTATGCTTTTGTACTCCCTGCTTCACCTGTTTGGTTATGGTGATTTAAAAAAGGAAGATCTGATGCAGTTTCGTCAGTGGGGTTCTCTGACACCTGGTCATCCGGAGTATCGCCACACAGTTGGTGTTGAGGCAACGACAGGACCTCTTGGCGCTGGTATGGGTATGGCAGTTGGTATGGCAATTGCAGAGCGTCATATGGCGTCTGTATTTAACAAGGAAGGATATCCGGTTGTAGATCATTACACATACGCACTTGGCGGCGATGGATGTATGATGGAGGGTATTTCATCTGAGGCATTTTCTCTTGCAGGTACTTTAAAGCTGTCTAAGCTGATCATTTTCTATGATTCCAACCGCATCTCTATTGAGGGATCAACAGATATTGCATTCACAGAGAATGTTCAGAAGCGTATGGAAGCATTTGGTTTCCAGACCATTACCGTTGAGGATGGAAATAACTTAGAGGAAATCGGCAAGGCAATTGAGGCTGCTAAGGCAGATACTGAGAGACCATCTTTTATCACTGTAAAGACTCAGATTGGTTTTGGATGTCCGGCAAAGCAGGGCAAGGCAAGTGCACATGGCGAGCCGCTTGGTGATGACAATATTAAGGCAATGAAGGAAAACTTAGGCTGGCCGTCAGAAGAGCCATTCTTCGTACCAGAGGAAGTTTATGATCATTATAAGGAAATCGTAGAAGGCTTACAGCCGGCAGAGGATGCTTGGAATAAGATGTTTGCAGAATACTGCGAGAAGTATCCAGAAATGAAGGAACTGTGGGATACTTACTACGATGAGGATTTGGCAGAGAAGGTTTGTGACGATGCTGATTTCTGGGCTTATGATGATAAGGCAGATGCAACAAGAAATCTGTCCGGCAAGATGATCAATCGTATCAAAGATAGAATGCCGAATGTAATTGGCGGTGCAGCTGACCTTTCCCCATCCACAAAGACATATATGAAGGATGAGGGTGATTTCTCAGCAGAAAATTATGCAGGACGCAACATGCACTTTGGTGTTCGTGAGCTTGCCATGACAGCAATCGGAAATGGTATTATGCTTCACGGCGGACTGAGAGCATTTGTTTCTACCTTCTTCGTATTCTCTGATTATACAAAGCCGATGGCACGTCTGTCTTCAATCATGGGTGTACCGTTAACCTTCGTATTTACACACGACAGTATTGGTGTAGGAGAGGATGGACCGACTCATGAGCCGATCGAGCAGCTTGCAATGTGGCGTGCAATGCCGAACTTCCATATGTTCCGTCCGGCAGACGCAACTGAGACAGCAGCTGCATGGTACAGCGCAATTACATCTAAGAGAACACCGACTGCACTGGCACTGACCAGACAGAATCTGCCGCAGATCGAGGGAACCTCAAGAGAGGCATTAAAGGGTGGTTATATTGTACAGGATTCCAAGAAGGCAGTTCCGGATGCGATCATTATCGCTTCTGGTTCCGAGCTGTCTCTTGCTGTAGAGGCAAAGAAGGTTTTAGCAGAGGATGGAATCGACGTTCGTGTCGTATCCATGCCATGTATGGATATCTTCGAGGAGCAGTCTGAGGAGTATAAGGCAAAGGTTCTTCCAAAGAATGTAAGAAAGAGAGTTGCAGTAGAGGCACTTTCTGGATTTGGATGGGATCGTTATGTCGGACTTGACGGTGACATCATCGGAATGAATCGTTTTGGTGCATCTGCTCCGTACAGCAAACTGTTCCCATACTTCGGATTTACCGTAGAGAACGTAGTAGCAAGAGTAAAGGCACTGTAAAAAATGTAAATAAAAACGCAGCAACTGGGGACGGGAATGCGGCACTGTAGTGCCGCATTCCCGTCCCTGTTGGCTATTGTTAGCTGTTTTGTTTTTTTAGTACGATCTGAAATTCATCTACGGTCATCTTTGCGCACTGTGCAGCAGTTTCGATAGACAGAAGATTTTGTTTAACAAGGTCAATTGTTTGCCGCGACGCTAACTTGCAATACGGCGTCAGCTTTTTCCTTGTCACCGGGTTCAGTAAAAGCGCTTGCAAGTTCTGTGAATCTCTGAATGTCATCAGTTTGGGCACTTTTTGATAACACTTTAAGACTTTCATGATTTTGGGAGTTTAGCTGATTTGTTACAACAATCTGTGTTGGAACAAGAAGTCCGTTTACAAAAGTCGGGCGGGAAAGCCCACGGTTTTAACCGTGGGATGAAAGCCAAGAAACTTTTTGCAATTA
>ENA-OYWK01001622-OYWK01001622.1-human-gut-metagenome-genome-assembly--contig:-NODE-1622-length-10211-cov-11.175069_pt1 | contig 10211 bp, 8 predicted proteins | sample MGYA00244808_ERZ653392 | MGnify/ENA primary metagenome ERZ653392 (study PRJEB26926, sample SAMN06165125) | human gut metagenome | biome: ENVO:00009003; feature: ENVO:2100002; material: ENVO:00002003...
ACGAGATTCCTCTACGTCTCGTGGGCTCGGAGATGTGTATAAGAGACAGAGGATACAGAATATAAAGAAATGGTATAAAATAATATGTAAATCGATTCATTATATTCATTCTAAACAATAGTAATCTGCAAACAGATGCAATTAGCACCAAAAAAAGCATTGTACTCTCGCTTTTTTCAAGCCCATACTCGTTTTCAACATCCTCTGCAAATATATTTTTTACGCTCTTTTTCTTCCAAACTAAAACATAATACCCCAAAAGAAACGCAAAAAAGGCCAGAAGGAAATTAACTAATGATTGTGTATTAAAATTTCCTACACTTTCAGATCCGGTCAAATATCGTTCATAATTATTTCCACTTCCAAAAAAGCCGACAACTCTTACATAAATTTGCATATAAAAAGTGTAAATTAATGCTGTAATTGCTCCGCCGATAAGTATTTGCTTTTTTGTAAATTTCAATCTGTCAAATAAAATTATGGACATACATAATATCGCCGAATTGTGAAAAGTAGATGCCAGAATAATCATTATGGCAAATTTTACATAGTCCTTTAAATTTCTCCTACTATAATCTAGCCAAACAAATCCAACAAGAACTATCGCAACTGCCATACCCTGCCTTATTATATTCATAAACATATAATACAAACAGCTCAGTATAACTAATTCTGTACTCATCACGACATCTGTTGATTCTTTATATATAAAATAACCAATCGCTGCATATATAATGAAGCTCGTTACAAAGATATAAAATTGGACATCTGTCGAAATCAGTGTCAAAAACTTTGTATAATAGCAATAACCTATTTCATATGGTGTAGTAAAGGATGCCAATTGTGACCAGTCATAAGAAGCAATGTTTGTAAAGTTACGAGCATAATGCTGCCGTAAATCAATACCAACACTCGGACTTCTCAGTCCAGCTAAAAGTATCATTAAGGCAAATGCAACAATAACAAACCGTTTTCTTCGCCTTTGATCTGTATTGGCATGAATTGCCGTTCCGTATAAGCCAATTATTGCAGCTAATGCAAAATAAACTGCCATCTTAGTTTTCCTTCCTCCTTAGCTCAGTGATGTCTCACCCTCTTAATTTTCATCTTTAGTTTTAAAGGAATCATACATTTCAAGCTGTCTTTTATACGATAAGAAAGAGTTAGTGATTTTTGAAAATCATTTTCTACAGCAGCATATCCTTTTGATCTATACAACTCAAAAATATATTCTCTCTTTTCTGAACGATGTGTTGGCTGTCTCAGCTGTCCATTTCCTGCAACAATTTTATCCACCGTTGATGGTACAAGCTCCAATTGCTCCTTACATACTTCGATAGCTTGTTCACCTTTTTCCGTATTTACAATCAAGCAGGAAATTCCGGTGTATTTCCGCTCAAACCACTTATCTTCCTTGAATAGCTCTGGGTGTTGCTTTGCAATTCCCCAATAATCGCCTATCGTGAGATCCGCCGGACGATCCAGTGAAGCGAATTTACAAGAATAACAATTTTCCCTACATACATAGCTTTTAAGAAAATACTCATAAAATGATGAAATTCTACAATGTATATCCTTACATTTTCTGCTTGACTTAGTATTAAATCTTATAAAGTAATCTTCCCATCCACGATTTTTATCTCTGAAATTAAACTCTGAAATATCATCGCTATCTTTTTTCAGTGTATCCAAATAATCGTTGAAAAATCTTTGATTTGGAACGCCATGGCAAACAATATCAACTGTTAAAAGATTTTCATATTTTCTTCCCAGAAATTTATTTAGAGCAGCTACCTGGCAAGGTGTTCCAGAAAAAAGTACTCTTCTGCCCTCCAATACAGCTTTTTTCACATCATCAAAAATATTTTCTGTATTAGATTGAACATACTTTGACCCCTGTAATTTAGGAAGATCTTCTAGCTGATCAATGCCTATCGTGTTAACCGTAACCTCTTTATCAAAACTATAGGCCGCCCCATATACTTTGCCGCCTGCTTTTAATACCTTTTCAGCTACAGCGGCAAATATACCGCCAGAAGCCGAAGCATTCACTTGTTTTATGTTGGTGTTAACAGCCACATAACCCTTCATCGGATGATTACATTCTGCTTCATTTTGGTAAGCACATACCTTCTTACAAGCTCCACATCCAACGCATAAAGCATCATCAATCTGGGGATATTTAAAACCACAGGAATCTTCTTGCATTGAGATTGCTTTTTTCGAGCAAACACTTACACAGGCACCGCAACCGCAACACTGTTCCTTATTCTCAAATAAAATTATCTCATTCTTCATCTGCAGTACCCCTCAGCAAAAACTCAACTATCAAAAATTAGCTTGTATAAAATCGTCTACCTTTTTTCGCTCTCGATTTAATACTTCATCTACTTTATTAAAATTAATTTCTCCCGTTTCACTCTTTCCATTCATCACTCTGTGGGCTGTACCTGTCAATTCCAGTACGCTTTGCAGTCTGGTATTATATTTCCCAGGATAGAACACAAAAAATTCTTTATGGAAGTTCAAAGAAAAAGCCGTACAATGGAAGGAATCCGTTACAACATAATCAGCATAATTGATAAGCGAAAGAAATTCTTGCACTGTAGGGCAATAGATCATTTTCCCTTTGTTCCTATAGTGACTCAGATAGTAACTTATTCTAACAATCTTACATCCCGTTTTCTTTGCTAGATTCTGTGCAAACTGTTCCATCTCCGGGTTATCATTCAAACGATAAATAATGATGTACTTGTCCTGAATCATTCTAGGCGCAATCATGTTCGACCATTCTTCTTTATTCAAAACAAGTGTTGGGTCAAGAATATGCTGAACATTACTGATTCCAAGTCCTTCAATTAGCTTTTTTGCAGATTCCTCTCTTACTGAAATCGCTGTATACTTTTTCACATACTCCGTAGTCTCTTTTATTTCATTCTTGGGGAACTGATCCATTCCAATGCTTATTGAATAGCCAATTCTCTTTTTCCCTTCCGGTGCAAAGTCAAGATAATATGCAGGCAAAACGCCACCGTTATACTCACTGTTCCAGGTCTGATCGCTTCCTGTAACATAGATATCAGCAGTCGGAGGATCATTTTTTAAATCAGCATAATCCGCGTATTTCCTCGTTAAATGTATATATTGGTTCAAAAAATTATCGCAGACTTTTTTTCTCTTTGATGTTTCAATTTTCTTTAAGCAGGTGTAAAGCATCTTCTTCACGGCATTTTCATTTTGCCCTTTTCGCTGCATGCCTGCTTTTATTAAATTATTGTCTTCTGCATTCGGCCTAACATAATCAACTATTTCTGCTGAATATCCCATAAGTTCAAACTTCTTTTGGGTTGCATAAGTTTGCAACAATGAACCGTAATTTCTTATATAATGTAATGTAACTACCGCAACTTTCTTCATTTCTATCTCCCAAATTTTTTCTTCATCAATGTATAGTAAATATGAGGTGCAATTACAAAAAGAACAATTTGAGCTTTCTTACTGAAGCTGAGGTTTGATTTTCTCACATCTTTCAGGTGCTCCTTTAAATATTCTTTTATATCTTTCACCGTCTCCACATCAAAGCTATTGCAAATTGCCATGCCATTAGCACAGCTAAGTCCTCCATTTACGCAGGCATAGGCAGATGCTACTGTCGCAAAAGACGCATCGGCAGCTATTAAAATTTGCATACTCTCTTTTACATTTTCAAACTGACTCCGATACCAATTTAATGAATGCCTTGCAAACATCGCAGAATCTTCTCTTTGAATATAATATCCATAAAGGCCAGCATGAATATAAGTTATGACATCACTTCTCACAAGGGATTTCATTAAGAATTCTATATCCTCTGCCATCACCTTTTTTTCATCAAAAGTAATGGCTGCTATACATTCTTTGCGGTAGATTTTATTCCAAATGCCCATACGAACAGTTCTATTAAAATCTGCACATAAATCAAATGCCTGCTTTTTGTTGACTACTGTACCCTCTATATTTTCTATCGTTGAGTCAATAATATCGGTTGCGTTACTATCAATCACTGTATAATCAAAGATCACCATATCTGGATCAAACTGGTCAATACTTTCTTTAACACGCAGCAATGTATTGCTGGCAATTATGTCATCAGAATCCACAAAACATATGTACTTCCCACACGCTTGTTTCAATCCACAGTTTCTTGCTGAAGAAACGCCACCATTATCTTTGTGAATAACACTAATACGAGCATCATTCTTTGCGAATTCATCACATATTTTCCCACAGCTATCTGGTGAGCCGTCATCAACCAAAATCAATTCAAAGTTTCCAAACTCCTGCGACAAAATACTTTTAATACAGCGAGATAGATATTTTTCAACTTTATATACTGGTACGATAATACTGAATTCAGGCACTTAATCCACCTCACCCTTTCAAATTTTTTGCAAATTGCAGGATATGCAATTTAAATAAAATCTTTTTTACTGCATCAATTGCATAATCCTTTTTTGTAATCAATCCATATTTCTTTACATGCTCTGAAAGTGTTTCTGTATCGAAATCTCTATAAAATTCAGCTCTTTTAGGATGTTGGTTTGCAGATTTTTCGATCATACTCCCATCTAAGTCGACACCCTTTTTTATGTCTGCTTCCACAAATTCATAGTATTTTTTCAACCGCTCAAAAGTCTCAAGTCCTTTTTCACTTTGAACAATCAGATGTGTCCAGCCCTTATCATCGTCTTTTTTGCCTGTAATTTTTGAATAGCTCCAACAGTCATATATCGTAAAATCACTAACATGCTGCAAATTTTTAAATCTACAATGATAACAAGATGGTCTTGAAGATATTTCTCCAAAAAAGCAAGATAACATCATATCTGTTCGTGCAGTATTGTAATAATGTTTTCCATTTTCAAAATGGATTTCCATATTACCCGTGTGGTATCCCATTACTTTACTTCTGAACTTGATATCTTTTATGTTTGATCCATACTTCGTCCGCATCTCGGATATATACTTTTCCCATAGCTTAGGAGATGGTACTCCATGACACACAACATCAATACACCACAGATTCTGATCATTGCCCCTTAAATACTGTTTCAGACCAGCGACCTGACAAGGCGTTCCACTATAGAGAACCTTCTTGTTAGACTTTAAGAGTTTCCTTATTTCGCTAAAAGTATCTGTCTGGTTACTTTGAACATACTTTGAGCCTCTGAAATCAAGCAATTCTTCCTTTTTATTTGTAATTTTATGAACGACATTTAATTTAGCGTCATAGCATACACCAACGACATAACCACCCTGATCAATAAACCATTCTGCTATAGGCAAGAAAAACCCACCAGATGTACTTGCACTAACATTTTCTTCATTGTGGGATCTAACAATGAATGCTTTTTGTTCTGTAAATTTTTCAACATGATTATTTTTTACCGGACATACTCTTGCGCACAGTCCACAGTTTACGCACTTTTCAGTATCAATATGTGGGTAAAGAAACCCTTCATCATCTTTAAGCATTTCGATTGCGTTTTTGGCGCAAATTGAAGCGCATGCTGTACATCCACAGCAATCCTCTTTTGTTGAAAAAATTTCCATTCCAAGCTCCTATTAGATCCTGCTATCTGACAATGCATTTTTCAGATACGCAAGCGACTGTTCTCTCAGTTTTTCAATATTTTTGTGTGCTGTTTCAAAATTTATAGGCTCAAACATATCTTGTTTTAGGCCTTTGTTTGAATCATATAAGCGGTTTTCCAAACCAAGCAAATTCAGTAAAGAACTCAAGCGACTATTAGTCGATGATTTTCCATTAACATCAGCTGTATAACGGTTGAATACCATGAATTGACGCCTGTATAATATAGAGAAAACTGTTCCATGAAAGGAATCCGTGCATACATATTTTGCATTACTGATCAGATTAACAAACTCAGCCGGTCCTACACCTTGAGGCTTGATCTCTCCAAAGCCAAAATCGGCTTTAACAATTTCATCTCCATGCGGAAGGGTTACAATCGGAAATCCAGTTTTTTTGCTCAACTCTTCTGCAAGTTTTCGGTGATTTTGGTTATTGCCAAGAAAATAGCACATAATATAGTCTTTCTTTATCAGCCTATCTCCTTTTAAGTCATCCCATATTTTGCGATTTGCTAAAATTGTTGGATCTGCCACTACCGGCACATCTCTCCCTATTAGATTCTTAACAAGCTTTTGTCCACTTGTTTCGCGTACAGATATATACTCTATTCTGGCCAAGTCTTTTTTTGTTTTCTTTATCTGATATTCTGGAATCTCAGTAACACCAAAACTTGCCGCATATGCTATTTTTACTTTATCGTCTGGAACCCAGCTCATAGAAAAATAGTCTCCACCATAGTTCATAGGATTCCAAACTTGGTCACTTCCAAGTAAGTAAGCATCATATTCTTTTCCAGCTATAAGTAATGCTTTTCTTCCACGATACTCCGGCGATGACTTAAAATATTCATCGATAAAGCTCACCAACGCTGCTGTTTTTCTTGAGAAATACGACTGCAATTCTTTTCCATGCGTTTTAATATATAATTTTTTGTGGAAGCTACGCAGTGTGTTATTCCGCACATCTTTGTCTAGCAGTCGTAGCCCCTGCTTAACCATATTAGTTTTCTTATATAAAATAATATCGCAGTCATATCCCAGATCTTTTACGATTTCCTGCGTAGCATATGACTGTAGCAAACTACCATAATTTAAAGTTCTAACTGCAAGTATTCCAATTCTTTTCATAATCAATCCTTATTTGGCCTTTAACATTTTTCCAAGATACAGCATTTCAAGTTTTTCTGCCTCTTTCAAAATACTATAGCCGCTGTTTATTATTTGTTGAGCTGCGTTTTCATTTCTGCCTTTGTCTTTGCAATCAACAATTTCATCTACCCACTGCTTTGTTCCCTGATTAATTGGGAGAAATTTCACATCCGGCGTAATTTTGCATCTTGTGTCAACCTTGTCAGAAATAAGACACGGTAACCCTGATGCCTGAGCCTCTATAGAAACAACCGGAAGCCCCTCAAACAACGAAGGCAAAGCAAACAGATCCATTGCCTGATAGTATTCTTGAGGGTTCGTCACATTCCCCGTGAAAATAACTGATTCTTCTAAGTTGAGTTTCTTCACTTTATCACTTATGCTATTCTGCAGTTCTCCAGCCCCAACTAACAGCAATTTTGCATCAGGAATATATTTCAAAACATCAGCAAAAATATCAATTAAAAAAGTGTGATTTTTTTGCTCCATGAATCGACCAATATGCCCGATAACAAACTGTTTTGTAATTCCCAATTTCTTTCTAAGCTGTTCTCTATCCACAGGATTATATTGAAACAGACTTTCATCAATCGCATTGTTCATTACAACAACTTGATCTTCTTGCATTGCTTTTTTCCCGAATAAGAAAGATCCTGCATCATATCCACAAGTCGCCCAGATATTTGCGGCCTTTCGATTCAAGAATTTTAATACTGGCCAAGAAACCTTTTGTTTCCAATTTTCAGCTTTAAAGGCATTATGAGAATGAGAAATCCGGGTATTAGTTCCAGCCACTTTTGCCATGAACAAAACATAAAAATTAGTCAGCGTCATATGGCTATGTGCAACATCAAATTTTTCTTCTTTTAATATTTTCCAGATTTCGCAGCAGTTTTTAACCATACTTGTACGCTTATGTGTAACCAAATGGACCTTAAATCCTAAATTTTCAAATTGGCGAACACACTTTGGATCATATATATTCTGCGCAATGACATGGAATTCAAATTTCTCCCTGTCTGGCAAATGACTGATATAATTTAATACAACCGCTTCCACTCCGCCAAATTCCAAGCGTGGAATGAACTCAACTACTTTTATCTTTTTACCCATTCTTCCTTAAACCTGCCATGTATATATCGCTATATTGTCTTGCCTGAACCTTTGTATCATATCGTTCAATTACATCTGTGTGAGCTTTTTTAACATACCTTTCAGAATTTCCATTTCTTATCTCCGCGATTGCCTTTGTATATTCGTCAATCTTATTGCACACATAACCGTTATCGTTATTATGAATAACATCATGATTTCCAATTACATCACTCACAACACAAGGCTTTTCCATAAACATTGCCTCTAATAAACTCATCGGAAGTCCTTCCCACAAGGATGTTAATAAAAAGGCATCTGCATTTACAGAATATTGTAAAGCCTCGTTTCGTTGCGCCCATCCCGTTATTTCTATGTTTGGAGCAGTCAGTTCCCTACGCAGTTCTCCGTCTCCAATCCACAGAAAGTGTACATCCGGATTAGCACAAGCCACTTGATTAAACAATTTAGGATTTTTTTGATAACAGATTCTGCCAAGTGTAAAAACTGTAAAGGGATGCTTTTTTCTAGGCACTGCTTCTATCAATTCTTGCAGCGCCTCTGTGTTTACGGCATTATTAACATATACGGCTTGCTTTGTTAGCTTTTCAGATTCCTCATGCTCTCCGGCACTGCAACTGATTGTCGTGCAATTTCTTTTTCCACAAATCGTTTCAATTGCCTTATATATTTTTCTTTTTGTTGAACTTGAGTTCTGCATCAAAAAGCTGTAACCATGCGGAGTATAAAATACCGGTACTTTCTTTCCATTGAATGCAAGGCGACCCAAAGCACCCGCCTTTGATGAGTGCAAATGAATAATATCCGGCCGCACTCTTTTCGCAATTTTCCGGATTTCAAAGAATGCAGCGATATCCTTTGAAGGGTTAATTGCACGAGCAAAATTTTCAACCTCAATCAAATGAATTCGCTTGTCAAAGTAATCCTTATAATTTTCCGGCGTTTGCTTTCGCACCGCGTAAGCAATGTACATATCATAGGAATTGACCAGCTCATTTGCCAAATCAACTATGTAAGTAAAAACGCCTCCGCCCATAGCTTCGACTATGTACAGTATTTTCTTTTTCTCCGCCATAGGTTTCTTCCTCCACTGGTCCCTCAAATTTTTTATCTATCTACACACCCACTATTCGCAGATGGTATTTCTCTCTAATTTCCGCTGTGTGATAACCACACTCGGCTAAGTGTTTTCTTATGCTGTCGTATCCAATTACCCCAGCAATCATGTTTTCTACTTCATAAAACATCCGTTGAGTACACTCGTCTCTATTCCTCTATAGCCGAAGTGTTGTTTTATACAGTCGAACCCCGTATACCCTGCAATGACGTTTTTTCTAAGTGTTGGATTGTTAAATCGAACCCTGTCGGTGCACGAGTTTTGTTAAAACTACACATATCATTCAATCCAATTCTCATCGTTCATTGTTCGTTATGAACAAATCATTCGCTCTCACCGCACAAAACATGTAATTATCATCACCATACATGCTCTACTCAACAGCTGTTTTATAAAGTAGAAATCATCTGTTTTTCTCTATTTTTCATGACTCAACAAACCGTTATGATGTAGGTGTCATTAGCGGGTCAGATAGTGTACTCAACAGCAGTTTCAGACGTTAATGATAAACTCATGGATTTTTGTTGTTTTCTCCTGTTTTCCGCCATTTCTATGATTCTTCTGAAAAAGATGTGCCAATTTTGTGCCACGCGAGTCAAAAGTTCAGCGTTTTGTATAAATATCTTGCACTTACAGTTCATATAGCTGTGAAATACAATCAATTTCAGCACCCTATATAGTGTGCAAAACAGGTTCTTTTCGACGTTGCTACGTCAATATGGTTTGTTGAGTAGACATTTGTGGGCGCAGCAATGACGACAGAATCCACATCGGCGTATACGGCCTTCACGTCCAGCGTTGCTATCAAGGCTAGCACTTTCGAATGTTGATCCTTACTCCCCACGCCCCAGCAGACACACCTTGAAGGTTTTAAAGATAATCTTCCAATCCACCCAGAAGCTGCGCTCCTTGACATACTTCACGTCCAGATCCATCCACTCTTCAAAAGAGAGGTCATTGCGATGCGGGGCGATTTGCCAATAGCAGCTCAGGCCGGGAGTTACATACAGACGCTGTTTTTCGTAGTCGCCGTACTGCTCGACCTCGCGGGGCAGTGCCGGACGGGGGCCAACGATGCTCATATCGCCCTTCAGGATATTCCACAACTGGGGCAGCTCATCGAGGCTGGTCTTGCGGATAAACTTGCCCACACGGGTAATGCGGGGGTCGTCCTTGATCTTGAACACAGGGCCATCCA
>ENA-OYWK01001637-OYWK01001637.1-human-gut-metagenome-genome-assembly--contig:-NODE-1637-length-10127-cov-4.935167_pt1 | contig 10127 bp, 7 predicted proteins | sample MGYA00244808_ERZ653392 | MGnify/ENA primary metagenome ERZ653392 (study PRJEB26926, sample SAMN06165125) | human gut metagenome | biome: ENVO:00009003; feature: ENVO:2100002; material: ENVO:00002003...
CCTATTAAGTCGTCGGCAGCGTCAGATGTGTATAAGAGACAGGATCTGGATCATATCAAATCCTGCTTTTTTTGCGAGAACAGCGGCAGTGCCGAAAGCAGAGGTGATCTCTTTTACTTTTTTGTGAGGCATATTCGTAATATATGGAGCAACCTCATTATTTAAAAGAGGGCGGAGTTCCTGCATGCTGATTCGTTTTGTGAGCACGCCCGGAACATATTTTAACATGGCTTTGATATTGGAATCGGACTGATGAAGTTGGGCGCATACCTTACAGTCATTGTCATGGGCGATCCCGATCACTTTTTCATAGAATGCAAAGCCTTTTTTGTCAAAAAGTGATTTTCCGAAATGACTTTTTCCAACCGGAACGTCTCCGACAATGATCATAGCGCAGCCGCCGGCTGCGATCCGGCGTATTTTTTCAAAGTAATCTTCATCCGATAAACCGAATGTTGTAGGGGCAAAAATAATGCGGTTTTTTAAGGTTAATCCTCCATAATTGAAGGGAGTCTGAATTGTTTCGTACATAATCTCACACTTTCTGAATTGATATTTTACACAGCAGATTTAAAAGGAGCTGCTGCTCCTCATTGGTAAGACCGGTCAATTTGGTGGCATCCCAGTCGAAAAGTACCTGATGGCAGACATCAAAAGCCTGTTTCCCAAGAGGGGTTAAGGTTAACTGGTAACTGCGGCCGGATTTTTTTTCTTTGATCAGAAAACCATCTTCTGCAAGTTTCGCAACGGAGCGCTGCGAATGTCCCCAGTCCAGTTTTAAGGCGCTGGTCAGTTCTGATGGGGTACACTCAGGATGTTTGCCCACATAAATGATAAAGTACATCTGACCAAAGTTAAGACCTAACTCATGGAGCTTTTCTGTTGTGTAAGCAGCAAATTCTTTATATAGTTCAGTTGTATAGTAGGAAAGAGTTGATATTAGCATAAATCCTCCTTACATCGCAAAGCGAAATCCAATTTTCATATCGAAAACTGAGTATTTACGTTTCCAACTGCACACAGTATAAAACCAATACTTGACTTTGTCAAGTAAGAAAATAAAAAAAGTTGTATGAGTTTTTGACCGGATGACTTGTGATCTTTTATCATTCGGGTGAAAACCCATACAACCGTTCCTGCTTATTCAGAAATATGATTTTCGCGCATATATTCACCAATTTTTTTATCACAGGCAAGAATGTGGTTTGCAAGCCAGTTCAGTAAAAACTGGATCAGATCAAGAAGATATACCTGCTGGTTGTCATCCAGATCCTCCATTTCATCCAGATCGATATTTACAAGACGGTCTACAAATGCAGCGTGTGCCCGTTTCTGTGAAGGAAGTTCAGGATAATGGATGCGCTCCATCAGAGCCTCTTCCTCGCTGAAATGTAATTCCGTATAATCTCTCAATTCTGCCAGCAGACGCATGATCTCATCGTATTTATCATGTAAAAGCTGGTCGTGGATGAGGTCATTGGTATCACTGATGATCTCAAACAGCTTGCGGTGCTCATCATCGACAAATGTGATGCCGGTTTTGTATTTGTCCGTGAATGCAAATGGATCCTCTGTAGATTCTTCCGTAGGGATCATTTTCCCGATCATCATATCGCTGCTTAAAATATGATGATAAAGCCAGTGCACGAGGTAAGTAAGAAGTTCATTTAACGATCTCTTGGCATTGCGTGGTGATGTGGTATCCAGTTTAAATTCATTGATCGTCTTTGTAAATGCAGCGTGTTCTGTCTTCTGGAGAGGAAGCTCAGGATCATGGATACTCTCCATATAAGCCTCCTCATGAGCAAGGTGCGTAGCTGCGTAATCTTTCAGGTTTGCGATCAGGCTTTGACCGATGGCTGTCACATCCTCTGTTTTCTCAACTAACGCGAATGCTTCATTTATCATCTGGAACAGACGCTTGTGTTCTTCATCGATTGCATCAATATGAAGCATACAGTCTTCTGTAAATTCGTACATAAAATCCTCCTTTTGTGTGTCATAAATCCAGAGCGCTTAAGGAAAAGCGCAGTGGAATGTCTTTCGTTTTGCAACATTTATGACATCATCATAGCACATGCTGGAAGAAAATTACAGTTGTTTTCGTGGAAATTATGCCATACTTTTACAGGTACTGCGGATGAAATTTGCAATAATCCTTTTCATCGATTCAAATTAATGATATAATTTTTCTGAAATGTTGACAGATATACATTTTATCTTTCTAAAATGTTGATAATTTACATTAAAAAGTATTATTTATGTTGACCAGAGGTGCCTTATGTTAAAAAGAAAAGCAACAAAGTTTATGAAAAACTGGATAAGCACAAAGGATAAGAAGTGCCTTGTCGTTCAGGGTGCCAGACAAACAGGAAAGACATATACCGTTGAACGTTTTGCCGAAGAAAATTATGAAGAACTGGTTGAAATTAATTTTAAACAGATGCCTTCTGCGATGGAGATATTTTCTGGAGATCTTACCGTAGATGCTATGGTTATGGGTATGCGGTTCCGCTTCCCTGAAAAGAAAATTATTCCTGGAAAAACATTGATTTTTCTGGATGAAATTCAGGAATGTCAGGAAGCGGTCACATCACTTAAATTTTGGGCGATAGATAATAAATATGATGTAATTGTATCTGGCTCACTTCTTGGAATCGACTACAAACGTGCCTCTTCTTATCCGGTTGGATATGTTGATTATTTGAAAATGTATGGGATTGATTTTGAAGAGTTTCTGTGGGGAATGGGAATATCCGGGGATATGATAGAAAATCTCTGTGGTTATCTGCGTTCTAAAATGATTGTGCCTGAAGCAATTCATTCGCAAATGATGAATTATTACAGACAGTACATTGCAATAGGTGGTATGCCAGAGGCAGTACAGAAATATATAGACACAAAAGATTTTAGGGAAATTGACAGGATACAGCGCAGCCTCTTACAGGGATACCAGTATGACATAGCACATTATGCAACAGCTGAGGAAAAGGTAAAAGCAGAGAAGTGTTATCTTTCTCTTGCAAAACAGTTACTGGATAAGGAAAACCATAAATTTCAATATAAAGAGGTCGAGCATGGTGGTCGGGCACAAAAATATTTTTCAAGTATTGAGTGGCTGCTTCGTGCGGATATGGTGCATTTATGCAAACTGGTAACAGATGTCAGATTTGATCTGGATGACTATGCAAGAGATGACTTTTTCAGGGCATACACAACGGATTTATCTCTTTTGATGGCGATGAAAGATTTTTCATTAAAGCAACATATCGTAGAAAATACGTTATTCGGAAACTCAAAAGGCGGTATATATGAATGTGCCATAGCAGATGCACTTTACAAGAAAGGATATCCGTTATATTTCTATAAAAATGAGACAACTAAGAGAGGAATTGATGTTATGATCCAAAAAGATGGTGTGGTAGTTCCGATTGAGGTTAAAAGTGGAAATACGCGGGCTAATTCCTTAAAATCTATTTTGAAAATGAATGCAGATATTCCTTATGGATACAAGTTTGTTGATGGTAATATAGGTGTAAGTGATGATGGTATCATTACATTACCGTTATATATGATCGCGTTTATTTAAAGTATTATTTTTTTAAAAATATTATCACTGAATTCCCATAATACATTGTAGCTGTAGTTCCCGGTTATTACTTGGTATGTTATAATACTTTTCTTGTTCCAAAAGTTGAAGCTGAAGCTGTAGTTCCCGGTTATTACTTGGTATGTTATAATCTCCTAGTGGTTTTACTACTGCTTTATAATGCTGTAGTTCCCGGTTATTACTTGGTATGTTATAATACCTTGATGGTAGTGATTGAGTAATGGTAGGCTGTAGTTCCCGGTTATTACTTGGTATGTTATAATTAGAGCCTATTTCTATCAGCAATGTTACAAGCTGTAGTTCCCGGTTATTACTTGGTATGTTATAATCATATCAAAAAGTTATTGCTAACGAATTTAGCTGTAGTTCCCGGTTATTACTTGGTATGTTATAATGGTGAACAATCGGGAACATCTCACGAGGAAGCTGTAGTTCCCGGTTATTACTTGGTATGTTATAATTATAACGTGTGCGGGTATGCCGTCACGTTGCTGTAGTTCCCGGTTATTACTTGGTATGTTATAATTTCAAATGGTGTTATTACAGTAATTGAGGGCTGTAGTTCCCGGTTATTACTTGGTATGTTATAATATATATGCAGCCCATACCGGGGCGACATAGGCTGTAGTTCCCGGTTATTACTTGGTATGTTATAATTGATTTTGAAAGAATGTGGCTACATGATAAGCTGTAGTTCCCGGTTATTACTTGGTATGTTATAATAAATATGTATGGGGACTTTGTAAAAGTGGGCTGTAGTTCCCGGTTATTACTTGGTATGTTATAATATCTGACCGTCTACAACGTCTATCTGTGTTGCTGTAGTTCCCGGTTATTACTTGGTATGTTATAATCAATCAAGCCGCAAAGAAGCTGTATGACTAGCTGTAGTTCCCGGTTATTACTTGGTATGTTATAATCACAGCCCACGGGTAGTGTTCAATTAGTACGCTGTAGTTCCCGGTTATTACTTGGTATGTTATAATAAAGAACGATTGAAAAGAAAAGGGCTAATGCTGTAGTTCCCGGTTATTACTTGGTATGTTATAATAATACTGGGGAGTGCCCCAGCGTAGAAAACGCTGTAGTTCCCGGTTATTACTTGGTATGTTATAATACATATGTCGGAAATAAGAAGTTGCAAGAAGCTGTAGTTCCCGGTTATTACTTGGTATGTTATAATGGGGACTACCCAACGTCACTATTGCCGCCGGCTGTAGTTCCCGGTTATTACTTGGTATGTTATAATCAAATAACGTCTTTAGGTGCAAAACCTGTAGCTGTAGTTCCCGGTTATTACTTGGTATGTTATAATTCCCAATAGCGTCATTGCTTATATGTTCCGCTGTAGTTCCCGGTTATTACTTGGTATGTTATAATTTTATTCCTGTAACGGCATTGTACGCACCAGCTGTAGTTCCCGGTTATTACTTGGTATGTTATAATTCGCCTACATACTGATAATGCGCATAGGGGCTGTAGTTCCCGGTTATTACTTGGTATGTTATAATTATGACGGTGAGTTGTTATCTCGCTTGAGTGCTGTAGTTCCCGGTTATTACTTGGTATGTTATAATTATTTCCAAGATGGCAGCAGTCAATAGCAAGCTGTAGTTCCCGGTTATTACTTGGTATGTTATAATACGGTGCCTGTGTTAAAAGGCATTACACTTGCTGTAGTTCCCGGTTATTACTTGGTATGTTATAATAAGACCTCCCTATGCGTGACACATAAGTTTGCTGTAGTTCCCGGTTATTACTTGGTATGTTATAATCAAGATCTTGAAAATTGGATTATATCAGACGCTGTAGTTCCCGGTTATTACTTGGTATGTTATAATCACACATACGTATGACAATATAATCTCAACGCTGTAGTTCCCGGTTATTACTTGGTATGTTATAATTCCGCCGCAAGCGTTGCCAGCGGATCAGCGGCTGTAGTTCCCGGTTATTACTTGGTATGTTATAATGAAAGAACAGACTTTCCGCCGCCGGCTATGGCTGTAGTTCCCGGTTATTACTTGGTATGTTATAATGCAGATGCCGTAAGCAGCACAACGGACGTAGCTGTAGTTCCCGGTTATTACTTGGTATGTTATAATTAGACAGCACCTTTATGCAGCTTGCCATAGGCTGTAGTTCCCGGTTATTACTTGGTATGTTATAATTCAATGACTCTGATCGTAGAACCGTCACATGCTGTAGTTCCCGGTTATTACTTGGTATGTTATAATAATACCCTTTGTAGGGCATCACCGACAGACGCTGTAGTTCCCGGTTATTACTTGGTATGTTATAATAAATGTGGAGTGAAAACCTTCGATCTATGGGCTGTAGTTCCCGGTTATTACTTGGTATGTTATAATCGTGGGATACCTGGGTAAGTCTTCATAACGGCTGTAGTTCCCGGTTATTACTTGGTATGTTATAATACGCCTTCCGCGGAAAAGAAACGACCGATAGCTGTAGTTCCCGGTTATTACTTGGTATGTTATAATAAAGAAGAGTGAACGAGAAGCTAAAGTAAGCTGTAGTTCCCGGTTATTACTTGGTATGTTATAATATTACACAGTAAATGAAGAAGACATGATCAGCTGTAGTTCCCGGTTATTACTTGGTATGTTATAATACCATTCCGACAATATTTTTCAGCTGTCCGGCTGTAGTTCCCGGTTATTACTTGGTATGTTATAATCTTTCAAGTGCTGTCGGCTTCATGAAGTATGCTGTAGTTCCCGGTTATTACTTGGTATGTTATAATAGGGAACGGTAAACCCTGCATAATCCCAGTGATTATGCAGGGTTTTATCTTTCAAAAAAACAAGTAAAAAGTGATTTTAATAGATGAAAAAAACTCATTTTAAGTTTTTGCATCGTAAAAGGAGCCTGTTCATTCGTGAATCACTTCTTTATGCAGCAAAGCAGCAAGAGTTTTACTGCTGAATGAACAATAACTTACTTTCCGTAATATCTATAAAAATATCTGCCCAATAAGGTCATTTATGTGATATCATGGATACTACAAAGAAATCCTATTTGATGTTTTTTCATAGTTTTCAGTCAAATGAAGTAATTAATTAGAGGCGGTACATATTTGCAAATAAGAAAGACGAGCAAATAGCACAAAAATTTCATAAAAACACAATACAAAAAGGAGTCCCCATGCAATCATACAACGACCTACAATCACAATTAAAAACAATAGACCATAAAAGTTATCCATTATACAAATCCCTGCGCGGAAGTTACCAGTTCCCCAAATACATATTGTCGATTGACCATGTGCAGGGTGATCCGTTTGCGGCGCCGTCGGATGTGAGGGTGACAGTGGATGCGAAGGCAGCTGGATTCCCGGCATTTGCGATGAAAGATAAGCTGACAAGAACCGCGTTGGCGGATGAACTGCTTCGCAATTTTGCGGCAAAAGTGAATCAATTTAACTTTAAAGCGAAGGGCTCCGGGAAAAGCGGACTGATCTCAGTGACACACTGCGGACAGGAAGTGCTGCAGAGGACAGCATGTGAAATCAGTGAAAAAGAGATCACCGCCAGATTTGCAGTCGGGTTTCCTGCAAATGGAAGAACGATCAATGCAAAAGAACTCGAAAAAATCTTATTTGAATATCTGCCACAGTGCGTGGAGCAGTCTTTTTATTATAAAAATCTGAATGCGCAAAAAGTAAAAGAGGCTGTGGAACTGGCAGAAGATCAGCAGGCAATCCGTGAGAAGCTGCCAGAACTTGGACTGGCTGCTTTTGTGGCGGATGACTCTGTGCTGCCAAGGGAGAGCGGTATCTCTTCCAAGCCAATGAAGCAGTCTGTAAAATTTGTTTCTCCAGAAACAATGCGTGTGACGTTAGAACTGCCGCACCGGGGTAAGATTACAGGAATGGGAGTTCCCAAAGGAATCACCCTGATCGTAGGCGGCGGTTATCATGGAAAATCTACGCTTTTAAATGCGTTGGAATTAGGCGTATACAATCATATTGCCGGAGATGGCAGGGAGTATGTGATCGCAGATGAAACTGCACAAAAGCTCCGCTCTGAGGATGGAAGATTTATCAAAAATGTAGATATTTCCATGTTTATCAATGATCTTCCAAACGGCAGGGATACGAAGGATTTTTCGACTGCTGATGCGAGTGGAAGCACGTCCCAGGCGGCTGGCATCGTGGAAGCGGTCGAGGCTGGAAGCAGATTGCTTTTGCTGGATGAGGATACTTCTGCAACCAATTTTATGGTGCGGGATGCCTTTATGCAGAAAGTTGTGAGCCCGGACAAAGAGCCGATCACACCGTTTTTATCCAGAGCAAGGGATCTGTATGAAAAAGCAGGAATTTCCACCATTCTGGTTGCGGGAAGTTCAGGAGCATTTTTCCACATTGCAGACACTGTGATCCAGATGGATCAGTACGAACCTGTGGATATCACAGAGAAAGCGAAGGAACTGTGTGGACAATTTCCGATTGCGCAGGAGACAGCAAAACCATTTGTTTTACCGGACAGCCACCGTGTCATGGAAAAAGATAAAAATGGAGCGGTAAAACGCAGGGACTATCGGAGCGGAGAAGTGAAAAAAGGCGAGCCGGAGCGCTTGAAGGTAAAGACGCTTGGTGTGGATGGCTTTATGCTTGGAAAACAGAATGTCGATCTGCGCTATATCGAGCAGTTGATCGACAGCGAGCAGACGGCGGCACTGGGACTGCTTTTGAAATATACTGTGGAACATCTGGTGGATGGAAAGCGTACCATTTCAGAAACGGCGCAGTGGTTAGAACAAAAGTTAGAGCAGGAAGGAATGGTATTTGCCGCAGAGCGTGGCGTTATCTCCGGTGGATACGCAATCCCAAGAATTCAGGAGATATATTCCTGCCTGAACCGCTATCGGGTGTAAATTATCGTAAAAATGAAACAGAGTATATTTTTATAAAATTCCTGAATATAGAACAATGTAAAGTATTGTGTAAAGGAGTTTCGCAATCATCGGTTAAGGAAGGAAGTTAATTATGCGTCCCAAAATCACAAAACAGAATATAAAAACGCTGTTGGAAACAAAGTTTATCAAAGTATTTGATCTTCAGTATGCCGAAGGCAGACATTACTATAATGCAACAAGGCGGAGCGCAGATGATCTGGTGGCAGTGAAGTCTACGGAAGAATTTCAAAATATGCTTCCGGATGCGGTGAGCTGCATCGTGATCTGGAATCCATCCAAAGGTGAGCCGAAGCTCCTGTTGAATCGTGAATTCCGGTATCCGGCAGGACAATTTTTGCTGAGTGTCCCGGCGGGACTGATCGATCCGGCGGATAAGGTGGAAGATGAACCATTGCTTGTGACTGCAAAAAGAGAACTGAGGGAAGAGACCGGAATAGAGGTTTTGGATAAGGATGGACTGGAAGTGGTCAATCCATGCCTTTTCAGCACACCGGGAATGACAGATGAGAGCAATGCGCTTGTGAAAATCGTGTTAAACCGGGATACTTTGACAGGTATGTCACAGGACGGTGCAGAGGGAAGCGAGTGTTTTGATGGCTTTTCTTTTCTTACAAAAGAGCAGGCACAGAAAATTTTAAAGGATGGTGTCGATGAGTACGGCATTTTCTATTCCGTGTATACATGGACAGCATTGACCTATTTTGTGGCAGATATGTGGAAGTGAAAAACTATTTACAAATGCACAAAAAAATAGGATAATAGCTGTGAAAATAACAACATATTCTTTATAAGAAGAAACAGCATTCCAAGAATGCAAAGCCTTTCGAAAGGTATAAAGTATTTTTGGATTGCAAAGCATCGGAAAGATGTTTTAGAAGGTAATACATATGGAAATTGAGAGATTAGGTGAAAATAAGATCAGATGTGCACTGTCTGAAGAAGAAATCCGTGAAATGGGATACAATATTGATGAGATTATTGGAAATACCGAGGTGACGCAGGAGTTTATGCGTGCGGTGGTGGAACTGGTAGAGGAGCAGGGCAATATCAGTATGCAGAATATTTCACCGGTAGTGAAGGCAGAACTTTTGCAGGATCACAGCATGGCGATCACGTTTGGCGGAGATTCCGAGATGAGTTTTAAGAATCTTGTGGATACGGTCGGACAGCTGATGAACCAGCTCGCACCGGAAAAATTATCAGAATTTCGGCAGATGAATAAAGAGGAAAAACAGAGTGCTATCGATGATTTCCTCGAAAAATATAAGGCAAAGCACAGCCAGGATGCAAAAAAGACAGAGACAGAAGATGCAAATTGTACTGAGCAGAAAGAGGACAATGAAATTTTTGAGACATCGGTTCCGTTTAGTCTGGAGTTTTCCAGTCTGGATGAAATGCTGCGATTGATCCGTCTGGCACCATTTACAGAAAAAATGCCTGCAAGCAGTCTTTATAAATTCCAGCAAAAATACTATCTTGTGATGGATCTGATCCATTTTTCAAGGGAAGAATTACGGCCATTTGCGTTTACAATTGTAGAATCTGTCTCTTATACACATCTCCGAGCCCACGAGGCGTA
>ENA-OYWK01001638-OYWK01001638.1-human-gut-metagenome-genome-assembly--contig:-NODE-1638-length-10119-cov-5.044416_pt1 | contig 10119 bp, 10 predicted proteins | sample MGYA00244808_ERZ653392 | MGnify/ENA primary metagenome ERZ653392 (study PRJEB26926, sample SAMN06165125) | human gut metagenome | biome: ENVO:00009003; feature: ENVO:2100002; material: ENVO:00002003...
TGGCAACAGAGTGCGTACAAAATGTAGATGCTGTTGCTGACAGCGCTGTTCAGAAAGCGCGGATACGCGATACGAAAGGGTAGACAGTCATGGCGGTCAAGACAGATACAGAAGTGATCATAGGCGGAAAAGTATTTACTTTAAGCGGCTATGAAAGTGAAGATTATATGCAGAAAATTGCTTCCTACATCAACGGAAAGATTACCGAATACGGGAAGCTGGACGGCTTTCGCAGACAACCCTTGGATAAGCAGAACATTCTGCTCCAGTTGAATATTGCAGATGATTATTTTAAAGCCAAGAAGCAGATCTCCATTCTGGAGGAAGAACTGCAGGGCAAGGAAAAAGAGCTTTATGATCTGAAGCATGAACTGATTTCAGCACAGATCAAACTGGAAAATGCAGAAAAGCAGGGGAAGGAACTGCAAAAGCAGTTAAATGAAGACGCCAAGAAGATTGTACGTCTGGAGACAGAATTAAAAGACAAATAAATTGATAGCTGTCCGTTTTCGGGCAGCTATTTGCTTATATGAATCGAATGCAATAGAGGAAATCTGAAATCTATGAAAGCAGCAAAAAAAGTAGAATTACTGGCACCTGCCGGAAATGCGGAAGCCTTTTACGGGGCTATCCATGCCGGTGCGGATGCTATATATCTGGGTGGCAGCCGTTTCGGGGCCAGAGCTTATGCGGAAAATTTTTCGGAAGAAGAACTGGTTGCCTGCATCCGGTATGCTCATCTTTTTCAGCGAAAAGTATATCTGACGGTAAACACACTGGTAAAAGAATCGGAATTTTCCGGACTGTATGAATATGTATTGCCCTATTACCGGGCCGGACTGGATGGGGTGATTGTCCAGGACATGGGAGTGTTTGCATATCTCAGAGAACATTTTCCCGGGATGGAACTCCATGGAAGCACTCAGATGACCATTACAGGGGAGTATGGGGCAGCTTTTCTGAAGGAACAGGGGGCCTGTCGTGTAGTTCCCGCCAGAGAGCTGAGCCTTGCGGAGATCCGCAGGATCAAGGAAGTCACAGGGCTTGAGATCGAATGCTTTATCCATGGAGCCATGTGTTATTGCTATTCCGGACAGTGCCTGTTCAGCAGTATTCTGGGGGGCAGAAGTGGCAACAGAGGACGTTGTGCCCAGCCCTGTCGCCTGCCCTATACCACTGGAAAACATCCGAAGGAATGTTATCCTTTAAGCCTAAAAGATATGTGTACCATTGAATATATTCCGGAGCTTCTGGAGGCAGGGATCGACTCCTTTAAGATCGAAGGCCGTATGAAGAAGCCGGAATATGCCGCCGGAGTTACGGCAATTTATCGCAAATATATTGACCAGTATTATGCGGATTCCAAAGCTCCTCAGAAGATTTCTGCGGCAGATATGCATACGCTTTCCTGCCTCTATATCCGCAGTGAGAGACAGGATGGTTATTATCACAAGCACAACGGCGGGGAGATGGTGACTCTGGACAGCCCGGCTTACAGCGGTAGTGATGAGACTTTGCTTCAGAATATCCGGAAGAAGCATCTGGAACACAGGCTGACCCTTCCGGTATCCATGCAGGCTGAATTCTTGACCGGGGAGACCGCAAAATTGTATTTGTGGACCGGAGAGAGTGCCGTCACCGTAGAAGGGAATGTGGTAGAAGAAGCTTCCCGGCAGCCCATCACACAGGAAAATATAGCAAAACAGCTTGGGAAACTTGGCGACAGTCACTTCCATCTGGAGGACTCCATCGGAATCCGGGTAAGTGACAATGCTTTCTACCCATTAAAAGCTATCAACGAGTTACGCCGAAAGGGACTTTCCCTGCTGGAAGAACAAGTGATCCTTGCAAACGGCTTCCTTTATGAGAGAACTTCCGAAAAAGCTCCGACACTGGCTGACGATGGTGATTTTCGGAAAAACGATAGTATAAAGTCTCAAAAATCCGATGAAAAATGGGCTGTCACGATACGGACCCCGGAACAATGGCAGGGCTTTTGCAGTTCATCCTTCTGGAAAGATCCGGTCAGAACCGCCGGACAACTCAGACTCTATCTGGATGCGGATTTCCTGTTACAGGATCCGTCCGCTGCGGAGAAGATTTTGAGAAGCCTTACTAAAAAAGAGATCCAATCTGTGATCGCTCTGCCGAAGATCCTGCGCCTGCGGGATGGGCAGTATCTTGAAAAATTACGGAAATTGCTGCTGGAAAATCTGGCATATATAAATGGCTTTCAGGCAGCAAACATGGAACATATCGCATTATTAAAACAATGGAATTTTACCGGAAAAGAAATCTATGGGGATCATAGTCTGTATCTCTGGAACCGGACCAGCCGGGATTTCTGGAAGGCATTTTTAGACGGCTATTGTCTGCCGTTGGAGCTGAATGCTGCAGAGCAGAGGGACATTCTGGATCCTGCGTTTCCTGCGGAAAAAGTAATATACGGCAGGATCCCTATGATGGTCACCGCCAACTGCGTGCAGAAGACCACTGACCGGTGTCAGCCGCAGGAGAATCCGAAGGCATTGGATCTGATCGACCGCTATCATAAAAGATTTCCGGTTCAGCGGAATTGTACCCACTGTTTTAATGTGATCTATAACAGTGTTCCGCTTTCCTTGCACAAGGAATTATGTAAATGGAGCGGCCTGGTGACCGGACGGCTGGATTTTACCACGGAAAATGAGACCGAGACTTTGGAAGTCCTGGAGTATTTTGCCGGTACCCGTAAGGAATTGCCCTATGGGGAATATACCACCGGTCATGAAAAACGTGGAGTAGAATAGACAGAAAGGTTTTGGATCCATGCAGGAATATGTGATTGAATTATCCAAATATTTTATCGCCTTTTTTATGGTGTTATATACGGCAAGCTGTTTTTATACCTTTCGGTATCCGGTGGGAGAGAAGCATCGTGGAGTATTTATTTTACAGGATCTTTTGATGTTTCTGGTACAGGTCCTCTGTTTTCTGAACCTGTCCCTTGTCAGCGGAGATTTTCAGTATTTGTTTTTCTTTGCATTTATACTGATCTTTCTGTTTGCTACGATCACGATGGTATCGCTGATCTACGAGAATATTAACAGGCTTTTGCTGAATAATATGTGTATGCTTCTGGGAATCGGTCTTTGCATCGTATCGAGATTATCTTTTGACAAGGCCATCCGGCAATATGTGATTGTACTGGTATCTCTGATCTTTTCCCTGCTGGTTCCGTATCTGCTGGGAAAGATCCACTTTTTTAAGAAGATCACCTGGCTGTATGCCACGTTGGGAATTGCGCTGCTCAGTACGGTGCTGATCCTGGGAGAGGTGACCCATGGTTCCAAGATTTCATTTTCCCTGGGAGGAATCACGTTCCAGCCTTCGGAATTCGTCAAGATCCTGTTCCTGTTCTTTCTGGCGGGAGCGTTGTGGGAAAATGTCTCCTTCCAGAGAGTCGTTCTGACGGCGATCATTGCGGGAGCCCATGTGGTGATCCTGGTAGTATCCAAGGACCTGGGAAGTGCTTTGATCTTTTTCGTGGGCTTTGTTTTTGTGGTTTTTGCTGCCACAAGAAATTATCTGTATCTTCTGGCAGGACTTGTCGGCGGAGGTGCGGCTTCTTATCTGGCTTATCAGCTGTTTGATCATGTACGGGTCAGAGTACTGGCCTGGCAGGATCCCTGGAAATACATTGACAATAAAGGCTATCAGATCACCCAGTCATTATTTGCCATCGGCAGTGGAAGCTGGTTCGGCATGGGACTGTTAAAAGGTAATCCCACAGCGATTCCTTATGTGGAAGCGGACTTTATCTTTTCTTCCATCTGCGAGGAACTGGGCGTGATCTTCGGAATATGTCTGATCCTGATCTGTGTCAGCAGTTTTCTGGAAATGATGCGGGTGGCAGTATGCATTCATGACAGATTCTATCAGCTGATCGTATACGGCATCGGTATTATGTATATTTTCCAGATATTCCTGACCATTGGCGGCGGTACCAAGTTCATTCCACTGACCGGAGTGACACTTCCTTTCATCAGCTATGGAGGAAGTTCCGTCATGACGACCATGATCATGTTTTTCATTATACAGGGAATCTATATTCGCCTGCAGAAGGAAGGAGAGCGCAGAGGTGGCAGAAAATAAGGCGCAGAATACGCAGAAAAATACACAGAAAAAAGATGCCGACCGCAAAAAGGACGCCCGGAACAGAAAACGTATGGGCAACCAGCGGGAAATCTGGCTTTCTGCTGGAAGCATCGGTGTCCTGTTCTTGTGCCTGTTGGTCTATCTGGGTCATTTTGTGGCAACCAGCGAACAGGATATGATCAACAACAGTTATAATTCCCGTCAGCAGATTCTGCTGTCCCGCAATTACCGCGGATCCATTTATTCCAGGGATGGGGATGTTCTGGCAGAGACGATACTGGATGCGGATGAAGAGGAGACTCGAAACTATCCGTATAAGAATCTGTTTTCTCATATCGTAGGTTATTCCACCCAGGGACGCATGGGAGTGGAGGCTCTGGCCAATTACTATCTGATCAACACCAATACCTCCCTGAGCAATAAAGTGAAAAACGATACTGCCGGGAAAAAGAATCCCGGAGATAATGTATATACCACACTGGATGTCCATATCCAGCAGGTGGCCAACGACCAGCTGGATATTTACCGTGGTGCCATCATTGTAACGGAAGTGTCTACCGGCAAGATTCTGGCAATGGTGTCGCATCCCGATTTTGATCCGAATACCATTCCGGAGATCTGGGATGATCTGATCGACAATGATTCCAGTACAGTACTGTTGAACCGTGCCACCCAGGGACTTTATCCGCCCGGATCCACCTTCAAGATCGTAACGGCATTGGAATATATCCGGGAGAATCCCACCACGTATCAGAATTATTCTTATAATTGTAATGGTTCTTTCCGGGTGGGAGACAGCAAAATCAGTTGTTATCACGGTTCCAGTCACGGACAGGTCAGCTTTCAGAAGTCCTTTGCAAAATCCTGTAACTCGTCCTTTGCCAATATTGGAATGAGCCTGGACAGAGAGGCTTTTCAGGAGACTCTGAATGACCTTTTGTTCAATAAAGATCTGCCACTTACGCTGAATTATGCCAAAAGCTCGGCTATCGTCTCCGAAAGTACACCTTCCGCGGAAATGATGCAGACCTCCATCGGTCAGGGTAAGACCCAGATCACACCGATGCATCTGAATATGATCACCTGTGCCATTGCCAACGATGGTGTTCTGATGAAGCCCTATGTCATTGATCATGTGGAAAATGATGAAGGTACTGTGGTAAAAAGCTTTAAGGCATCGGAATACGGCCGTCTGATGACAGAGGACGAATCTGCGATTCTGAAACAGTTGATGACCGATGTTGTGGAAGAGGGAACTGCTTCCAAGTTAAGAGGTTTAAACTATACGGCTGCCGGTAAGACAGGTTCTGCGGAATACAATAATATCAAAGGTGACAGCCATGCCTGGTTTACCGGTTTTGCTCCCGCAGAAGACCCGGAAGTCTGTGTCACCATTATCGTAGAGGGTGCAGGAAGTGGCGGTGATTACGCAGTTCCCATTGCAAGACGTCTGTTTGATGCTTACTTCAACCAGAAAGAGTGATCGGAGGAGTCAAAAGAATCATGATAGAGGCTACCAGTTGCGGTGGCGTTGTGATCTTCCGTGGGAAGATCCTGCTGCTGTATAAGAACATTAAGAATAAATATGAAGGCTGGGTATTGCCGAAGGGTACCGTCGAAGCCGGGGAGACCCATGAGGAGACCGCACTCAGGGAAGTGCTGGAGGAAAGCGGTTCCAAGGCATACATTGTAGATTATATCGGCAGAAGCGAGTATTCTTTTACCGTACCGGAAGATGTGGTGGAGAAGGAAGTCCACTGGTATCTGATGGGAACGGACAGCTATTACAGCAAGCCCCAGAGAGAAGAGTATTTTGTGGATTCCGGCTTTTACAAATATCATGAAGCATATCATCTTCTGAAATTTGCCAATGAAAAGCAGATTCTGGAAAAAGCCTATGCGGATTATCAGGAAAGAAAAAGGAATAATCAATGGAAAAATTGATTATTCCTGCTTTTCTGAAATATTTTTAAACATTCTTGACGATTTCCAGATCTGGTCTCTGCAAGAGATCTACAAATTCGTTTTTATCATTTTTTAAAATGGGACGGGAGTATTTGTTGGGATGAATGATCAGTACTTCCCAGATGCTTCCGTCATTCAGTTCCACGCTGGTTCCGATCTGGGCATCTGCAATACGTTTCATGATCGGCATCAATAATTCCACGTCATATTTATCCAGACTCTTTTCGAAATTCCCAAGAATCTGTAACGGTGTCAACGCATTACGGTAGGTTCTGGGAGACGCCATGGCAATATAGGCATCAATAATGGCAATATACCTTGCGAAGACATCAATTCTCTGTCCGGACATATGGTAAGGATAGCCGCTGCCATCGAGTCGTTCGTGATGCATGATCACAGCATTTTTCACATGCTCATTCAGATCCTGATTACGTACGGTGGTATAACCGACTACAGGATGAGTCTTGATAACTTTGAATTCTTCATCCGTCAGTTTGCCGGGCTTCCATAACAGTTCATAGGGCAGCTGCAGCTTGCCGATATCATAATAGAAACCGCAGAGGATCAGGGTATTTTTCTCTTCTTCGCTCATTCCCAGCCAGTCAGCGAAGGTCCCCGCCAGAAGAGCGGCATTCAGTCCCTGGGTATAGGTGAGTTCATCCTCACTGGGCATCAGATTGTACAGATAGTCTAACAGTACCGGGCCGGAAGTAATATAATAATACAATTCGTTGTAAATTGTCAGCAGAATAATATCCGCCGGTTTTCTTCCCATGATCAGCAGTTGTTTCATGGCTAATTTATATTGTCCCAAAAACAACGGATAAGCACGTTCGAATGCTTTGAAATTAGTATCAAAACGAATCTTGGCATAATGTGTAGTGGCGAAATCAACATCTTCCATTATGGTGACACATACCAGATTGTACCGTTTCAATTTCTCAATGATCTGCGGAGTGATGGTGGTTCCTGCAGGGTAGATCACACGATCCTGATCCAGAATGTCCTCCCCCAGGACCATATCCGGCTGTAACTCCATTTTCGTAATAACCTTCAAAGCTGTATCCTCCTCATTTGTACTAATTCAAGTATAAAATATCATGCTAAAAAGTCAAGTAACAAAAATTGTAATATAAAGGAAACTATGCTATACTAGGAGAAAAAGATTTAAGGAACTTGTGTATGGCAGGAAAGCTGAAGTTTGCGCAAAATCTCTATCTTGGAGAGGGCATCGCGCCGGAAAAACTGGATAAACTAAAAAAGAGACTGAATAAAAAGCCTCTTCTGGCCAATGTATATCTGATCACTCCGGCCAGAAATCCCGCGGATCAGCTGGATATTTTTGATGCCAGACAGTTGGTACAGCCTCATTATAAGGACGAAGAATTTCTCGTTCTCGGTATGGCTTCCGGCTACGAGGATGCGCTGCAGCTGATCGAACGGATCACCGGAGAGTGCCTGAAAGCCAGAGGGGACTGTAATCTGCGGGAGTATTTACTATGTTGACGATTCTTTTTAAAATATTGAGTATTCTTGGGATCGTGCTTCTGATCCTGTTGGGAATCGCACTGGTGGTAATTCTCCTGGTTCTGTTCTTTCCGATTTCTTACAAAGCTGCCGGAAAGCGGACGGCAGAGGAATTCTGGATCACTGCGAGAGTAAAATGGTTGTTCGGTCTATTGCGGATGAACTGCGATTATCCTGATCCCGGGAAAATTTGCGTAAAGTTTTTATTCTTTACGCTATATGATTCTTCCGTAGAGAAGCCGGAGAAAACAGACCGGACATCGACGGAAACGACAGGGAACGAGAAAACACCCGCTTCTGCGGAGCAGACAACAGAAGAACATACCCCGGAATCTGTCGGGACGCCTAAGCTGATCGAAGCGGAAGATCCCACGGCATTCTCGGCAACGGCCGCAGATGTTGAGTCTGCTGCGGAAAGGGAGGATTCCGGAATCCCGGAACCGGGAACACCAGAGCCAGCGGGAGAAGCTCCCGGGAAGACTACGGATCGTCTGTACGCATTTTTTACAAGAATCCGGTACACAATCCGAAAGATTTGTGATAAAATCAAAAATATTCTGGAAAACATTGCATTTTACAAGAACCTGTGGAATGACCCGGATACCCAGGGACTTTTGAAACATGCCGGGAAACGTTTCGGACATATCTGGAAGCGGCTGCGCCCGAGAAAGCTTACGGTCAATGCCACGGTCGGCACCGGTTCTCCGGATACTACGGGATATCTGTATGGTATCTACGGAATGGTGCTTCCGAAGCTGGGAAAGGGGATCTGCATTACCCCGGATTTTGAACAGGCGATTCTGGAAGGGGATTTCAAGGCTTCCGGACATTTTACCGCGGCCTGTGTATTATTCCATTCCGTCCGACTACTTTTAGATCGGCGATTACGGGAATTGTTGCATAAAATCAGACAATATCAGAAGACACAGAAAAAATAACAGTGTAAAACAGGAGGTTTGTTATGGCAGACAAAGAGAATCAGTTTCAGGGCGTTGTAGAATCCCTGTTGAAGGGTATGGATACCGTATTATCCACTAAAACCGTAGTCGGTGAGGCTACAAAGATCGGCGATACGATCATCCTGCCGCTTGTGGATGTCACCTTTGGTGTCGGTGCCGGAGCCGGCAATAATTCTGAGAAAAAATCCGCATCCGGAGCCGGAGGCTTAGGCGGTAAGATGACCCCCAGTGCGGTTCTGGTCATCAAAAACGGTTCCACCAAGCTGGTAAATATCAAGAATCAGGATACAGTCACCAAGATTCTGGATATGATTCCCGATATCGTAGATAAATTTACCCAGCCGAAGGAAAAAGAAGAAATGTCCGATGCGGAAGTGGTAGATATCGCATTTCCTGAAGAGGAAGAGAAAACTACAGAAGACAAGTAATATTTAAAATACTCTGCATATAATAAAGTGAGAACAGTCTGGATCCGTTTGATAGATGAAGAAGATCATTGGTCTGATACTCTTTTTTGTGGCTGTCGGCATGCTGCTCATGCTTGTGATCCATAACCGTTTTATCGGCTTGATCATGGTAGCACTTTTATTATTTGCAGGGTATTATCTTTTCTGTGGTTGCGAGTAAGAGGGTGCAGTATGATTGATTGGGAAGAGGTCATTAAGGCAGAGAGTACCGAAGAACTGAAAGAAATAAAACTGTGGCTTTTCCAGGAAAATATGCGTCTGAAACAGGAACGCTCAGAGCTGGAGCAGGAGCGTACGGAACTGGAACAGGCCAGGAACAAATTTCTGGATGAGCGGGTGAAACTGCGGGACGAGCTGGATGAATTAAACCGTCGTACAATCATGGAACGGAAACGGCTGAAGGAAGAGAATCTGTTTTTTGAGAAGAAAATGGCCATTTTACAGGAGGGGTTCCGACAGCTGGAAGAAGACCGGAAGAAGTTCGAACAGGAACGGCAGATACTCATAGAGGAAGCCAGAGAACAGCAGGCCACAGGGCAGGCTCCCGGAGAAGGCAGTTTTACAGCGGTACAGCTTTTATTCCGGGGAGTCAATAATCCGCTGGCTTTACGGAAGAGATACCGGGATCTGATTAAGATCTTTCATCCGGACAACCTGTTCGGTGACGGTGAACTGGCCGGACAGATCAACAAGGAATATCTGAAACGGAAACAGGAAGAGCGGTTCTGGTAACTGCATGGAAAATTACAAGCAAAAAATTAAGCCAGAAATGATGAATTTCATTTCTGGCTTTTTAAAATCCAATATTATCGCAGAAGATTAAGCTCTTTCAACTTTACCAGATTTTAAGCAGCTGGTGCAGACATGCATTCTTCTAGCTCCGCCGTTAACCTTGCACTTAACGCTCTTAACATTAGAGTTCCAAATTGCGTTGCTTCTTCTATGAGAATGGCTTACGTTGTTACCAAAATGAACGCCCTTACCGCAAATATCACATTTAGCCATCTTGACACCTCCTCGATCTAACGCGCATCGTACGCTTACTTTTAAACAAATTTTTCAAT
>ENA-OYWK01001647-OYWK01001647.1-human-gut-metagenome-genome-assembly--contig:-NODE-1647-length-10052-cov-4.510753_pt1 | contig 10052 bp, 7 predicted proteins | sample MGYA00244808_ERZ653392 | MGnify/ENA primary metagenome ERZ653392 (study PRJEB26926, sample SAMN06165125) | human gut metagenome | biome: ENVO:00009003; feature: ENVO:2100002; material: ENVO:00002003...
TTCCTCTACGTCTCGTGGGCTCGGAGATGTGTATAAGAGACAGGCAGCTCTTCTGCGGCCGCAAAGAAGGACTATACCCAGATCCTCCACGACGCCCGCAGTGACGAGGACAACGAGTATCTGATGATCTTCACCAAGGGAGAAGACGGCAAGTTCACCGCCCAGTACGGCTACAGCGCCGAATACGAGGCTGACCAGCTCTCCGATGAGGTGGCCAACATGATGATGCCCCTGCTGGGCCTCGAGGACGGTATGTACGACGACTTTGCCGCCTCCGTCTCCGGCATGATGGTCAGCGTCTACGGCGTGGCCATCGTCAAGCCCGCAGAGGGCAGGACGCAGGACGTCGTCGATGCGATGGATGCCTACGTCCAGAGCCAGCAGAAGGCGATGGAGCGGTATCTGGAGGACCAGTATGAGATCGCCTGCGCAGCCCGGGTCGTGACCGTCCCCACCGGTGAGGTGGTCATGGTCTGCTGCGAGGACAGCGACACCGTCCTCGAGAATATCAAGAAGGCTTTGGCCGCATAACCCCTCTGTGCACCAAAAAAGCCCCCGCTTCCGGCTGGAAGCGGGGGCTTTGTGCTGTCGGTCGTTACGGATTCTCGATGGCGTTCACGAGCTTGTTGGCGATGTACTGGTGGCCCTTGATGGTGGGATGCACGTCAAGGGTGGTCTCGGTGTTGGGGATGGCCACATAGGTCAGGTCGTAAGTCTTTGCGATCTGCTTCTCAAACTTGTTCAGCTTGCTGAAGTAGCTGCGCCAGCAGGGGATGAGGGGCACGGGGTTGGTGTAGCCGATGAGAATGATCTGTGCGTCCGGGTTCAGCTTGCGGATCTCCTGCACGATGGAGATGAGGGCTGCGGTGGTCTTGGGATAAGTCTCGTCGCAGATCTTGCTCATGCCGGAGAAGAGCAGATTCCAGGTGGCGTCCCTCTCGGCCTTGGTCAGGTCCATCGCCTTGATGCTGCGGTAGATGGCGGACATGGTGGAGCCGGAACCTTCATTGCGCAGGTCGCCGGCCAGAATGGTAGCGGCCAGTTTCTCGCTCTTCCAGTTGGTGGCGTTGCCCAGACCCACGATACAGGGGACAAAGGCGTCGTTGGAGCCGATCTGGACCGAGATGACGTCGGCCTTGCGGATGTAATCCTGAAACTCCGGGTAGTTGTACTCGCAGCCGGAGGCCATATTCATCTGAGGCATCTTGCCGTACTGGATCATATCCACGAGGTCGGGGGCCGTCAGGGCCGGCAGACCGAGGTTGATAGCGTGGTCGCGGTCGAGGCCGAGCGTCTCCGCCACCTTGCCGACGTAGCAGTCGGGGGAGTAGCCTTTGAAGTTGGGGACCATATCGACGCTGTAGCCAGCGCGTGCGCTGTACTGGACATCGGCCAGACCGACGCCGGCGCAGATGCTGTCGCCCAGTGCGACGTAGGTGAGCTGCTCGTCCTTGTCTTCCTCTTTGGTGTCATCGGCCTTGACCTCGGCCTCTGCAGCGGTCACTGCCTCCTCTGCGTCGTCCGCAGAAGGGGCAGGGTCAGCCTGAGCCGTCTCGGTGGCAGAAGCCGCGGCTTCCGCCGGAGTCTCGGGCTGCAGGGCAGCCTCTGGGTTCAGGGTGACGATGACATGATCATCGCTGACGGTGTCCGCAGCGGCCTCGGTCCCCTCGGCCAGCGCAGGGACACTGAGCAGGGAGACGAGCAGCAGGGCAGAGACCGCCAGACTTGCAAAACGCTTGTTCATGGCAGAAGAGTCCTTTCATGGAAATCAATAGTCGCGGGGGGAGATGTCAGCTTCGAGCTGACGGTAATCGACCTTGCCCACAGGGGTCATGGGCATACTGGAAATAAACTTGTAGGCCACGGGCTGGACGTATTCGGGCAGCTCCTCGGCGCACATCCGCTCCAGCTCCCGCACCACCTGCTTTTTCTTGGCCGTGGTGTCAGGCTTGAGCACGACGTAGACGAAGGGCAGACGGCCCTGCACATGATCCTTGTCGGCGCAGCCCACCACAGAGCACTGATGGACAGCCGGGTGGCGGCTGATGACGTTTTCGATCATAGAGGGGAAGACCTTGAAGCCGTCGTGGCGGATGATGAGGCGCTTGATGCGGGAGTCGAGGAAGACGAAGCCGTCCTCATCCAGATAGCCGATGTCGCCGGTGTGCACCCAGATGCGGCCATCGGGGTGGCGGCGGAGGATCATGTCCGTCTCGTCGGGCTTGTTGTAGTAGCCCTTCATGGTGGTGGGGCCGGAGATGCACAGCTCGCCCCGCTCGCCGATGGGCAGCTCCTTGTCCGTGCCCGGCTCGAAGGCGGCGACGAGGGTGTTGACCATCGGGATGCCGACGCTGCCCAGCTTGTTGTTTGTGCCGGCGGCGACGGTGGCAGCGGAGGCCACCTCGGTCATGCCGTAGCCCTTGGCGATCGGGTAGCGGACGCCATGGGCGGCGAGGAAGTCGTTGACGGTCTGCTCTGCGCCCCGGGCGATGGCGTCGCCGCCGGCGGCGTAGTTGAGGATGAAGGAGAGGTCCTTATCCCGCAGCTTGGGGTCAGCGGCCAGCTGCTGGTAGTGGGCAGGCACGCCGAACATATGCTCGGGCTTGTACTTGAGCACCAGACTGCCCAGCTTGGCCGGGTCGAGGTTGGGGATGATGATGACCGTGAAGCCCAGCACCAGCGGCAGATGGACGCCGCAGGCGTAGCCGTAGGCGATGAAGGGGGGCATGATGTTCATGAGCTTCTGGCCCCGGTGGAACAGCTTGTCGTAGGCGCGGAACTGCTGCGCCAGAGCGTTGAAACAGTTGTCGGTGAGCATGACGCCTTTAGGGGAGCCGGTGGTGCCGCCGGTGTGGACGACGACGCAGGCGTGGTCGGGGTCATAGGGCTCCGCAGCGGTGCTCTGGCCCTCGCCGCCCTTGATGAACTGCTTCCAGCGGATGACATTGGAAGCATATTTGTTCTTGTCGGGGGTGGTCAGCTTGTAACCTACGGCCATCACCGGGGGCAGAGAGTCGGCCGGAGAGAGGACGATGACCTTTTCCACGTTGGTGCGCTTTGCGGCCTGACGGCAGCGCTCGTACACGACGTTCAGGCAGACGAGAAGGTGGGAATCCACCTCTTCGATATACTCATGGATGCCCTCGACGCTGTAGCGGGGGTCCACAAGGTTCAGGGTAGCGCCGACCATGTCGGCGGCGTAGAACAGAGCGATGACCTCAGGGGGCATGACGCTGACCACCGTCACGATGTCGCCCTTTTTGACCCCGACGCCCCGCAGGGCGGCAGCAGTCTTTTTGACATTGACGATGAGGTCGGCGTAGGTGAACTTCCGGCCATAGTAGTCCAGTGCCGTATCGTTCAGATGGTTCCGGTTCCGGTTGCAGACATAATCGAATGCTGAAAGGGTGGGCAGGGTCTGGTCGATGTACTTCTGAGCGTAGTATTTGAGCCAGGGTTTGGCCTGGGATGCGTAAACAGGATTCTGCGTCGTCATCAATTTCTCATTCCTTTATGTTTGTAGACCCGCGCAGGGGCCAATGTTTTGTTTCGTATTGTTACAAAGCCACTCCTGTTATTGTAGTAGAGCAGAGAACAAAAGTCAATAAACAGAGAGGCCACAATGAGAAAAACGCAAGAAAAAGTTTACAATTCCCGGCACCAGTCTTCGGCCTCGGAGGCGCTGCAGAGCACCCAGTGACGGGGCCGCAGCTCCCGCCACTGGGGAGCCTCCGTGGAGTAGTCGTGCATGGAGGGGTCATAGACCAGCAGCTTTTTCTGCCGCTCGCGGCGGGGGCTGGGCATGGGGATGGCCGACAGCAGGCTGCGGGTATAGGGGTGGATGGGATTTGCAAAGATTTCCTCCGTTGTGCCCGTTTCCAGCAGGTGGCCCAGATGGAGCACACCGATGCGGTCGGAGATGTACTTGACCATCGACAGGTCGTGGGCGATGAACAGATAGGCCGTGCCCGTCTCCTGCTGGATGTCCTTCATCAGGTTGACGACCTGCGCCTGAATCGACACGTCCAGCGCCGAGATGCACTCGTCGGCGATGATGAGCTTCGGGTTCATGATGAGGGCGCGGGCAATGCCGACGCGCTGACGCTGGCCGCCGGAGAACTGGTGGGGGTAACGCTCGGCGTGTTCCGGTGCAAGGCCCACCTTCGCCAGAATCTTCTCCACCTTCTCGCGGCGCTCGGCCTGCGTCTTGTACATATGGTGGATGTCCAGACCCTCGCCGATGATGTCCTCCACCTTCTTGCGGGGGTTCAGGGATGCCATCGGGTCCTGGAAGATCATCTGCATCTGGGTGCGCAGGGTGTTGTTCTGGGCGTGGCTCAGATGGCCGCTGATGTCCTGCCCATCGAATGTGATCCTGCCTGCGGTGGGGTCATACAGCCGGATGATGCTCCGGCCGATGGTGGATTTGCCCGAGCCGGACTCGCCCACCAAACCATAGGTCTCGCCGGGATAGATCTCAAAGCTGACATCGTCCACGGCCTTGACCGTGAAGTTTTTGTTCACCTTGAAATACTGCTTCAGCCCCTCGACCTTCAGCAGAGGGGTAGCGCTTTGTGCTGCCATTTACTCCGCCTCCTCGATCTTTTTTGCTTCTGCGCTCATACGGGCCACACGGTCTTTCAGCTCAGGCGGCATCTCCACCTTGGGAGCGCGGGGGTCCAGCAGCCAGGTGGCTGCAAAGTGGGTGTCGCTGATCTTGAACATGGGCGGGTCGATCTCGTCGTCGATCTTCAGCGCGTACTTGTTGCGGGGTGCAAAGGCGTCGCCGGCCTTCTCATGCAGCAGGTTCGGCGGCGAACCCGGAATGGTGTACAGACGGTCGTCTGCGGTGTCCAGATCGGGCATGGCGGAAAGCAGGCCCCATGTGTAGGGGTGGCGGGGGTCGTAGAAGATCTCATCAATGGTGCCGGTCTCGACGATCTTGCCCGCATACATGACATCGACATAGTCGGCCACCTTTGCCACGACGCCGAGGTCGTGGGTGATGTAGATGACCGAGATGCCGCGCTCCTTCTGGATGCTGCGGATAAGCTCCAGAATCTTCGCCTGAATGGTCACATCCAGTGCGGTGGTCGGCTCGTCGCAGATGAGCAGGTCGGGGTCGCAGGACAGCGCGATGGCGATGACCACGCGCTGCCGCATACCGCCGGACAACTGGTGGGGGTAGCTCTTCATCCGCTTTTCGGCGTCGGTGATGCCCACCTCTTCCAGCAGCTCGAGGGCCTTCTTATAGGCCTCGGCCTTGGGCATCTTGAAGTGCCAGAGCATCCCTTCCATGATCTGCTTGCCGATGGTCATGGTGGGGTCAAGGCTGGTCATGGGGTCCTGAAAGACCATGGCGATCCGCTTGCCGTTGATGTGGCGGCGGATCCACTTCTTGTCCTTCTGCAGCAGGTCAACCGTCTCCGGGCTGCCGTCGGCGTGGTGGTAGCTGAACTGGATGCTGCCGCTGTTCACCTTGGCGTTCTGGGCGAGGATACCCATAGCCGCCTTCATGGTGACGGACTTGCCGGAGCCGGACTCGCCCACCAGCGCCACCGTCTCGCCCTTGTACAGGTCGATGTTCACGCCGCGGATGGCGTGGACGGGGCCGGCCGTCGTCTTAAAGGTAATATCAAGGTCTCGCACCGACAAGACCTGTTCTCTTTTCGTATCAGGCATGTTGTGCGCCTCCTTACATACTCTTCATCTTGGGGTCAAGTGCCTCGCGCAGGCCGTCGGCCAGCAGGTTGAAGCTGAGCATCAGCAGGCTCATGACCACGATGGGCGGGATGATCTGATAGGGATGGGTGGTGAAGCTGTTGTACAGCTCACTGATGAGGGAACCCAGCGAGCACTGGGGCACCGGGATGCCCAGACCCACAAAGGAAAGGAAGGCCTCGGTAAAGATGGCCGTCGGGATGCTGAACATGACCTGCGTGATGATGGGTCCGATGATGTTGGGCAGCACTTCCTTGAAGATGATGAAGAAGCTGCCTGCGCCCAGCGTGCGGGAGGCCAGAACGAACTCCTGATCCTTCAGCTTGAGCATCTCAGCGCGGGCGATCCGGCTCATGCCCACCCACTCGGTGAGCATCAGGGCAAAGATGATGGTCACCATGCCGGGCTGCAGCACCAGAAGCAGCAGCGTGACGATGACCAGACGGGGGATGCCGTTGGCGATCTCGAGGAAGCGCTGCATCAGCATATCCACCTTGCCGCCGAAATAGCCCGAAACAAGGCCGTAGCTCATGCCGATGACCATGTCAATGACCGCAGCGGCCACGGCGATGATGAGGGAGACGCGGGCACCTTCCCAAGTACGGGTCCAGATGTCGCGGCCGTACAGGTCGCTTCCGAACCAGTAGTAGACGTCATCCTTGCCTTTTTCGACATAGTTGTTGACGATCTTCGTGCCGGTGGTGGTGCTCATCTTCTCGCTGCCGTCCAGAATGCCGAACTGCTCGATGCCGGGCACGCGGGGCGCGAAGTTTTTCTGGCTCAGATCCTGGCCGGAGTAGGTGTAGTCATTCATGCCCGGGCCAAAGATGGCCAGCAGCAGGATGACGAAGATCATGATCAGGCCCAGCACAGCGCTCTTCTTGCGGAAGAAGCGGATGCGGACATCTTTCCAGAAGCTCTGGGCCGCAAAGTTGGTATCCACCGCGATCTCGGCGGCGTTATCTTTCCGGGCAAACTCTTCGGCGGTGAAGCTGTGCTCCGGGTATAGCTCCTGCACGGCCTGCGTGATGGCTGCGGCGGTGCTTTCGCCGCCCAGTCGAATCGCTTTTTCTGCCATATCAGTCGTCCCCCTTTGCCAGACGGATGCGCGGGTCGATGATGCCGTACAGCAAATCAACGACCAGCATGATGCCAATGTACATGGCGCTGTAGATGAAACTCAGACCAATGACCACGTTGTAATCGTTGGACTGGATGGCTGTCACCAACAGGCTGCCCACGCCGGGGATGGCAAAGATCTTCTCGACCACCAGCGAGCCGGTCATCAGGTCCACAATGAGGGGCGCCAGCACGGTGATGATGGGGATGAGGGCGTTGCGCAGGGCGTGGCGGAAGATGAGCGCCGGGCCAGAGATGCCCTTGCTCTCGGCCAGCAGCATATAGTCGGAGTCCAGCACCTCGATCATCTCGCTTCGGGTAAAGCGGGCGATGGAGGCCATCGTGAACATGGACAACGACACGCTGGGCAGAACGCTGGAACCAAAGATGTCCTTGGCTGAGAACAGCATCGGGAACCAGCGGAGCCGGAAGCCGAAGGTGTAGCTCAGGGTCAGCGCGAAGACGTAGGACGGCACCGACACGCCGATGACCGAGATGATGGTGGCGATGGTGTCAAAGATGGTGTCCCTCTTGAGGGCGGCGATGATGCCCAGTACGAGGCCCACCAGAGCGCCCAGCGTGACCGCCATGCCGCCGATCTGGATGGAGATGGGCAGACGGGACTGGATGAGCTGGGAGATGGGCGTGTTCTTCGAAATGTTGTAGCTTACGCCGAAGTAGCCCCGAAGCATATTGCCCACATAGCGGAAGAACTGGACATAGATCGGCTGGTCAAGGCCGTATTTTGCGTAGAGCGCGGCTCTCATATCGGCTGTCAGCTTTTCGTCGTTGAACGGCGAGCCGGGCATCAGCTGCATCAGGATGAACAGCACCAGCAGGATGGCCAGCAGCGTAAACAGCGAGGTGAGGACACGCTTGAGCGTATATTTTTTCACGTCAGGTGAACCCCCTTTGGTTTTCCTGTCCGCAGTCAGTCGTGCGCAGGCCGCGGACAAGTACAATGCCAAAAAGGCGCACAGTGGCTTTTGCGGGCCACTGTGCGGCCTTTGTTCAGCGTTTTTTCTTTAAGCGTTCTTTGCGGCCCGCTTGTACACACGGTTCAGGGCCACCGGGTGGAAATCCACGCCGGTAACGGCGCTGGAGATCATCTCGGCATTGCACTGGCCGTACAGCGGGAAGATGACTGCCTGCTCCAGAACGATGGCTTCTGCATCGTACAGAGCTGCCCAACGGCCCTCGGGGTCGGTGCAGAGGTCGCCGGTGGTGCACTCCTCGATGATGGAGTCAAACTCGGCGTCGCTCCACAGACCGTAGTTGTTGGAGTTGCCGGTGACCCACATACCCAGGTAGGTCATGGGGTCAGCGTAGTCGGGACCCCAGCGGGTCAGGCCCAGCTGGAAGTTACCGTCCTGCATATCCTGCACGCGCTGCTTCTTGGGCTCGACGGTCAGGTTCACGGTTAGGCCGGGGAGAGTGGTCTCGAGCTGCTCCTTGACGACCTGTGCCACCTTCTGAGGTGCATCGTCGGCATCAACGATCATGTCGAAGGAGAAGCTGTCCTTGCCCAGCTCGCTCTTGGCGGTCTCGTAATACTCGGCTGCCTTGGCTGCATCGAATGCGCAGGAATCAGCGAACTTGGTCTGGTCGGCGCTGAAATCGCTGCCGTCCGGGCCGGTGGCAAACTGCGGAGGCACGGCGGTGTAGCAGGGAGCAGAGCCGTCCTTCAGGACGTCGCCGGTGATGGCGTCGCGGTCCAGAGCAAAGGTCATAGCCTTGCGCAGGTTCTCGTTTGCCAGTTCAGGCACCGCATCGATGTTGGGGCTGATGTACCACAGGTAGCCGGCGCCCACGCTGGTAAACTGGGGGTCGTCCTTTACCTGATCCACCTGCTCACCGTTCAGCAGGGTCAGATCCAGTGCGCCGGTCTGGAAGCTCATCAGAGCCTGCTGGCTGTCCTTGATGACCTGATAGGCCAGACCATCCAGAGCGATGTTTGCAGCGTCGTAGTAGTCGGGGTTCTTGGTCATCTCGAATGCGGTAGCAGCGGGCTGGTAGTCGGTCATAATGAATGCACCGTTGGACAGGACGGTGTCGGGGCTGGTGCCGAAGGTATCCTTGCAGGTGTTGAAGAATGCCTCGTTGACAGGGTAGAAGGTGGGGAAGTACATCAGGCTCAGGAAGTAGCTGACAGGGACGTTCAGCTGAACTTCGAGGGTCTTGTCATCCACTGCGGTCACGCCCAGATCCGTGACGGGCTTCTCACCGGCAATGATCTCTGCGGCGTTGACCACCTGGCCGATGTCAGACAGCATATAGGAATACTCGGAAGCGTTGGCAGGGTCAACCGCCCGCTGCCAGCCGAACACAAAGTCGGCTGCGGTGACGGCGTCGCCGTTGGACCACTTTGCATCGCGCAGGTGGAAGGTATAGGTCTTGCCGTCCTCGCTGATGTCGTAGCTCTCGGCAATGGCCGGGACCGCTGCGCCGTCGGTATCCATCTGCATCAGACCGTCGGTGTAGTCTGCGATGACCTCAAAAGAGGTGCCGTCGGTGGCGATCTGCGGGTCCAGAGACTGGACTTCGGTCTCCAGCATGATGTTCATGGTGCCGCCTGCGGCAGTGCCAGCTGCGCTGGAAGCGCCAGTGGAGGCAGCCGTGGAAGCTGCCGTAGAGCTGGAGCCGCCGCAGGCCGTCAGGGCCAGAGCTGCTGCGGACACGCCTGCTGCTGCCAGAAAGCTGCGGCGCGAAATACGACGATCGAATCTCATAATATCTTTTCCCCTCTCTAACACCGCTTTAATCCATTAAAGCGACTGTTTCAAAAAAATGCACAAGGTGTTCCGCTCCCCCTCTGGAGCCTTTCGCACACCCTTGTGCCTTGGCCGCATTATACCGCGTCTTCCGCCGAAAGAAAAGGTTTTTTGCTAAATTTACATCTCCCAAAGAACGATTTCTGTGGTTTGACCAACAATATACCGAAATTTCGATTTGAATTTTGTATAGTTTTCCCCTTGAACTGTACTCACTTAGAGCACAGTTCAGATGAAACGAGCGTTATCTGTCCTCCTGCCGTGCACACTACGGTTATTTCTCTTTCTTTTATAAAGAAAACCGCCCGCCGCACTTTTTGGTGCGGCGGGCGGCCCAGACTTTATTTTATCGCAATTTTCAAAAATAGTGCCTATCAAAACGGCCGCTTTGCGATATGCAGTTTGCGGATGTTGCTTGTGCATTAAAAACGCAAACTGCTA
>ENA-OYWK01001655-OYWK01001655.1-human-gut-metagenome-genome-assembly--contig:-NODE-1655-length-10020-cov-5.245158_pt1 | contig 10020 bp, 10 predicted proteins | sample MGYA00244808_ERZ653392 | MGnify/ENA primary metagenome ERZ653392 (study PRJEB26926, sample SAMN06165125) | human gut metagenome | biome: ENVO:00009003; feature: ENVO:2100002; material: ENVO:00002003...
CGGCATACGAGATCCTCTACGTCTCGTGGGCTCGGAGATGTGTATAAGAGACAGTACCGATACAAAGGGTTGATTTCATAGTGAGACAGGCTTCTATCCACATAAGATAACGGTATGTATGAAGGAACTGTGAGAACTGGTTTCTCCTCAACGTATTTACATAGAGCAGCTTGGAATGATTCACCCACGCTTTGATCTCGTGCCAATACATCAGGATTATCCTTGAAATAAACGGCTGAGTCGAGAGCAGTGCCATGCTTGCATGAGCAATGCCGAGACGAGAGTGATTGTAAACGAACGGAGTGATGTTTAAAATATTCTTTGGGGGTATAATGATAGCCACAGCTATTCTCGTGGTCACACTTACCAACATTGCCAGGAAAGACAATCTCTCCTTCTGCATCGACATATTTGACAAAGCATCTGGGCTTTCCACAACTTGGACAACTAATCTTGCTGCCGTATTTGTATTTCTGCAAATGAAACCTGTATTCACTCATGGCTATCCGAATTGATTTGAGTTGCACTCTGCACTTTTGCACTTTGGGAAGATTGCCCGTCATTCTTGTCCGATGAAAGTGCAATAGTGCAAGGTGCATTGGCATTCCCAACCGCAGTCTTCCGATATACACCATGATGAATCTTCTCTATAAGGGGATTCTGAAGTCGGCACAACTGTTCCAATGCATAATAGACAGTCCGTCGGGACATTTCAACCTTTTTGCCTGCAATAATGGCATCACCAGTTGAAAAGGTATCTCCGAGCAACGAGAGCCATGCTTCTCTGGTTTCACCGATACTATCTGAAACAATGATTTCCTGAATCCTCCTGTAAGTCTCCTCATAGTAATCAAGCATTCTGATTGCAGCTTTCACGGAAGACAGTTCCACATATTGCATATCCGCTTCACCAACAGCCCATTTCATGATTTGAAACAGCAGAGCCAAACGCGCAGCATGACCATTGAGTTTCATTTTCCGGCTTTCCACTTCCGCATCGTTCTCAATGGCATTTACAGATTCAATAATCCCATTGTACCAACCATAGAAATACTCCTCAGCGTCCGCTGTCATTGTGAGTATGGCAGGATTGACTGAATTTTTCTTTTCATTAACATCACAAGGAATACCGAGTATTTTATTAAGAATTGTCCTCCATTGATTCAGAATATCAGGTCTTGCCGAAGCCAACGCATTCCGTTTCCATATAGAAATAGTCCTGTCTTTCGGATAGACGAACAGGAATCTATCGAGCAATCCATTGGCAAGGAACTCTGTGCGAAAAACTTCCTGCAATAGATTTGTCTGTATCGAGCCTATAAGATTGATACAAGGTTTCTTAATTAAAATAGGACGGAGTTCAGATTTTCGAATTACTTTCAAGGGCTGTCCGCTATATGCAGTCAGCAAGTCCTCAATAAGATTGTTTTTATTGCTGTATCTCCTTACGGAATTGAAGAGAGCCAAAATTTCATCAACAACCAATGCTATCCCGCGAAGATTATACTGATGAGTATTCATCATTGCCTCCGGAGTAAAATCCGAAATTACTGTAGTTACCAAATGAGGTTTCTTCGGCAAACTGCCATCCGCTTCCTTTTCCCGTTTGTTCCCGGAAACAGCCATTGCCCGTTCATACTCTTTCCATTCCTCATTGTACTTCTCAAACATTCTGTCATCCTGTTCGTTGATTGGCTTGTATATGAATCCCAAAGGCGGAGTCTTTCCCAATCCTGGACGACCGATTAGCATCATATAAATGGAAGGACTTGTTTTCCATTCGCCCTTGATGCGGATTTGGCAGGAATTGCCGACAGCAGTAGCTACGGCTGAAAGGATAATGGATGCTGTGTATTCGATGTTGAAATTCTCATAACGAGACAAATTCAGTATGATTTCCTGAATCTTGTCGGGAAAAGCGTCCAACGGAAGTCCAGTTTCCGGAATATGCTCAACTTCTGAGCGAAGCATATTGGTCAGATGCAGATTATCAAACATAGCCACCTCCTTCCGGCCTCGGTAAGTCGATACCTATTGCAAAAGCATCAAAATGGAAGTGACGTAAGAAACGGTCAACATCTTCCTGAGTGTACCAATATTTGTCACCTTCACGGGAATAGCCGAGATATCCGTTGTCCCGCAATTTTTTCAAATACTTCTCCTTGATTCCCAATTTCGCCATCAAGGACTTGTTGTCATACAGACAATGCGCTGCCACCTTATTTGCGGATGGCAGTTTTTCCTGTCGTTCCACTATGCGGAGAATTCTTTCCAGCAATTCTCTTTCGCATATAGTCTCTACCTTTAATTTCTTTGCCATAGTAAATCTTATTATGGCTTTCCAATCCTGATGCACACTCGGACTTCAAGCCGGGTTATGTTGCCGTGACACGACTGTGCACATCGTCCCACAACTGCGGCGAAGGTAGAGAGTCCTTAGAACCTAAGAAGTTAGCATAGATTATATAACAGGTTATTCCTAATGTTAGGCTAATATTAGGATGTGCGCTTAACTGTCTGATTATAAATAAAAAGAGCAGCCATTTGGCTACTCAAAAAAGATGTCGATTTTCTGAAAATTTTTCGGAACTGTCAGGTCTTTTCTGTTTTGACGGGACTGGCCTATGTCGGAAGTGTCAAATAGAGTACACAATTCAGTGTCGGGAAAGAGTTCCATACCGAATTTCCAATAGGTCTTTGTTTCCATTTTAAGACGCTCCGGATAATCTCCGCAATAAATCCGACCACACATATACGCCAACAGAACTTTTGATTCATTCCACTTATAATGGGAGCCTTCTTCCTTTATATAGCCTGCCTCTATCGCTTTGGCAAAGACTTTCTCCGCAAGTTCCGTTTTCAGTTGCCCGGTCAATACGATTCCGGTTCCATTATCATCGGCTGAATGAGCTTTTGAAGCATAAGTTACAACAGGAATACTCTGATTTTCTTTTTCCCTTTGTTTGGAATGGAGTTTTTCCGCACCTAAAATCAACAATGCCGATCCGATTATTATCAGGACTATACTTGTAATCACAGGCAGATTTGGAACATCCCCATCAATGACATCTACATATCCGAATCCGACACTGAATAGTACTCCCAGAAACATACAGATTGCAACTGTCCAAAGAATAATTCTCTGGTACCGTTTGAATATAGTCGCCAACACTAATATCAATATAAAGAATCCTATAAACAGGAAAGTTATCTGTAACATTGTCATTTTCACTCATCCATTACATTGTGAATAATCATATTATCTCTAACGAAATAAAATCTTCCTTCAATCTTGCCACTTCTGCCGATAGCGTTTCCGGAAGGAATTTAGCATAGACCTTTTCGGTGACATCCGTACTTCCGTGTCCAAGCAAGCGGCTGACCACAGACATTGACAAACCTTTGTTCAAAGCGAATACCGCAAAAGAGTGTCTTGCCACATGCATTGACAAGTTGAATGGCAGACCGATTTGTTCGCCGACAACGGCCAACGACTGGTTGATACATTTGGTCGCATTGTTGCGCGCTTTATATAGAGCTTCCGCATCATCCAAATCCAAAGATTCTTTCACAAGATTGAAAACATATTTACACCCTTCACGCTTTTCCTGCCATTGCTGCAAGATGCGCAATGCAGGTTCTGTAAGTGGAATCACATGCCGTTTGTTTGTCTTGATCATAATCTTTCGCAACTCCTTCCTAGCAAAGTCAATATGTTTCCATTGCAGGGTCATTACATCCACTACACGGAGGCCGCAGGCGTGGAAAGCAAAGAAAAACATTTCCAGAAACTCCTTACGCCGTTCTTCAGTACAACTACGATAATAATCCAATAATGCTGTCAGTTGTTCTTTAGTCAGGTACTTGTCATCAAACTCGGTTTCCTCATCAGTGAGTGATATTTTCGATGCTATCCGCATGTCCTGAATCCTTGCATTGACAGCACTATCAATCATTTTCAGTTCTGAAGCATAAGCACATGCTTTAAGGATAGGAGTCAAGGCATGATTGATAGTTGCATCGCTATTCAGCTTTATCTCCCGACGCCACTTGATATATTCATCAATCAGTTCAACAGAAATTTCTCCGAGATAGATACTGTCTTGTTTGTAAGTTCCTTTCTTTGTAGCCCGAAGGAAAGTTTGAAAGATATTCATTCCACTCTTGCCGTTTTCATATCGGCTCTTACCGATACGGTTCCTGGAATAATCTGATTCGAGTCTTTCCATGACAAATTCAACAAAGTCCTTTCCTTTATCATCCCGTGCAATCGGTTTGTCAGCTAAAAAATCGGATATGACCTGAGCTGTAATTTGATTAGGATTCTTCTGCTGATATTCCGCCAGTAATGAATCAATCTTGTCAACCCTTGCAAGCAACAGACTGTTGATACGATTGGCTTCCGGACCATAACTCGCCCTGACTCCGCCACGCCCCTTGTTGGCTTTCTCGTTCCAGTCTCCAAGCCGGACAAAGATATTCATACCCTTGCGTATCACCTGGCGATTCCAGGTATATTCAAGTTGGACAAGATACTGTTTGGTAGGATCTATCTCACCCCTGACATGCAGGCGGTAGCGCCCCAACGGATATAATCTTTTCGGTCTTCCCATACTGAAGGATGTTTGAAATTAAAAATCAGAGGTTGCGGCAATACTCACAAACCTCTGTAAAGGTAGTGAATTTTGTCCAAACAAATCACAAATCATCCTCTAAAAATTGCATTTTATCCAAACAAACCACACCATTTGAGGCGGTCAAACGCGGTTGTTCAAACAAATTAAATCCCCGCAAATCTTACTGATTTACAGGGATTTAATCTTGAATTTTCCAATTATTCTTCTCTAATACTCCTCCTCGTTGAAGAGAAAATCATCCTTCGAAGGATAATCCGGCCAAATATCCTCGATCGATTCGTAAATATCTCCCTCGTCTTCGATCTCCTGCAAATTCTCGAGCACTTCCAACGGCAGGCCCGAGCGAACGGCATAGTCGATCAATTCATCTTTGGTTGCCGGCCAGGGAGCATCCTCCAGTTTCGATGCCAACTCAAGTGTCCAATACATAACTGCAATAATTTAAATCATTAACTCACAAGACAATAAGTCCAGGCTGACATACAGCTTCCTTATTATTAGGTTGCGAATATATAAAATCCTGCGAGAAATACAAATCAAAAGAATAAAAATTTCTTCTGCCATTTTTTTTGAACAAACATAGCGATAGGAAACGATCCGCACATTCCGGCCTCGACCGAAAGAGCGGTTTCGCAAAGACCGACAATGTTCGGCGGATCCGCAACCGCACACGATTATTTCCGAATCGCATCGAAAGCGGCCATGTATCGACAGCCCCTGTCCGCATCACGAATTCAGGAATTCGACTGCCGTTATCCGCACACCGCCACTGCCTCCGCCGGATCGTTTCCGACGCGTCTTTCTCAACGGCATTTCAAACGCATCGGCCGAGTCGGGTCCTTACGGCACACGAAAAAAAAACTCCTCGGCAGATCGTACGAAATTCCGAAAAAAACCGATAAAATCCCGTCACGGAATCCACAGGGTTTCCTCCACGCTGAAATATTCGGTCAGCGTGCGGCCCAGCAGATAGAAATAGTCCGACAGCCGGTTGAGGTACATCAGTACCTCCGGTGCGACGCCATACTTCGCATCGGCCCGAAGCGCCGCCCGTTCTGCTCGACGGCAAACCGTGCGGCAGACATGACACAGCGAAACGACACGATGTCCGCCCGGAATAGTGAACTTGGTAATCGGCTTCACGGAAGCCTGCATACGGTCGATCGCCTCTTCGAGAAACTTCACAGCCTCGGCGTCGATTCCTTTCACCTTGTCCGCTCCGCCTTCGCCCACAGCCAGCGTAGCAGCAACAGTCATCAACTGGGAGGCAATGCGTGCGAGCTCCCAAACACGGGGCTCCAACCCCACATCTCCCCGCAAATGGTCCGTAAGCAGGGCAACGAAAGCGGTCAATTCGTCCACCGAGCCGTAGGCCTCCACCCGTTCGTCGGTCTTGAACACCCGTTCCCCCCCGACCAGCGAAGTGGTTCCCTGGTCGCCTGTTTTCGTATATATCTTCATAACTTGAAATGTTGTTTCGGCAAATGATTGTTGAATACCAGCAAATAGCCCCGGTTATCGACCGTCGTCGAACGATGCTCCCGAACGATCCGACGACACGCTTCGCCGCGTGCGCTACCGTGATAGGGATTCATCACACAGAGCGTCGCTCCTGTCCGGGCAGCCCGAGCCGCAGCAGCAGGCAAATCCTCCGCCGGAAAATTCCGGGTCAGGATCACCATGTCGTACGGACCCGCACAATTCAGGCCAAAAGTCGAATTTTTCGCCTCGTTTTCCCTCCCCGGCGTAACCTGCAAACAACCTCTGCCCTCGTCGATCACAAACGTCGAATTGCCTTTTTCAAACTCTGCATCCGGCAAAGTCCGAACAGGTTCGGCTTTGCCTTCACATATCGCAAACGTCCGGTAGCCGCAATAGAGAAAGGCGTTCTGCAACTGCACCGCCCGCCGGTGAAAGATTCCGACCCGACGCAGGGCATCGTAAAGGCAGTGCTCTCCGTCGCGCAGTCTATGAAACATAAACGCTTCGCGCACAAGTCCGTAAACGAATGGCGAGTGCACGCCGTGCCCCCGGAAATGACGGGCCCGGGAGAGCCGGTCGGTCAGCCGGGAAATACCGCGAAGGCGGCGGCGTAGATTGCGTCCGGTCCGTTTCACTGTTTGAGCATACCGGCCAGACGACCGGTCGAAAAAGCGATCTGTAAATTATACCCGCCGGTGTTGGCATCCAGATCGAGCACCTCGCCGGCGAAATAGAGTCCTTTGACCTTGAGCGATTCCATCGTATAGCGGTTCACATCCTCGCAGCTCACGCCGCCCGCAGTAACGACGGCATATTCGAAAGGCGCATAGTCCGAAATCGGAAAAACCATCCCCTTGAGGAGCTTAACCAACCGTTCGATCTGCTCGGGCGTAATCTTGCGGATATAATTTTTAGAATGGGCGCCGACCTCTTCAGAAAGAGGAATGACCAGCGCCTTCGGAACGAGCTTGCGGAGCAGTTCGGAGAAGAACTCCTCGGGCCCCATCTCCGCCATCTCACGGGCGATGCGCTCGCGCAACATCTCCTCGGTCAGCCCCGGTTTCAGATCGACCATCAGTCCGACACCCTTGCCGTCGATCAGGGCGTCCACCGCGTCCCGGCTCATGCGGAGCGCCACAGCGCCTTCGATGCCGCGCTCGGAGAAACCCAGCTCGCCGAACTCTTCGCGCACGGCTTCACCGTCGATGCAGAGCGTCGCACGGACATTCCGGAGCAACAGTCCGTTCATATTTTTGATCCAGAGACAGGACGACACCAGCGGCGTAAGCGACGGCTACGTCTTTGCGGCCGATACGGGGCATGCGGTCGAACCCGTAGCGGGATAGGAAACGCCGCCCGTGGCGACGATAACGCGCGGACACTCCTCCTTGCGCTCGAATCCCCGCTTATTGCGGTACCGCACGCCGAAAACCCGACCGTTGAGCGTCATTATTTCGGTCACACGGGTATCATAAACGATCTTCACGCCGTTGTCCACGCAATATTCCAGCAGTGCGTTGGCAATATCCCACGCCTTGCCGCTTCGAGGAAACACCCGCTCGCCGCGTTCGACATCGAGCTTCACGCCCAGCCGCTCGAAGAATCTGATCGTAGCCCTGTTGTTGAACTCGGCGAAAGCGGTCGAAAAAAACTCGGCATTGGTACGCACCTGTCCGGCGAACTCCTCAGGCGGCCGGGCGTTGGTCACGTTGCAACGGCCTTTGCCCGTAATACGCACCTTGCGGCCCGATTTCTCCATCTTTTCCAGCAGCAGAACCCTGTGTCCGTTCCGTGCGGCAGTCCCCGCAGCCATCATACCCGCAGCGCCCGCACCGACGACGATCACATCGTAAGGCAGGCGAACGGCAGCCCCTTCTTTCTGACTTATCTCTTCCATAGGGTACAAAGATAGTGAAAGCCGGGAGAAAACGGGAACTTGTTCGCAGTTTTCTGAAGCGCATCCTATCTATAACTATGTCAAAAATACGAATAAGCCGGGCGCAAAAGCAAATTTATTTGCATTTTGCCGAAGCGAACAAGGCAAAGATTCAGGATAAACCGAAAGCGAAGACAAATTCATTCGCACTTTGCCGGGGCGAAAGGTCCGCGGACATGGATAGCAAACAATCCCGAATTCCGGTCTGCGGCGGGAAAAACCGGCACGACAACGAATCGGCCCGGCAGCTCCTGCCGAAAGAGCGGACACAAGATTATTTATGCCCCAGAAGCGCAAAAAGGTTGCGGCAAGCGCTTTTTTTCCTACCTTTGTCCGGTAATTTTCGTATCGGGGCGAACCGCGCCCGGTAAAACGCGACTTCGTTTTACAAGCAGCCCGCACGCCTCCCGGCACGAAGCAAACCGGACAAACGGCAGATACTCCCGTTTGCCGCAAAGTTCTGAAAATATATGTTAAGTAGAAGACAGCTTAGAATCAAGGCGATAAAGGCCCTGTATGCGCATCTCAAATCCGACTCGGACAATATGATCGCGTCGGAAAAGAACATGATGAATTCGATCGACAAGACCTATGACCTTTATTTCCAGATGATGACCCTTCCGGTCGAACTGGCGCATTATGCCCAGCAACGTCAGGAGCTGGCCAAACAGAAAAAGCTGCCGACCTACGAAGACCTCCACCCCAACACCCGCTTCATCGACAACGCCGTGATCCGTATGATCGCCGACAGCGACACGGTGAATGACCGAATGGCAGCCCGCAAACTCGGCTGGAGCAAATATCCCGAACTCATCCGCACACTTTACAACCAACTCGCGGCGACGGACTATTTCCAGGCTTACATGAGCGCTCCGGAAAGTTCGTTCAAAGCCGACGCAGCGCTTCTGGCGACCTTCTTCGAAAAGGAGTTGCAGGAGTGTCCCATGCTGGACGACGTACTGGAAGAGCAGTCGATCCTCTGGAGCGACGACCTGGGATTCGTACTGACGCTCGTGATCCGCACGATCTCCAACATGCGCCAATCCCACGCGGATGTGAAGATGCTGCCCGAATTCAAAAGCGACGAGGACGCAGAATTCGTCAAAACGCTGTTCGAAAAGACGCTTATCAACTACAACGAGCGGCTGGAATACATCGAAAAATTCACGCGCAACTGGGACGTGGAGCGTATCGTCTTCATGGACAACCTGATTATGGCCACGGCGATCACCGAACTGGTTTCCTTCCCTTCGATTCCGGTGAAAGTGACCCTCGACGAATACATCGACATCGCCAAGTTCTACTCTACGCCCGGCAGCAGCACCTTTATCAACGGCGTACTGGATAAAATCGTGGAGGCGCTGACCGAAGAGGGAAAACTCAAAAAAACCGGACGGGGACTGATATGATGCGGCACATTTTCTGCATATTGCTCATAACCCTCGTCATCGGCTGTCAATCCCGCCGGACGAGCAGCGTCCAGAGCGGGCCGACGCTCGAAATATCGGATGAAACGCTCACCGAAGGTACTTCGGACACGATCCGTTTCGGACGGCTCCACTCCGGCGAAACAGGCATCAAACGGTTCCGGCTGCAAAATACTTCGTCCCGGACATGGGTGGTGGCCCGCTACGAGGTTTCGTGCGAATGTGTCACCCCGGAATTCGACCGACGGCCCCTGAAGCCGGGCGAGGAAATCCCGTTCAGCGTCCGGTTCGACTCGCGGGGCGAGCACGGCTGGCAGATGAAACTGTTGAAACTCTATGCGTCGGGATCGGAGGAGCCGTTACGGATTTACGTCGAAGCCGATGTCGATTAAGAAATTGTTAATTCGCAGGAAAGAAGCGCCGAACGGCTGCGACTCCCGCAAATTTCGACTATATTTACCGGAAAATCCAACGGAGGCAGCCGAAATCCGGATTGCCCGATATCTGTCTCTTATACACATCTCCGAGCCCACGAGAC
>ENA-OYWK01001661-OYWK01001661.1-human-gut-metagenome-genome-assembly--contig:-NODE-1661-length-9987-cov-12.745771_pt1 | contig 9987 bp, 6 predicted proteins | sample MGYA00244808_ERZ653392 | MGnify/ENA primary metagenome ERZ653392 (study PRJEB26926, sample SAMN06165125) | human gut metagenome | biome: ENVO:00009003; feature: ENVO:2100002; material: ENVO:00002003...
TCTACACCTATTAAGTCGTCGGCAGCGTCAGATGTGTATAAGAGACAGCTAATAAAGAATACTTTTATGGATTTTAGTGTTAAGGATAAAATAGAGTATATTGTAGCTCTGATCAGTGAGTTTGCTAAGCTACATTCGCTTGCTCCCAGCCAGGCATATCGTTATCTGGATCGGTATAAAGCTATTGATTTCATAGATAAACACTATGGTATTGCTCATACACAACGTTTTGAGGATGTAATATCAGATATTACGGCTTATTGTCAACGTTTTGGAGGGGCAATAAAATGATTCTTTATCATGGTACAACGGTAGATATTAAGGAAATTGATCTTCAAAAATCAAAACCTAATAAAGACTTTGGAAAAGGGTTTTATCTTTCAGCTGAAAAAGAGCAGGCTATTGCTATGGCTGATTATAAAGCTGAACAGATAGATGGAGTGCCGGTCGTTAATGCTTTTGAATTTGACGAAGCTTGTTTGCATGATTCCTCCTTAAAAGTGAAAGCCTTTAGTGAATACGATAATGAATGGGCGGATTTTATATTTGCTAACCGCAACAATCCTACATCAGCAAACGTTCACGACTATGATATTGTAATCGGACCGATAGCTAATGATCGTGTAGGAATTCAGATACGTAGATATATGGATAGAGAAATTGATTTGCCTACGTTTATTGAACGGCTGAAATATATGAAAGGAATGACTATTCAATATTATTTTGGAACTGAACGAGCAATTTGTTTACTGAAGAGAATATGAATGAGGTAGATTATGCGATAGAAGGTTTAGCAAAAGACCTTGTTTTATTGTTAATGGAAGATTTCGGTATGGATATGAAATCTGCATTGCGTACTCTGTATACATCGGATACGTATGCAAAATTGCAGGATGCTAAAACCGGACTTTATTTTCAGAGTCCTCGCTATGTGTATGACTTTTTGAGGAATGAAGTTAAAACTGGTAAAATGTCATAGCTGACAGAAGCTATATATTATTATGGATTCGCCCCGCCAATTCTTTACAAAGAGAATTGGCGGGGCGAATCCATTATTAATCAGTAAAGACTCATTACCCGGCATATGCTGCCTCGTGCACATCTGCCACCGCCCGTCCGCTCGGATCATTTTTCCCTTGCAACGTGGCATCCCAGGCAAGTGCTTCAGCAGTAGAGCAAGCCACGCTCGGCACACTGGGCACGCTTCGGGCAGCCGACTGACTGGGGAAGTGTTCTTCGAAAATGCTACGATAGTAATATTCCTCCTTATTCTGTGGTGGATTGATGGGAAACCGTTCGGCGGCATGTTCCATCTGATGGTCGGTGACGGCGGCAGAAGTAATGGCTTTCAATGTATCAATCCAATTGTAACCGACGCCATCGGAAAATTGCTCTTTTTGTCGCCAGGCAACACTCTGAGGCAGCATATCCTGAAAAGCTTCGCGCACAATGCGCTTTTCCACTTCTTTGCCCGGACACATCTTGACGGCAGGGCTGAGGTTCATTGCCACATCCAGGAATTCTTTATCGAGGAAGGGAACACGACCTTCCACACCCCAGGCAGAAAGGCTCTTATTCGCACGCAGACAGTCGTACAGGTGCAATTTGGAGAGCTTACGGATCGTCTCTTCGTGGAAAGCCTGCGGTGTGGGGGCTTTGTGGAAGTATAGATAACCACCGAAAACCTCGTCAGCACCTTCACCACTAAGCACCATCTTGATGCCCATAGACTTGATGACACGTGCCAACAGGTACATCGGTGTGGAAGCACGAACAGTGGTAACATCGTATGTTTCGATAAAGTAGATGACATCACGCAAGGCATCGAGCCCTTCCTGAATGGTATAATTGATTTCATGGTGAACAGTGCCGATATATTCCGCCACTTCACGGGCTTTAATCAAGTCCGGTGCACCGCGCAGACCGATGGCGAAGGAGTGGAGTTGAGGCCACCAGGCTTCGCTCTGGTTATCAGTTTCAATACGCTTGCGGGCATACTTCTTGGCAATGGCGGAGATGACGGAAGAGTCGAGGCCACCACTTAGCAGAACACCGTAAGGAACATCGGACATTAACTGGCGTTGCACGGCAGCTTCAAGGGCGAGTTTTACGCTGTTGATTTCTGGTTGGGTAGCCCGGCGGGCGGTGGTGTCATTGGCTTTGACGGCGGCATAATCGGTCCAGGGGCGTTGATACCAACGATGCATTTTCCCTTCACGTTCCCAGAAGTAATGTCCGGGCAGAAAAGGCTCGTAGGTATCACAGAAACCTTCGAGAGCTTTCAGTTCGCTACTGACGTAGATATGTCCCTGGTCGTCACGACCGATATAAAGAGGGATTACCCCGATAGGGTCACGGGCAATCAGATAATCGTCTGCTTCCTCATCGTAAAGGGCAAAGGCGAAGATACCGTTCAATTCTTCGAGGAAATGAATGCCTTTATCCTTATATAATGCGAGGATGACTTCACAGTCCGATCCTGTACGGAAAGCATACTTGCCGGCGTAGCGGGAACGGATTTCCCGATGATTATAGATTTCACCGTTGACGGCAAGGATTTGCTTGCCATCCGGAGAGTACAATGGTTGTCCGCCACTTTCCGGATCGACGATGGAAAGACGTTCGTGAGCCAGGATGGCACTGCCGCCTACATAAATACCACTCCAGTCCGGTCCGCGATGACGGATTTTCTGCGCCATTCGAAGCGCTTTGTTTCTCAATTCCTGGGATTGAGATTTGATATTGAAGATACCTACGATTCCACACATGATATTTAGTGATTAGGGGTTAATGATTAGTGATTAGTTCAGTGATTAGGGTTTAGTGATGAGTGATTAGTAATTAGTAAGTAAAGCATAGCGCAGCCTACTAATCACTAATCACTTACCACTAATCACTCAAATACTTGTCTATCCGTTCTGCCACTCTCCGTCCGTCCGCCAGTGCATGCACCACAAGGCTGGCACCGCGTGCCGCATCACCTGCTACGAACACATTTTCCGGAAATTCCGGTTGTTCCGGTTTCAGGAAGCCCATGGCCAGAAGTACCATATCGGCGTCTATCACTTCCTTCTTTCCGGTAGGCTTCATGGTAGGGCGTCCGCCATCCTGAGCCGGAATCCATTCCACTTCTTCCATCTCTACACCGCAGACTTTTCCATTCTTGCCAATAAACTGATTGGATGCCAGCGACCAGCGGCGCGTGCAACCTTCTTCGTGACTTGAAGTCGTCTTCAGCACAATGGGCCATTGTGGCCAAGGAGTAGCGTCATTGTGACCTACGGGAGGCTGTGGCATGATTTCAATCTGTGTCACACTCACGGCTCCCTGGCGGATACTCGTACCGATACAGTCTGATCCTGTATCACCGCCACCGATGACGAGAACCCGTTTGCCCTTGGCATTTACCAGACGGTCTTTGGGGAACGTTTCTCCATCGAGGATATGATTTTGCTGGGACAGCATTTCGAGGGCAAGATAAATACCTTTCAGTTCGCGTCCGGGGATATTGAGGTCGCGTGCCTGTGGCGTCCCGGTGCAGATGCAGTAGGCATCAAAGCCCGCGGGGAGGTTCTGTACATCTACCGTTACGCCCATTTCGAACTTGATGCCTTCGGCTTCAAGCACTCCCATCCGGCGGTCGATTACTGCTTTATCGAGTTTAAAATTAGGAATACCATAGCGCAGTAATCCGCCGGGCATGGGTTTGCTGTCAAAAAGAGTCACTTCATAGCCTTTAGCATTCAGCCGGCAGGCAGCGGAGAGTCCCGCAGGACCTGCACCAATGATGGCAACCCGCTTTCCATTACGTTCGGGTTGAATGGGCACGATGTAACCTTCGCGAAAAGCTGCTTCGGCAATAGCCGCCTCGTTTTCACGAATGGTGATAGGCTCATCACACGAAAGCTTCAGTACACATGACTTTTCGCAAAGTGCCGGACAGATGCGTCCGGTAAATTCGGGGAAGTCGTTTGTGGCGGCGAGCACTTCGTATGCTTCGCGCCATTTACCTTTATAAAGTGCATCCTGAAATTCAGGTTGTTTATTGCCCAACGGGCATGCCCAGTGACAGAAGGGTACACCGCAATCCATGCAACGTGATGCCTGGAGTTTACGTTCGTGACTGTTTAAAGTTTGCTCCACCTGACTGAAGTCGGTGATACGTTCGTGGACAGGACGGTATCCCGCTTCCTGTCGTGGTATGTTTAAGAATGCTTTTGGATCTGCCATTGTAGTATTGTTTAATTTGACTATCTTAATTCCCAAGAGGAGGAGAGTTGAGATGTTCTTGGTTCTGTAATTTTTAATAATCTCTCTGCATCTCTGCAATCTTCTGTTGCAGTTTCCGCATTTGCTCCTCTTGCAGTACCTTCTTGTACTCGATGGGGACTATCTGGATAAATTCATCCACATATCGGTTCCAGTCATCAAGCATAGTACGTGCCAGGTTGGAGCCTGTATAGAGGTAGTGCTGGCGGATGAGTTCGTGCAACTCTTTACGATAGGAGGCTTCTTCGATGAGGCTTAGTTCTACCATTTCCATGTTACAGAAATAATCGAAGTTTCCATCCTTATTCCATACATAAGCTACACCGCCCGACATACCGGCTGCGAAGTTGCGCCCTGTTGAACCGAGGACTACCACACGACCGCCCGTCATGTACTCGCAACAATGATCGCCTACACCCTCTACTACGGCAATGGCACCGGAATTGCGGACAGCAAAACGTTCGCCTACGCGCCCATTGATGTAAACTTCACCACTGGTTGCGCCATAGAGCAAGGTGTTTCCTGCAATCGTATTCTTTTCGGCCTGGAAGTTAGAGCGTACCGGAGGCAATACGGCAATCCGTCCGCCCGAAAGGCCTTTGCCGAGGTAATCGTTCGCTTCACCTTCCAGCTTGAAGTTGACACCCGGTACAAGGAAGGCACCGAAACTTTGTCCTGCAGAACCTTTGAACTTTACGTTCAACGTATGTTCCGGCAGTCCCGCTTCACCGTACTTCGCGGCAATGGTGCCCGAAAGCATGGCTCCGCAAGCACGATCCGTATTGGCAATCGTATATTCCAGTGAGATTTCTTTCTGGTTTTCCAGAGCTTCGGCAGCGGCATGCAGCATTTCAACGTCTTTTACGTGGTCGATGCCGTGTTGCTGGTCGATGGTGTGGCGGATGGCTGCACCATTATCGACGCGTGCCAGTATTTTGTCGAAACTAATTAGGGATTGCTTGGGTGATTCGTTTTCTGACTTGCGGATAATAAGATCCGTCCGTCCGATAATGTCATCCAGACGTTCCACACCGATTTCGGCGAGATACTCCCGCACTTCCTGCGCCAGGAAAGTGAAGAAGTTTACCAGATATTCGCTGCGTCCGTGGAAGCGCCGGCGAAGTTCCTCGTTTTGCGTTGCCACACCCACAGGGCAGGTGTTCTGATGACATTTACGCATCATGACACACCCCAGTACAATCAAAGCGCTGGTTGCAAATCCGAACTCTTCGGCACCCAGCATCGCCATCAGCACGATGTCACGACCGGTTTTCAGTTGCCCGTCCACTTGCAGCATCACTTGCCCGCGCAGACCGTTCAGTACAAGAGTCTGTTGCGTTTCACTCAGTCCCAGTTCAGGAGAGATGCCGGCATAGCGGATACTGGAGGCAGGAGAGGCACCCGTACCACCTTCCGCACCGGAGATGACGATAAGGTCTGCTTTTGCTTTGGCCACTCCGGCGGCAATGGTTCCTACACCGCTTTCGGCTACCAGTTTCACACTGATCTTGGCACGAGGATTTACATTCTTCAGGTCGAAGATCAACTGTGCCAGATCTTCGATGGAATAAATGTCGTGATGGGGCGGGGGAGAGATCAATGAAATGCCGGGAATGGAATGGCGCGTTTTCGCAATCACCTGGTCTACTTTAAAGCCCGGCAACTGACCGCCTTCACCCGGTTTGGCCCCTTGTGCCACTTTGATTTGTATTTCATCGGCATTCACCAGATACTCCGTTGTTACGCCGAAACGTCCCGAAGCTACCTGCTTGATGGCGCTACGCAGACTGGTTCCGTCTTCGCGGGGCGTAAAGCGTGCGCTGTCTTCGCCTCCCTCACCTGTGTTGCTGCGTCCGTGAATCCGGTTCATGGCAATGGCCATTGCCTCATGCGCTTCTTTGCTGATAGACCCGTAACTCATGGCACCCGTCACAAAGCGGTGCATGATGCTTTCTACCGGTTCAACCTTATCTATAGAAATGGGGGCACGGCGGAAATCCAGGAAGTCGCGTAGGAAGATAGGCGCTTCTTTTCTGTCTACCAGACTGGTGAATTCTTTGAATTTCTTATAGCTGCCCAGGCGTGTGGCAAGTTGCAAGGTAGAAATGGTTTCCGGGTTCCAGGCATGTTTTTCTCCATCTTTACGGAAAGCGTACAAACCGTTGTTGGGGAGTAATCCGTCTACTTGTGCGGCAAAACCTGCATCGTGGAATGCGATTGCATCGCGTGCCACTTCATCCAGCCGGATACCGCCTATTGTGGATCTTAACCCGCCGAAATAAGCATTGCTGAGCTCTTCACTCAAACCTACGGCTTCGAATATTTTCGCTCCCCGATACGAGCGGATGGTACTGATACCCATCTTACTCATGATCTTGAACAATCCCTTGCAGATGGATTTGATATATTTCTTTTCGGCTGTGGCATAATCCAATTGGATTTCTTTCTTCGCCACCAGCTTGTCGATCACGGCGAATGCCATGTAAGGGTTCAGGGCGCTGGCGCCAAATCCCAGTAACAGGGCTGCGTGCATCACCTCGCGTATTTCACCGCTTTCCACAACCAATGCCGTCTGCACACGTTTACCCACGGAGATAAGGTGGTGGTGCACTGCGCTTACTGCCAGCAGGGAGGGGATAGCCGCATGAGTGGCATCCACATCACGGTCGCTCAATATAATGTAGTTCACCCCTTCGCTGACGGACTCTTCCGCTTGCTTGCAAAGTGCTGTGAGTGCTTCCTGCAATCCGGCACGACCCTTTGCTACTTCAAACAGCAAGGGCAGTTTCACCGTTTTGAAACCTTTGTAGCGGATGTTGCAAAGAATATCCAGTTGTGCATTGCTCAGGATGGGATGGTTGAGGCGCACCATCTTACAATGGCTTTCGCTGGGTGTCAGGATGTTCATGCCCACGGCGCCGATATATTCCGTCAGTGACATTACCAGTTCCTCGCGTATCGGGTCGATAGGCGGATTGGTGACTTGTGCAAACTGTTGGCGGAAGTAGTTGTACAGTAGTTGCGGCTTATCCGAAAGCACGGCAAGCGGCGTATCATTCCCCATTGAGTTGATAGGCTCGGCACCCGTGGTACACATCGGAACGATGAGCCGCTCCACATCTTCCTTGGAATAGCCGAAGGTACGCAGCATCCTCTCGTAATCGGGCACAGTGTGCGCTACCTTACGGCCGCTTTTCAGCTCATCCAGTTCGATGCGGTTCGTTGCCAGCCAACTGCGGTAAGGCTTGGCTTCGGCCAACTGTTTTTTCAATTCTCCGTCGTAGTAGATTTCGCCTTTTTCGGTATCTACCAGTAGTATCTTACCCGGTTGTAGACGTCCCTTTTCTTTGATGTCTCCCGGTTCGAAATCCATCACGCCCACTTCGCTGGCCACTACCATCATATCGTTGTGCGTAATCAGATAGCGTGCAGGACGCAATCCGTTACGGTCGAGCATACCGCCCGCAAAACGTCCGTCGCTGAACAGCAAGGCGGCAGGGCCATCCCAGGGTTCCATCAGGATGGAGTGGTATTCATAGAATGCTTTCAGGTCTTCGCTGATGGGATTCTTTTCATTGAAAGATTCCGGCACCAGCATGGCCATGGCGTGCGGCAGGCTGAGGCCTGACATAACGAGGAATTCCAAAACATTGTCCAGTGAGGCACTGTCGCTCATTCCCGGCTGAATGATGGGGCGTATCTCCCTGATGTCGCCCAGGATGGGAGAGGAGAGCACACTTTCACGGGCTTCCATCCAACCCCGGTTGCCGCGGATGGTGTTGATTTCGCCGTTGTGAGCCAGGAGGCGGAACGGTTGTGCCAGTCCCCAGGTAGGGAAGGTATTGGTACTGAAGCGGGAGTGTACCAGTGCTATGCCGCTGGTGAAGTAGGGGTTTGTCAGATCGGGGAAGTAGCCTCGCAGTTGCAGTGAAGAGAGCATACCTTTGTAGATGATGTTCTTCGTGGATAGGGAGACAACGTAGAAATCTTCGCGCGTGGCAATATCCGATTTGCGTACTTTGTTTTCTATTCTTTTTCTTATGAGATAGAGTTTACGGTCGGCTGTCTCGCTTTCCGTAAATCCGGTGATGAAAATTTGTTTGATATCCGGTTCGTTGGCAAGTGCCGATTCTCCCAGAATTTCTGGACAAGTGGGCACATTGCGCAGGTGCATCAATGTCAATCCTTCTTTTTCAATCTCTTCGATGATAATACTTAAGATAGCACCTTGATCTTTCTCATCTTTCGGCAGAAAGAGAAGACCTGTACCGTATTTTCCTTTCTCGGGGACAGGAATACCCTGCAAAAGAATAAACTCGTGCGGGATTTGCAGCAGGATGCCGGCACCGTCTCCGGTTTTGTTATCTGCACCTTCGGCGCCCCGGTGACGCATGTTCTCCAACACCTTCAATGCAGACTCTACCAGTTCGTGTGGCTTGCCTCCGTGGATGTTCACTAACATACCGACACCACAAGCGTCATGCTCGTTCTCTGCATCATACAAGCCCAACTGCTTGGGCTGTCGTTGATATACAGGATGTTGGCTTTCTTCCCTTCCCTGTTGTCCGGCTTTTCTCTTTGTTTCGTTGTTAAAAAGTTTTTCTTTCATCTTTTTAAGTTTACTTTATTCTGTAGTAATACCTATTATTGCTATCAAAATGTTTGGCAAAAGTATTAATTTAATTTCAAATTGGTACAATAATATAGGTTTTTGTGACTTGAAAAATGTCTGTTTATTGGAGATATATTTTAAATTGAAATAAAATATATGCTTTTGTGTTTTGAATTGAAGTAAAATGTATGATTTATATTCCGTATTGTAAGTATGCCTTTCCCTCGTTCGAGAAATTGCCATATTGCCATAATGCCAAATAGCCAAAAGGGAAGTGCATGACATTTTTTTTGTTTCATTCTTATCCGGATATAACCAAGCCCGTACCAACTCCGTGTCAAGTCCATACCAACTCCGTACCAAGTCTATTCCTATAGACACGGAGATGGTACGGACTTGATACAGCGTTGATATGGGATTGACGTGGATTTAGTCTCTTTACCCGTTGGCAGAATTGATTTCTTTCTTTCGGGTATGAATAATGAGTATTTCTACATTAAGTAAATAGAGTATCTCAATTCCCCTCCTCCGTCGGAGGAGGGGTGCCCAGAGGGCAGGGTGGTAGGTAAAGCAAGAAATACCGATGAATCATATCAATAAGGAATTCTTTTCTCACCTACCACCTCCCCCTTCGGGTACTCCTCCTCCGACAGAGGAGGAGAATTGAGATAGTACTGTTTAATCACTTTTATTCATTACTTTTCCATTATGAATTAATTCCGCCAACAGTTTTTCTTTATCTTATTGGCCTTTTCCTTTGGCCTTGGCAATTTGGCTTTTTGGCAATTTGGCAACCTTGAAAAACGACACTTTTTATCGGATTGGAAGATTTTTCCGCTATCTCCTTTCAATATAAAACTAGAATTCCATTGCTTGCTTTGAATTTGTAAAATTACTCCTTTTGCTTTAATAAGTTTGTTTTCTTTAACTTTTTGACAAGAAAATAACTTTTTTCTATTCTTTTGATAAATAAATAGGCAAAACATTAACTTTATGTTCTCGGGTTTTTATATCTTTGCAGCGCAAAATCAAATATTAATTAGTATGTGTGGAATAGTAGGCTATATCTGTCTCTTATACACATCTCCGAGCCCACGAGACGTAGA
>ENA-OYWK01001663-OYWK01001663.1-human-gut-metagenome-genome-assembly--contig:-NODE-1663-length-9967-cov-12.064770_pt1 | contig 9967 bp, 12 predicted proteins | sample MGYA00244808_ERZ653392 | MGnify/ENA primary metagenome ERZ653392 (study PRJEB26926, sample SAMN06165125) | human gut metagenome | biome: ENVO:00009003; feature: ENVO:2100002; material: ENVO:00002003...
ATCGCCTGTGTGCGCACCAGCGCATCGAGCTTTTCCTGCATGAGCGTCCTCCTTGCGGAAACTGTGCTTGCTTTTCTGGTTTCCATTCTAGTGCGGAAACCGAGCTGAATCAAGCGGTTTCCGCATTTTCTGCGTTCTGCCAAGAAAGTGCAGACATTTTGCAGCAGAATGACAAAAAAACCGGCGTGCCTTGAAAGCTGCCAGGGTCTTTTGTGTGCAGGTGCTTTTCCGCAGCGGCAAGCCCTCGTCAAAACTCCGGGTGCCATTCGTCCCGGATGCCAATGTCGGCACAGACGATTTTTCCGCACAGCGGCGCAGAAGTTTCTGCGATATGCAAAGGCTTATAGCTGTCGAAGGCTACGGTCAAATCTGCATGGGCAGCACCCTCGGCAACCTCGCCGGTATCCGTGTTGATGCCGCTGGGCAGGTCTACGGCAAGCACAAAGGCACCGCTCTTGTGCAGACGGCGTATCAGCCCGCAGGCGGCAAGGCCGGAAGGCCGCAGTTTACCATGGAACCCGGTGCCGTAGAGGGCATCCACAGCAGCATCAAAATGCTGGGTTTCCAGTACAGAGCAGTCGGTGCAGATGTGCACCGGCAGGGAGTGCAGACGCTCAAAATTGCGGATGGCGTCAACGGTTTTCGGCTCGCCCTCAGCCAGAAGAACGGTCACACTCCAGCCGTCTTTTGCCGCGGCGCGGGCAATCACAAACCCATCGCCGCCGTTGTTGCCCTTTCCGCAGACCACCAGCAGCCTGCCGGGATGCGGGAACTGCTTTTGCAGTTCAGCGTAAGCAGCCAGTCCGGCGTTTTCCATCATTTGCAGGTAAGGCAGACCGTGGGCATCCCCGGCTCGTTCAATTTCCTTCATCTGCGCAGCCGTCACAATGCGATGTTTCATGTTGGCACCTTCTTTCTACCTCTATTATAATGGATGAGAATGTTTGGAACAAGATGAAAGATACCGGTGCATAGAATCTGTCCCCGGAGAGTTGGAACAAGCCCTCCGGGGGCATTTTTGCTTTTCACTCTCTTTTCCGTAGGGGAAAACCATGGTATACTGGACGCAACGAATCCAAAGTAATAAACCGGGAGGTACCGTTATGAAGTGGGGAATTTTAGCGACCGGCACCATTGCCAAAAAGTTTGCGTCTACGGTGGAACAAATGGGCGCAGAAGGGGAGCAGCTTGTTGCTGTGGGGTCACGGCACATGGAAAGCGCACAGGCGTTTGCACAGCAGTACGGCATCCCCCGCTGCTATGACTCCTACGAAGCCCTTGCCGCCGACCCGGAGGTGGAGGCTATCTACGTTGCCACCCCCAACACCCTGCATTACGAAAACTGCAAGCTCTGCTTGGAGCAGGGTAAGCACGTTTTGTGCGAAAAGCCCTTTACCATCTGCCCGGAGCAGGCACGGGAGCTGTACCGTCTGGCAGAGGAAAAGCACCTCTTTCTCATGGAGGCGTTCTGGATCTGGCTGCTGCCGCTGTACGACCGCCTGCGCGAGATCCTTGCGGCGGGCACTATCGGGGAACTGAAGCAGATTACCTGTCAGTACGGCTTTGTGGCCTCCGGTGCCCGGAAGGACCGCAAGTTTGATTCCGGTCTGGGCGGCGGTGCGCTGCTGGATATCGGCATCTACAATCTGGGCTTTCTGCGCATCCTTACCGGACAGGACCCGGAGAAGGTGGAAACCAAAGAGGTGCACATCAACGAGTACGGCACCGACGATTACAGCCGCCTTGTGCTGATCTACCCCGGCGGCTGCATGGCAGAGTCTGTCCAGACCATCGGGCAGGAGCTGGAGCGCAATGCCCGCATCCTTGGCACCAAGGGCAGCATCTTCCTGCCGGATTTCCAGCACGCCGAGACCATGACGCTGGAAGTGGAGGGCAAAGAGCCGGAGGTCATCCGCTGCCCGGTGGACATCAACGGCTTTGAGTATGAGATCCGGGAAGCAAGCCGCTGCGTCAAGCTGGGGCGTACCGGCAGCGACCGCTACACCCCGCAGGACAGCCTTGCCCTGACCCGCCTGATGTACGACACCCGCATGAGCTGGGGCATGAAGTTTGCGGGTGAGGTGTAAGCACACACCTTGCCGCGGGTCTTTTGCGTGCGAAAACCATGGTATACAGAGAGCGACAACAAAATTAGAATTTAGAGGAGGCAATGCAATGGATATTTCCTATAATTGTGAAAATCAAAAATTTAATTATAGAGTATGTGCCATGATAATCGCGGAAAATAAAATTTTAGCGATGCACGATGAATGTTCACCCTATTTTTATCTTCCGGGTGGAAGAGTTAAGATGGGTGAAACTGCTGAGCAAGCAGTGGTTCGGGAAGTTCAGGAAGAACTTGGTGTAACTCCAAAGATTACACGTCCATTATGGCTCAATCAGGCTTTTTTTACCGAAGATGTGGATAATCTACATTATCATGAACTGTGTATTTATTTTCTGGTGGATATTTCAGAGACAACTCTACTGGAAAGAGGAAACGTCTTTACTCTGACAGAAGGAAAGCATATCCATACTTTTGAATGGCTGGAGTTTGATAGATTGAAAGATGAATATTTTTATCCGCTTTTCCTGAAAAAAGCGATTTACGATCTTCCCGATGAATTCACCCTTCGCACGGAATTAGAGTAACAAATTCCGGTTTGCCGAGCAGACAGGCATCTGAATAACACAAAATGAGGGAGCAGCCATGGTACTTTATTTTACGGGAACCGGTAACAGCCGGTATCTGGCGCGGCGCATTGCCGAAGGGTTGGAGATGCCGCTTTACGACCTGAACGCCTGCATCAAGGCAGGGGATACCGCCCCAGTGCAGACTGGCCGGGATGTGGTGCTGGTCACGCCTACCTACGCATGGCGCATCCCCCGGGTGGTGTCGGAGTGGCTGGGCAAGACCGCGCTGACCGGGGCAGAGCGCATCTGGTTTGTGATGGATTGCGGTAGCGAGATCGGCAATGCAGCAGGCTATAACCGGCAGCTTGCGGCGCAAAAGCAGCTGAAGTGTATGGGCACAGCTCAGATCATCATGCCGGAAAACTACATTGCCATGTTCAATGCGCCCCCAAAAGAGCAGGCAAAGAGCATCGTGGAGCAGGCAGAGCCTGAACTTCAGAAGGTGCTGACCCAGCTCAAAGCCGGGCAGGAATTTCCCCCGCTGAGAGAGAACCTCTACGACCGCCTTATGAGCGGTCCGGTAAACCCGGTGTTCTATCGCTTCTTTGTAAAAGCCGATGCCTTCCGAACAACGGGCGCCTGCATCGGCTGCGGTAAGTGCGTGGAGCTGTGCCCCCTGAACAATATCCATCTGGAAAACGGAAAGCCGGTCTGGGGCAAAAACTGCACCCACTGCATGGCGTGCATCTGCTATTGCCCCAAAGAAGCCGTCGAGTACGGCAAAAAGAGCAGGGGAAAGCCACGGTATCACTTTGAAGCGCTGGAAAGGAAGCAGCAGGACGCCTGAAGGAGAGCGGAAATTAGATGAAGTTTTTATACTTGCATGGGTTGGGACAAAAACCAGACAGTTGGGACAGAGTAATAAAAGAAACGAAGGTCTCGGACAGCAGCGTCTGCTTGAGTCTGGCAGAGATGCTGGAAGGAAAAGCGGCCACTTATGGGGAACTGTATGCTGCATTTTCAGGAGAGTGTGATAAGGAACATGATGAAATCGTCTTGTGCGGGCTTTCCTTGGGTGCTGTTCTGGCACTTAATTATGCGATAGACCATCCGAATAAAGTAAAGGCACTGGTGCTAATTGCAGCACAATATAAAATGCCTGAAAAGCTATTGAAGTTCCAGAATATACTGTTTCGCTTTATGCCGAATACAATGTTCAAGCAATTTGGATTCAAGAAAGCAGATGTGATCAGCTTGTGCGGTACGATGACGGAATTGGATTTCAGGGATTCATTATGTAAGGTGTCCTGTCCGGCATTGATCGTTTGTGGGGAAAAGGACAACGCAAACAAAAAAGCCTCAAAGGAACTTGCCAGTTATTTGAGCAATTCCCACTTCCATGAACTTCTGAAAGCAGGTCATGAAGCAAACATAGAATCTCCGGAGGAATTGGCAACAGTGTTACAGGAATTTTATGATAATGTCGAATAAACTACGATTCATCAAAGAAAGAGGATTGTAAAATGAACATCGAAGAACGGGCGGCACAGGCTGCTGCATGGAAAGCTACTGGACAGTGCAACTGTGCACAGGCAGTGCTGAAGGCATTTGAGGACAAGCTGCCGGTGGATGCCGACACCCTGATGAAGCTGGGCGCAGGCTATGCCGCCGGCATGGGCTGCATGGAGAGCACCTGCGGCGCACTGATCGGCGCTGTGATGGTGGCGGGCATCGTCACCGACGGCAATGGCACACCCCGCATTTCCAAGGAACTGCTGCAAAACTTTCAGGAAAAGTGCGGTGCTACCATCTGCAAGGATCTGAAGGGGATAGAGAACGGCGCACCGCTGTGCCCGTGCCCGGAGTGCGTCCGCAACGCTGTTCTGGCACTGGGCGAGGTGCTGGGAGAGTAATCGGTGTATGAAGCAGAAGTTACGCTCTATTATAATATAATATACGAATTCAGTTTATTTGAATCAAAGCAAAAAGCTCAAAAAGGAGAGATGATTCATGGTTTTATTGGTTGTAGATGCACAGAATGGTATCGTGGATGAACGCTTATATGAGTTCAGAAAGTTTGTTGGTAATATCAAAAAGCTGATTGGAGCAGCACGAGAACAAGGCATAGAAGTTATTTATGTACAGCATGATGATGGACCTGATACCGGATTCTCTATCGGGGATGATGAGTTTGAGGTTTATTCCGAGTTTCAACCGATGCCTGATGAAAAACGGTTTATCAAGTCCGTATGCAGTGCGTTCAAAAAAGAGAGTGGTCTGCTTGAGTATCTGACTGCAAAGGAAGAAAAAGACGTGATGATTTGTGGCATTATGACTGATTTCTGTATCAATGCCACGGTAGAGGCTGGTTTTGAGCATGGCTTACACATGATTGTTCCTGCCTATGCAAATTCTACGCAGGACAATGAGTACATGACTGGGGAACAGGCTTACCATTACTATAATGAATTTCTCTGGCCTGAACGATATGCAGACTGCGTACCAATGGACAGGGCATTGGAATTACTCAAAAAATGATATAGCGTAAACGGTCTTTGCTGAATACCTTTGTTACCGAAATGATAGATCTCCCAGCCAAAAGGAGGCTGCTGCACAAATACTGCGCAGCAGCCTCCTTTTTTATAGTTCAGATGAATCGGCAAAAGCCAAGCCAGCAGCCCAGCAGGAAGAAGAGCAACACTTTACCCAGCACCGGCAGCCATAGACGCTTGCACAAGGTGGTATCCCACCGGTGGATGTTCTGCTTGGGGCAGGTGCCAACGCAGGCTTCACAGGCGATGCATTCCCCGCTGCGCAGGCTGGTTTCCTCCAGCTTCAGGCACACCGGGCACTGCTGTTTACAGGCATTGCAGCCCGGGATGCAGCCGTCGCTCTGCCGGTGCAGCCGCGCAAATGGCAGCACCGGCAGCAGGGCAAACACCGCTCCCATGGGGCAGAGCAACTGACAGAAGAACCGGGGCTGCACCGCCATACCCAGCAAAATGAGCACAAGCAGCCCGATGCCCACACCAAAGCCCTCCGGCGGCAGATGCAGAGCCGTCAGGCGGGAAAACACCTCCCACGGGCTTGCGCCGGTCAGCATCTTTTCCTGCCGGGTCACATACAGTGCTACCAGTCCTGCCAGCAGCAGATATTTGACCTTCTGCCCCAAAAGCACCGCCCGCTCCGGCAGACGGAGCTGCTTTTTGCGGTGGAACAGCTTTTTCTGAATCAGCCCGGAAAGCGCCCAGACGGCATCGCCCAAGCTGCCGAAGGCGCAGGCGTACCCACAGAAAAAACGGTCGAAAAGCAGGGTGAAGCCGCACAGCCCCAGCAGGGAAAGTGTGAAGCTGTCCACAGAGAGCACCTCGCCTGCACCGATGTGCAGAAAGATCTGTTTTACCCCGGAAAACCCGGCCACGAATGCGCCCGGCATGGACACAAAGAAGAACAACTGAACCCCGGTGCGCAGCCATGTACGGCGCTTTTTGTCCCGCTGACGCTGCTGCGCCGCTGTTAAAGGCTTTGCCTGTGTTTTTTCCATCATCCTGCCGCCTTTCCCAGTGCGTTCTCTACCGCACCGATAAGTCCTTCTGCCGTGAGGGTAGCGCCGGAAACGGTATCCACCTCAGCAGACTGCACTGCCAGCATCTCGTCCAGCAAAGGCAGCGCCTGCTTATAGTAGGGCTTATCCTCGCCGGAAGCATCCAGCACCGCAATATCGGTCATTTTTCCGTTCTGGATCGTCACCGACACCCGAATGACATCGCCAAAACCATAGGCGCTGCCCTCATAGATGCCGTCCCGGTAGCCGCTCTGCTCTGCCTGTGCTGCGCTCTGCGCCTGCAAAACGGAAGCATTGTAGGCTTCAACTTCGGCAATTTCCTGCTTGCGCTGGCTTACCGCTGCCGCCCGGATCAGCGCCACCTGCTGGTATTGCCACAGTACCCCCAAAATTAGCAGCAGGTTCACCGCCCGGAGGAGAAAATTTTTGTATTTCATTCTGCTGCTCCTTCCGTTTCAGATTCAATCCCGGTCTCTTCCGGCGGCAGTGCCGGCTCGGATGTCGGCAGCACTTCCTCAGAAGATGCCGGTTCCGGTTCAGAGGATGCCGGTGTGTCTGCCGGGAAAAGCTGCTGCCATACTTCCTTGAGCCACGCAGGAACGGTGCTCTTTTCCTCCGGCTGCACCACCTCCACGGTGGGCGCAGTGACCGGCGTTTCCTCATCCGGTGCTTCGGACGGCGCGGCTTCTTCTGCCGTCTCTTCCGATGCTTCCTGTGCCGGGGCGGCTTCCTCTGCCGGGGCAACAGCGGCCTTTGCCAGCGCCAGCTTGACCGCGTTCAGGATGCCGGTGGAAGAGTAGGTCGCGCCGGAAACGGCATCCACATTGGGGCTTTGCCCTTCCAGAATGGCGGGGATGACCTGTTTTGCCCGGGAGAGATATTCCTCCTCGTCCTCGGCGCTCAGGAGAGTGATATCCGTGATCTTATCCTCTGCCACCGTGACCTGCACTGTGATCTGCCCCTCAAAGCCCATGGCTTCGGCGGTGTAGATGCCGTCCAAGTAGATGGAGGGAGCCGTAAATTCCTCCACCACAAGCGGTGCGGCGGGCTTTGGCTGCGGCGGCAGGGGGGTGTTGACCACATCGCCGGTCAGGGCGTTCTGCACCGCGCCCAGAATGCCCCGGCTGGTGTAGGTCGCCTCGGAAACAGCATCCACCTCCCAGCTCTGGGCCTCCACTACAGTGGTCAAAAGCCGCTTGGCACGCCGCAGAAACTGCTTGGTCTCGTGGGATGCGTCCAAGATCTCCACCTCCGTGATGCTGCCGTTTTCCATGGTGACCTGTACTCGGACGGCACCGCCGTAGCCCCGGGAAGAGCCGACGTAAATGCCGTCGGCATAGGGCAGCTTGGGCAGGGCTTCTTCCTCCGCTTCGGAGGAAGCGGCTTCTGCTGGCTGTTCCACCACAGCTGTCAGCTTTTCCGGCACGGCGGCCAGCACCGGAACGGTGCGGGGCAGGGCAAACAGTACAGCTGCAGCTGCCGCAACCGCCGGGAGCAGCTGCACCAGCGGCAGCAGCGCATGGCATCGTTTTTTGTTCATTCCAACTCCTCCTGACACGGAAAAGCAAGGCCGCCTGATGCCAAGCGACCTTGCCGTTTTGTACTGTATTTGCTAAATCAGGCAGCTTTCCGCAAACTTACAGTGCCACGCTGACCGGCAGAACATACACGCCGTCGGCGGCGTAGAAGGTGATCTGAGTAATCGTCTTGCCGATGATGGATGCAAAGTAAGGATCATCGGCATTGAAGCCCAGCTTGGTACCATGCCAGATGTTGGTCACATGATGCAGGCCGTACTCACTGCCATCGGCGGTGGTCAGAACTACGCCGTAGACCTTGTTGGCCTTGTAGTCCAGATCAAAACCGGAGATTTTCATCTCGTAGGTGGTGTGGTGACCGTTGGTATTCAGCTCCACAGTGGTGCCCTCTACGGTGGTCTCGATGGCGTGGACCTTGCCAAACTCCCACTTGCCGCTCAGCAGGTTATACCATGCGGTGATGTAGTAGGCAGGGGTCTCACTGAGCTTGTAGTAAGCGTAGCTCTCGTTCTCAAACAAGGCATCTGCGCCGGTGTAGGTGGTGGTGGATTCCTTGCCCTTCAGGGTAACGGTAATGTCGTAGCTGTCGGCATCGGTGACCTGCTTTGCGTTCTTCAGCGCCCACGGGGTCAGCACCTTGACCGGGAAGGAAACGCCGGTGATGTCGGTGCCATCTGCGTTGACGTGGTAGGAACCGGCGGCAAGGTTGCCCGCACGGGTCTTGTTCTTGGTGGCGCTGGTCACAGCGTCGATCTCAGATGCGTTGTCCACACCGACAGCCTTGTAGAAGTCGGCGTAGGGGATGTTCATCTGGACATAGCTGGAGGTCAGGGAGTTTTCCTGTTCCACCTCTTCCGCAGCGAAGGCCGGGACTGCCACAGCGCATACCAGCATAGCGGCCGCAAGTGCACCTGCAAATACTTTTTTCAATCTCATGGTAACACACCTCTATCTCAGTTTTGAAAAAACAGTTAGCTTTACCTAACAATTGATGCAAAAAAATGCAGAGGCAAAGCGCCTCAGATGGTTAGGCAAAACAAATTTACGAAGTAAAAATAGCACTCCCACCAGGCGTTGTCAAGTAGAAGCCGGAAAGTTTGCAGAGGTGAATTTTTCGATGCAGGAAACGATCTGCATCCTCTATACCGCAAAGTCCTTGACCTTTTTGCCGGAGCGCAGTATACTGCTTGTACGGTTAGTTGTATTTAACCGTAAGGAGGTACTATATGATACAAGACGCATTCTGGGGAATTTTGATCCCCTTTCTGGGCACAAGTCTTGGGGCGGGCTGTGTGTTCTTTTTGAAAAACTCTCTGCGTGACGGCATCCAGCGCGCCCTCACCGGCTTTGCCGCCGGAGTGATGGTGGCGGCATCGGTATGGAGTTTGTTGATCCCGGCTATGGAGCAGGCCGTGGATCTGGGCAGGCTGGCATTTTTCCCGGCGGCGGTGGGCTTCTGGCTGGGCATCCTGTTTTTGCTGCTGCTGGACCATCTCATCCCGCATCTGCACCAGAACAGTTTGCAGGCCGAAGGGCCAAAAAGCCAGCTCCAGCGCACCACCATGATGGTTCTGGCGGTGACGCTGCACAACATCCCGGAGGGCATGGCAGTGGGCGTGGTCTACGCCGGGTATCTTGCCGGAACTGCTCAGATCACTGCCGCCGGGGCGCTGGCACTTTCCCTTGGCATAGCCATCCAGAACTTCCCGGAGGGTGCCATCATCTCCATGCCCCTGCGGGCGGAAGGAATGAAAAAAGGCCGGGCGTTCTGGGGCGGTGTACTGTCCGGCATCGTAGAGCCCATCGGGGCAGTGCTGACGATTCTGGCGGCAGGCATCGTGGTGCCCGCGTTGCCCTATCTGCTCAGCTTTGCCGCCGGAGCCATGCTGTATGTGGTGGTGGAGGAACTGATCCCGGAAATGTCGCAGGGACAGCACTCCAACGTTGGTACGGTATTTTTCGCGGTGGGCTTCAGCGTGATGATGGTGCTGGATGTGGCACTGGGGTGATGGTTGGAGCCCTCGAAGGCGAAATCTTTTTCGGAATCTCCGAAAATGCCTAAACTTCTTGACAGAGGAGACGGCAAGGCGTATTATTTTGGCAGAAGGACCGCTGAGAAGCGGCTTTTTGTAAGACTGAAAGTTAGCTTAACCTAACTCATATCTGCCCTATACTCTCTGCCCTATACGAAGAAATATATCTCTTCTATTTACAGGTGGAAAATAAATAG
>ENA-OYWK01001666-OYWK01001666.1-human-gut-metagenome-genome-assembly--contig:-NODE-1666-length-9955-cov-4.649798_pt1 | contig 9955 bp, 7 predicted proteins | sample MGYA00244808_ERZ653392 | MGnify/ENA primary metagenome ERZ653392 (study PRJEB26926, sample SAMN06165125) | human gut metagenome | biome: ENVO:00009003; feature: ENVO:2100002; material: ENVO:00002003...
GAGATTCCTCTACGTCTCGTGGGCTCGGAGATGTGTATAAGAGACAGGATATGCAGCGTCTGCGGATCTTTCAGGCTGATCTCCATCGTGTCCACAAACGGAACTTCACTGGTATTGACAAATTTATATTTCAGGAATACATACAGGGAATTCCAGGAATACTCATCGTTTAATACTGCTTTTTCAATCACTTTGGCATCGTAGAGTTTGTTTCCCTCCACCTCCACATTTTTTACTTTAAAAACAGTAAAAATAATCAGGACTGCCAGCGCAAGCACTATCAGGATTCCGAGTATTCCCTGCAGGATATTTTTTCTTTTTTTCTTTTTTCTTCGTTCTTCTTTAATCATGACAAACCTACTCGATCGTATCCAGACGGATGCCCTTCGACACGCTCAACGCAAGCCCCATCTCTGCCATAAGGAATACAAGCGAGGTACCTCCGTAACTGATAAACGGCAAAATGACACCGGTATTCGGAATCGTATTGGTAACAACCGCAATATTTAAAACTACCTGAATCGCAATATGTGACATAATGCCCGTCACCAGAAGTGCCCCGTACAGATCCTTTGCATTATTGGCAATGACCATCATCCGCCAGAGCATCAGGACAAACAGAAGAATGACACAGACGGCACCGAAAAGGCCGAGTTCCTCACAGATAATGGAAAAAATCATATCATTCTGCGCCTCAGGAATAAATCCCAGCTTCTGCATACTCTCGCCAAGCCCTTTTCCAAATAAACCGCCGGAACCGATCGCATACAGTCCCTGTAAGGTCTGATAACCCTTCTCGTAGGCTTCCGGATTCAGCCAGATCTTGATACGATCCATCCGGTATGCCTCAAAACTGATGAAAACAACACCTACCACACCGACTGCCGCTGCCATCAACACAAAGTGGGAATACTTCGGACTGGCAACAAACAACATACAGACTGCAATTCCAAGTATAATGATCGCTGTACTTAAGTTATTATAGGCGACCACCGCAACGATTGGGAGCACAATGGCCATAATCTTGACAAGACTCATGAACTCTCCCATCTTCTGTGGTGTCTTATAAATAACCGTTGCCAGAAAAATAATAACCGCAAACTTGGCAAACTCTGACGGCTGGAAAGATAACGGCCCGATTTTTAACCATCTCGCCTGACCGTTTGCCTCTGTACCAATAAAAATAACGGCGGTACAGAGCACGATAGCTGCCAGATACGCCATGGAACTCACCTTCATCCAGAACCGATATGGGATTTTCGATACAATATACATACCTACAATGCCGAGCCCTGTTGCAAACAACTGTTTTTTTACAAAATAGGAAGCATCCCCAAACTTATTGGAGCCTGCATAGGAACTGGTACTGTACAACATGACCAATCCAAAACACAAAAGAAAAATGATCAGAAACAAAAGACTGTAATCGAAATATTTAATTGGCTTTTTTTTCTTTTCCGTCTGCTGACCTCTTGCCATTCCAATTCCTCATTTCTTATTTACTGCACGTCATGCCATTATGCCTGACATTTTTTATTCTGCCAGATTGCGCACGTATTCCTTAAAAATGCGTCCGCGCTCCTCATAGTTTGCGAACATGCCCCAGCTTGCACATGCAGGGGAAAGCAATACCGCATCCCCGCTCACTGCGTTTGCATAACAGGTGTCAATTGCCTCCTCAAATGTATCACAGAGTATGACATCCTCAAAGCCATGTTTCTTCGCACATTCCGCAATCTTTTCCTTCGTCTGACCGATCAGCACGAGTTTCTTCACCTTGCCGTCAAAACTCTCAATCCACTCATCATATTCAGACTGTTTGTCATAACCTCCACCGATCAACAGTGTCGGACGGTTCATCGCGCGGATCCCCTGGATTGCCGCATCCGGGTTTGTTCCCTTGGAATCATTGTAAAACTTCACGCCGCGTTTTTCTGTCACATACTCAATTCTATGCTCGACTGCCTGGAAACGTTTCAGCACTTCCACAATTTTATCCATCGGTACGCCAAAGCTTACCGACATTCCGACCGCCGCCATGACATTCTCATAATTGTGTTTTCCTAAAATATTCAGCTCGTTTACGTTGATCACTTTTGTGTCCGCTGTGCCGTCTGCATAAAAAATATCTTCTCCGTCCAGATAAAGTCCCTTTTCCAGTCTGCGCTTGCTGCTGAAAAATACAACTTTTGTCTGAAGTGTCTCGCCAAACCTGCGCAGCACTTCATCCTCATAATTCAACACACAGGTATCCCCGGCGGTCTGATTCTTTGTAATGCTCTCTTTTGTCTCGATATAACATTCCATCGTATGATGACGGTTCAGATGATCCGGTGTGATATTTAAAATAGCTGTCACTTCCGGCGCAAACTCATGTGTTGTCTCTAACTGGAAGCTGCTGATCTCTGCGACTGTCACAGTATCCTCTGTCGTGTCTGCCGCTACCGATGTGTATGGGATCCCAATATTGCCGACCACTTTCACATCATCGAAATAATTCGCCATGATCTCACCCACAAGCGAAGTTGTCGTAGTTTTTCCGTTTGTTCCGGTAATTGCAATAATTCTTCCTTTTGCAAAATGATAGGCAAGTTCAATTTCGCCCCAGATTGGAATCTGTCTGTTTCGAAGTTCATTGACCATCGGAAGGTCTGTCGGCACGCCCGGACTTAACACAACAAGATCAATGCGCGCCATATCTTCCGGTGCAAGTTCTCCCAAAAGGATCTCTGCTCCGGCAAATACCGGATTTTTCTCGATCAATGCTGTCACATCTAAATCTTTATTTCCATCAAAAAGTACAAATGTGATTCCTTTTTTTCTGAGCAGTTCTGCGGCTGCAACTCCGCTTTTTCCAGAACCTACTACTAACACTCTTTTTCCTTCTAAATTCATCGTCTTATCCTTCCAATCTCCTGTCCGAATCCGGCAGGTCATTTTGCAATTTTCCAATGCGATTTATAAGCCTAATAATGCAAGCATGCAAAGCAGTGCTGTCACGATTGCAAACACTGCGACAACTCTCGTCTCTGACCATCCACCAAGCTCAAAATGATGATGGAGCGGAGCCATTCTGAAAATCCGCTTTCCAACACCTGTTTTTTTCTTAGTGTATTTAAAATAAGTAACCTGAACCATAACAGATATGACTTCTGCCAGATAAATCAGTCCAACGATCAGGATATATAATGGCATCTGGAGCATATAGGCAGTTGCCACAACAAAGCCGCCCAGTGCCAGGGAACCGGTATCTCCCATGAAAACACTTGCCGGATACACATTAAATAATAAGAATCCAAGCAGGGCTCCTGCTACTGCACAGGTGATCGGTGCAATCCCTGCATTCGTTCCGATTGCCACAACGGAGAAAAAGGTCGCAACCATAATGGTAACACTTGACACAAGGCCATCCACACCATCGGTAAAATTCACACCGTTTACGGTTCCGATCACTGCAAAATAAAGTAATGGAATCGCAAGCCATCCGATATTTAAGTACTTTCCGCCGGAAAATGGGATCAACATAGTAAGTTCAATTCCGGAATAACGCACCATGTAAACTGCAAATACTGTTGTCACAATAAACTGTAAGATCATCTTCTGCCACGGGAGCAGTCCGTCTGATCTGCGGAGCACTACCTTCAGATAATCATCCAGAAAACCGATCACACCGAATCCTACGGTCATAAAAAGGATTGGGATAATTCTCGGATAATCTTTGACATAAAACAGGGAGGTAATGATAATACTTGCCAGTATCATAAGTCCACCCATAGTCGGGGTTCCATTTTTCTTCAAATGGGATTCCAACTCTTTACGCTCCGTCTGCCCCACCTTTAACCGTTTCAAAAAGGGGATCACGATCGGTCCTAAAATTGCACTGATTGCAAAAGAAATCAAAACTGGTATCACTATTTCATAATCCATGACTAAACACCTCTTGTATTTTTTCTAACGTTCAATTCGCCTAACTAGTATACGTTATTTCATCTCATTTATCAAGGTAAGGCAAAATGTTTTCGAATATTTCCTTCGCCACAGGAGCAGCGATCGTTCCGCCGTAATAAATCCCCTGCGGATTGTTAATAACAACAAGCACAAGCACCTGCGGATTGTCAGCAGGCGCAAATCCGAGAAACGATGAAATGTATTTATGGCCGCTTCTTGGAAGTGTCTGTGAGGTTGCTGTCTTTCCGCCGATGGAAAAGCCCTCAATTTTGGCATTTTTTCCGGTTCCCTCTGACACCACTTTCTCCAGCAGATAGCGCATCGTTTCCGAAGTTTCTGCTGTGCAGATATTCTCATGCGTTTCATAGGAGAACGTTTTTACTGTATTTCCGTCCGCATCCTGCACGCTTACGCCAAAATGTGGTGTCACGCGCGTTCCCCCATTAATAATAGAAGATACCGTCGTGACAAGCTGGATGGGGGTAATCTGAAACGACTGCCCAAACGAGATTGTCGCAAGTTCCACCGGTCCAATATTTTCCGTCTTATGCATGATCGTTCCCGCTTCCCCCGGAAGATCAATATTCGTTTTGGATAACAGCCCGAACTGTTTGAAGTAACCGACAAAGTTCTCCGCGCCTAACCGCTCGCCAAGTTCCATAAAAACCGGGTTGCAGGAGTTCATGATCCCTGTCTCAAATGTTTCCGCCCCGTGTCCTGTCGTTCTCGCACACCGGATTCTTCTGTCCTCCACTATTTTATAGCCCGGGCAGAAAAATGCATCGTCCAGTTTTACCACTCCCTCTTCTAACGCTGCCGCTGCCGTAATAATCTTAAATGTGGAACCCGGCTCATAGGTATCACTGATGCACTGGTTTCGCCACATTTTATTCAACAGATTCTGTTTTTCTTCCGCTGACACAGCTTCCCCGTTGTCCCCAACCAGTGTAAACGGATCGTTCAGGTCAAACTCAGGATAATTCACCATCGCCATAAGTTCACCGTTCTGTGGGTTCATCACGATCACGGAAACACTGTCCGCCGATTTTTTCGTGCAGACTTTTTTTGCCGCCTGCTCACAGTACATCTGAATATTGTAATCTAATGATAAGCAAAGGTCATAACCGTTCACGGGTTCTAATCTGCTCTCCCCGGCATTCTCAATCTCAATTCCTCTCGCATCGGTTAACGTGAGGATTTTTCCGTTGGTTCCCTGAAGGTATTCATCATACTTTACTTCAAGTCCCAAAATGCCCTGATTGTCGGCCCCGGTAAATCCAAGTACTTTGGAAGCAAGCGTCCCATAAGGGTAATATCGTTTATAATCCTCATCCACTTTCACTCCGGAGAGTCCATAGGCTCTGATTGCATCCCCGGTCTCCTTTGCGACATTTGTTTTCACTCGCTCGATGGAACTGACTTTCTCCACACGCTTTCTAGCAGTCTCTTCCGAAATGCCAAGTTCTTTCACAAGCATAGCAATGACTTTCTCAGGTTCTTCCATCTGATTATGGATCACAGAGATCGTGCACACAGATTTGTTTGTGGCAAGCACTGTGCCGTTTGCATCTAAAAGTTTTCCCCGTGCCGCCTTAATATCTCGCTCCCTCTCATGAAGATTCTCCGCTTTATTTCCATAATATTCGGAGCAGAATATCATCAGATAGACCAGTCTTCCAATCAGAAACATCATAATAAAAAAAACTGCCACGAATACGATCATTACCTTTTTGCGGTTAAAGGTCTTATTCCGATACATAAAACAAAAACCTCATAAAAGTCTTCCTTGCATTTTATTCCAACTTTTATGAGGTTATGTTTTTATTCACTGTTATCGGACGTTGTTCCTGCTTCTTCGGCATTTACACCATCATTTTCGGCGTTTTCTTCGTTGTTTTCCCCGGCTCCCGGAATATCCTCCATGGTATCCGGCACATCATCCGTTCCTTCCGGTTCTTCCTCCGGAATATTTCCTGTCACACGGTCTGTCACAGCGGCTGCGCCTGTATCCGTTCCGGTAATATCCCACCCGGAATGTAAGCCTGTCGTCTCCTCATCCGGATAAATATTCATATAAGGAAGTACTTCTTCTAAAATCTCCCTCACAATATTCTGTGCAAATGTGCTGTGTGGCTGATCCTGCGAGTTCGGCTCATCCACAAAACAGTAGATCATTAACTGAGGATCGTCCACCGGTGCAAAACCGATAAAAGAAACCAGATAGTTCACACCATCACGCGGCACTTTCTGTGCCGTTCCGGTTTTACCTCCCATGGAGTAACCGTCTACTTTTGCCGTATTTCCGGTACCGGATGTCACGGTTGAGTACATGTATTGTTTTAATGTATCACTTGTTGTCTTAGATACAGTTTCACGCAGCAACGTCGGAGAAATATCCTGAATCGTATTTCCATTCTGATCCGTGATCTTGCTTACCACTCTCGGCTGATATAACTTACCGCCATTGACCAGAGAACAGAAAGCAGTTCCAAGCTGGATCATCGTGGTATTAAAGTTCTGTCCGAAAGCATTGGTTGCAAGACTCAGCTGTGATGTTGTATCCAATGTGTAAATCAGGGAATCTGTTCTCGATTCTCCCGGAAGATCAATGTTCGTTTTCTGTCCAAATCCAAAAATCTGCTGGTACTCCGTGAAATTCTCTGCCCCGATCCGGTAGGACATCTGCATCAGGGCATCATTACAGGAATTCATCAATGTCTGTTCCAAAGTCTGCATTCCGTGTCCACCTTTTCTATAGGCAACACATTTTACGGTAAATCCGCTGAGCTGTTCGGCTCCATCACAGAAAAAGGTATCATTGGTCGACAGTGTTCCTGTCTCAAGCCCGGCTGCAACCGTAAATGGTTTTGCCGTTGATCCCGGCTCATAAGTATAGGTCAGACATATGTTCTGCCACAACTGATTTAACGCTTCGAGTCTCGCATCATCATCCATCGCATCGATCTCTTCCTGTGTATAATACTCAGATAAATCCCATGGATTGCTCAGATCGTAGTTTGGATACTGTGCCATTGCAAGGACATCGCCATTGTCCGGTTTCATGATGAGCACGCCGATTCTTGTTGCTCCGCCCTCACCCTCTCTGTAACCATCTGTATAGGCCTCATTAAACTCCTGTATTTTCTTCTCTACCACCGACTGGATCGTCGCATCGATCGTTGTCACTAACGTATTGCCGTTGACTGCCGGTTTGATCGTTTTTTCAAAATTACTGTCTGAATTCAGATATCCATACTGTCTGCCGTTAATTCCATTTAACGTGTCATCATAATAATTTTCCAGTCCATTAATTCCGAGGTTACCGGATGTTGTGAACCCGATCACAGAACTTGCCAGTTTTCCATATGGATATTGTCTCTGGTACTCTTTTTCAAACCAGACACCTTTGATATATGGATTAACCAGTTTTCCCTTTTCATCCCGCTCCTCCTGCAGATTCACAAAAGGCTGGATCGTATCATAGGATAAACGTTTGGCAAGCACAATATATCTGCTGTCCGGAGAGTCTTTCAGATAAGAATAAAGCTGTTCACTCGTCAGATCCGGGAAGCAGCTTACAAGCGCATTGATCGTCGGCTCCACATATTTTTCATCATCATTTAAAACGGAACAGTCCAGAATCACATTATAAACTGCGATACTGGTTGCCAGCACAGTTCCTTTTGCGTCTACAATGTCACCTCTCTGATAAGGAATTGTCTGGCTGTCATAGCCCTGCTGTGCCAGAACGATTTTCTCATATTTTTCTCCACTGGTGTATTCAATATACATCAGTCTTCCGATGAGTCCGATCATAAGCGCTGCAACAACCGTAAACATGACGATCATTTTTTTCTGCATACGCTTTGGAAACTTTAACATCGGCTTTTTCGGTCTTCTTTTTGCCATTCTACCACCTGAATTATTTTTTTGTCTGAAAATCCCCCTATTGCGGGATTTCATTATACTGATTCATGTAGTCTGTCTTATCTACAGAGTAGTAGACGATCTGATCCTGTGTTGCATAAAACATACCAAGTTCATTGATTGCCTTCTCCTTGATCGCATCGAGATCTACTGCGGTATTAATTCTCTTGTAAGCCTCGTCATTGTCAGCCTTAAGGTCTGTCACCTGGCTCTCTAAGCTTGCTATTTTTTTCATTCTTGCAGTCACATCAGACTGAAGCTTAATATAAGCTCCACAGAAAATGCCAAATACGGTCACTGCCATTGTCAGGAATACAACATAACTTTTGCTCATGCGAAGCGCTTTTGCCTGATTTCTGGCTGCGGCACGTCTGCGTTTTCTCAGCTCTTCCTCGCGTTCCCGCTCCTGTCTGTCTCTGCGCTCTTTGCGGTAATCTGGCATCGCCTCCATACGGCGTACGGTGTTGCCATCTACCTGATATGCTGCTCTATTTCGATTGTTGTGATTTACTGTTCTGCTCGGCATCTGCTACACCCTTTCAAAAACTCTTAATTTTGCACTCTTGGAACGGGAGTTCACTTCTAATTCTTCCTCGGAAGGAAGAATCGGTTTTCTTGTGACTACCTTTCCCTTGGATTTTTTACCACATACACACACTGGAAAATCGCTTGGACAGGTACATGGGTTCTCATTTCGTTTAAAATTCGTCTTTACAATTCGATCCTCTAAGGAATGGAACGTGATAATACAGATTCTTCCACCCGGATTCAAAAGGTCGATCATATCATCCAGATTATTCTGCAGTACTTCTAACTCTTTGTTCAGCTCAATACGGATTGCCTGAAACGTTCTTTTTGCCGGATGTCCACCGGTCACCTGAACTTTCATTGGAATGGAAGCCCTGATGATCTCCGTCAGTTCTCCGGTTGTCTCGATCGGTTTCTTTGCCCTCTCCTGCACGATGTGTTTTGCAATATTTTTTGCGAACTTGTCCTCACCATAATCACGGATGATACGGTAAAGATCCATCTCACTGTATCCGTTTACAATATCTTTTGCAGTCAGGCTCTGTCTGTCATCCATTCTCATATCAAGTGGAGCATTCTCATCACGGTAAGTAAAACCACGCTCCGGTGTATCTAACTGAAACGAAGATACGCCAAGATCCAACACGATTCCATCCACCTTTTCCACGCCAATGCGGTGAAGTTCCTCTTTCATGTTGGCGTAATTGCTTCGGATAATGGTGATCTTGTCACCAAATTCCTTTAATCTTTCTCCGGCGGCTGCGATTGCATCCGCGTCCTGATCGATTCCGATCAGCCTGCCTTTTTCTGATAACCGTGAAGCCACCTGGTAAGCATGTCCGCCACCGCCAAGTGTTCCATCCACATAGATTCCGTCAGGCTTGATATTCAAATTTTCAATTGTCTCATTTAGTAATACTGAATAATGATTAAATTCCATTGTGATCCTCTCTGCCTGACTTTTGCTCTGGCTCTCTTTTTTTTATTCTCTGTGGATCAGATGCTGAACCCTAAATCTGCCATGTGTTCTGCAATCTCATCCATCTCATCTTCATCATATGTATTCTCCTGCCATCTGTCTTTGTCCCAGATTTCCACTCTGCTTAAGACTCCGACTAAAACGACATCTTTTGTCAGATTTGCATATTCTCTTAAAACTGGTGGAAGAAGGATTCTTCCCTGCTTGTCCAGTTCACAGGAAGCTGCTCCTGCAAAAAAGAAACGTGAAAACTTTCTTGCATCCTTGGAAGTCATGGAAATGTTTCTGAATTTCTCTTCGATGTTGTGCCATTCTTCTGACGTATACACAAATAAGCATCCATCAAGTCCCTTTGTCACTACAAATTCATCGCCAAGCTGCTCTCTGAATTTTGCCGGAACTATCAGTCTGCCTTTTGGATCAACTGTGTGGTTGTATTCTCCCATAAACATGACACAATCACCTGCCTTTGTGCGGCAGCTGGTTCCTCTTGATTTTCCATTTCTGTGGTCTTTTGCCACCACTTCAAACCATTCTCTACCACTTTCCACCACTTTTAAACATATATTAGAC
>ENA-OYWK01001667-OYWK01001667.1-human-gut-metagenome-genome-assembly--contig:-NODE-1667-length-9949-cov-3.666667_pt1 | contig 9949 bp, 6 predicted proteins | sample MGYA00244808_ERZ653392 | MGnify/ENA primary metagenome ERZ653392 (study PRJEB26926, sample SAMN06165125) | human gut metagenome | biome: ENVO:00009003; feature: ENVO:2100002; material: ENVO:00002003...
TGTCAGGTTCTTCGATATATTCACCACAAAATCGATCTGGCGATTATGGATCATGTCGATAGCCTGCGGCGTTTTGTCTTCTTCACTCGGCCAATATACTTTAATAGCCGGAATACCGTTATCGTTCAGGAATTGGTGCGTACCACTGGTTGCATACAGGTTGTATCCCTTGCTGTGCAAGAGTGCCGCAGCCTCCAACATGTCGGTTTTCTGCTTGGCGCTACCGGTAGAAAGCAGAATATTCTTTTTCGGAATCTGGTATCCGACAGACAACATCGATTTCAAAATCGCTTCCGAAGTATCATAACCGATACATCCGACTTCTCCGGTCGATGCCATATCCACGCCCAATACGGGGTCGGCTTTTTGCAAGCGGGAGAACGAGAATTGCGAAGCTTTGATGCCGACATAGTCCAGATCGAACTCGTTCTTGTTCGGTTTTTCCACCGGGAGTCCCATCATTACTTTCGTAGCCAACTCGATAAAGTTGATTTTCAAAACTTTCGAGACGAAGGGGAAACTTCGTGAAGCCCGCAGGTTACATTCGATCACCTTAATGTCGTTGTTCTTTGCCAGGAACTGGATATTGAACGGACCGGAAATATTCAACGCTTTGGCAATCTGCCCAGCCACTTTCTTGATTCTCCGCATGGTTTCCACATAGAGTTTTTGCGGCGGGAACTGAATAGTGGCATCACCGGAGTGAACACCGGCAAATTCGATATGTTCCGAAATGGCATACAAAAGAATCTCACCGTTGCGGGCGACTGCATCCATTTCTATCTCTTTGGCATTCTGGATAAATTCGGTAACCACAACCGGATGCTTTTTCGATACGTTTGCCGCCAACTGCAAGAATTGTTCCAGCTCATTGTTATTGGAGCAGACATTCATTGCTGCACCCGAGAGCACATACGACGGACGTACCAATACCGGATAACCGACCACATTTACAAAATCGTAAATATCGCTGAGTGATGTCAATTCGCGCCAACGCGGTTGATCGATACCCAGCTCGTCGAGCATGGCAGAGAACCGGTGACGGTCTTCGGCATTGTCGATGCTGTCGGCAGAGGTTCCGAGGATATGGATATGTTGCTCATCCAAGCGCGTAGCGAGGTTGTTCGGAATCTGACCGCCGGTAGAAAGGATAACGCCATGCGGATTTTCCAGATCGAGAATATCCATAACCCGTTCGAATGTCAGTTCGTCGAAGTAAAGTCGATCGCACATATCGTAATCGGTCGATACCGTTTCGGGATTGTAGTTGATCATTACCGAACGCCAGCCCTCTTTCCGTACCGTATTCAAGGCATTGACGCTACACCAGTCGAATTCTACGGAGCTACCGATCCGATAGGCGCCCGATCCCAAAACGACGATCGAACGCCGGTCGCCCAAGTACTGTACATCGTTTGCCGTACCGTTGTAAGTGAGATAAAGGTAATTGGTCTGTGCCGGATATTCGGCAGCCAATGTATCGATTTGCTTTACGACCGGAACTATTCCGTTTGCCTTGCGCAACGCACGGACTTCGAGTATGGATTTCTCGGCTTCGGTCATATTCTCCTTCAATACCGCACGGGCGATCTGGAAATCGGAAAATCCTTCTTTTTTAGCCTGACGAATCAATTCGACAGGCAATTGATCGAATGAAGAGTAGGACTCCAATCGGGTAGCCGTCTGTATGATGTTATATAACTTCTGCAAGAACCAACGGTCGATTTTCGTCAGATCATGAATCTGGTCGATCGTGTAGCCCTGACGGAAAGCCTTGGACACAACAAAGATACGTTTGTCGGTCGGTTCACGGAGAGCCTTGTCTATATCTTTTATTACCAGTTCCTTGTTCTCGACAAAACCGTGCATGCCTTGACCGATCATACGCAATCCTTTTTGGATCACTTCTTCGAACGTACGGCCGATTGCCATAACTTCCCCGACAGATTTCATGCTCGATCCGAGTTCTCGGTCTACGCCCTGGAATTTACCCAAATCCCAACGCGGTATTTTACAAACGATATAGTCCAATGCCGGTTCGAAGAATGCGGATGTAACTTTCGTTACGGAGTTTTTCAGATCGAACAAACCGTAACCCAAGCCCAGTTTTGCAGCGACAAATGCCAACGGATAACCGGTTGCTTTCGATGCCAAAGCCGAAGAACGGCTCAAACGGGCATTGACTTCGATAACCCGATAGTCTTCCGATTTCGGATCGAAAGCATATTGTACATTACATTCTCCGACAATGCCGATATGGCGGATAATCTTGATCGCCAGTTCGCGAAGTTTGTGGTATTCGCTGTTCGTCAAGGTCTGCGAAGGAGCTACAACGATACTTTCGCCCGTGTGAATTCCCAGCGGGTCGAAGTTTTCCATATTACAAACCGTAATACAGTTGTCGAAACGGTCGCGAACGACTTCATATTCGATCTCTTTCCAGCCTTTCAGCGATTTTTCCACCAGAATCTGCGGAGAGAAGGAGAGGGCTTTTTCTGCCCGGACAATCAGTTCCTCTTCGTTGTCGCAAAATCCGCTGCCCAATCCGCCCAACGCATAAGCGGCACGAATAATAATCGGGTATCCCAATTCGTTAGCGGCAGCCTTGGCATCATCTATCGTATTGACAGCAACGCTTTTGATTGTTTTTACGTCGATCTCGTCCAGTTTTTTTACGAAAAGCTCCCGGTCTTCCGTGTCCATGATGGCTTGAACGGGAGTTCCCAGCACCTGTACATCGTATTTTTCAAGTACTTTCGACTCGTAAAGACTCACACCGCAGTTCAACGCGGTCTGACCTCCGAAGGCAAGCAGGATGCCGTCCGGACGTTCTTTCTCGATTACCCGTTCTACGAAATACGGTGTGACAGGCAAGAAATATATTTTATCGGCAACACCTTCCGATGTTTGCACGGTGGCAATATTCGGGTTGATTAAAACCGTATAGATACCTTCTTCTTTAAGGGCTTTAAGGGCTTGTGAACCCGAATAGTCGAACTCTCCGGCTTCTCCGATCTTCAAGGCGCCAGACCCCAACAATAATACTTTCTTTATTGTTTTTTCTGTTTGATTCATAATATACGTATATATGCGGATTAAATCATATTTACAAACTCATCGAATAAAAATTCCGTATCGGTAGGACCGCTGGCGGCTTCGGGATGGAATTGAGCGGAAAAGTAGGGTTTCGTCTTATGGCGAATCCCTTCGTTCGTACCGTCATTCATGTTGATGAAAAGCGGTTCCCAATCGGCACCGAGCGTAGTATTGTCCACGGCATAACCGTGATTTTGCGATGTGATGAAACAACGGTTTGTACCGACTTCCCGTACCGGTTGGTTGTGGCTGCGGTGACCATATTTCAATTTGTATGTTTTCGCACCTCCGGCTTTGGAAAGCAATTGGTTTCCCATACAGATACCGAAAATCGGTTTATTCCCTTCCATCGCTTTGCGGATGTGTTCTACGGTAACTCCACACATGTCGGGATCCCCGGGTCCGTTGGAAATAAACAATCCGTCGTATTCGAGGCTATTGAAATCATAATCCCACGGAACTCGGATAACGGTTACGTCGCGTTTCAATAAGCAGCGGATAATGTTGTGTTTTACACCGCAATCGACCAACACGACCCGTTTCTTGCCAGTGCCGTATGTGATTACCTCTTTGCAGCTGACTTTTGCCACGAGATTGGTTTCATTCGGATCTACGAAATCTATATCTTCTCCGTCCTCGAATACGATTTTCCCTTTCATCGATCCATGCTCACGGAGCAATTTCGTCAATTCGCGCGTGTCGATATCGTACAATCCTACCACTTGCTCATCTTTCAGCCAGTCTGCCAGACTGCGCTCGGCATTCCAGTGACTATGTTCGAACGAATAGTCGGAAACGATTATGGCTTCCGGATGAATTTTTTCAGATTCATAGAATTCCGAAAGTCCGTTTTTTTCACCTTTGGGAGGCACTCCGTAGTTTCCGATAATGGGATAGGTAGTTACTAACAACTGTCCGGCATAAGATGGATCTGTAAGACTTTCGGGGTATCCGGTCATAGCAGTGTTGAAAACAACTTCTCCGGCGACAGGTTTTTCAAATCCGAATGATTTTGCGGGAAATACCGTTCCGTCACTCAGGATCAAAGAAGCCTTTCTTGAACTTTGCATTACGATAGAAATTATTATAAGTGTTTGTAAAATAGTCTGTTGTAAAAATAAGGATGGTTTCTATCGTGAAAACCGTACAAAAATACAAAAGATTTCGCGTAAAAACAGAAAAATCGAAGGATATTCTAAAAAAGAATAACGGCGGAATCGTATTGCCTCCTGTTTATTAATACATTAGTGATACTATGAACTCCGGCATATTTATCCGGGGCGATATTTTATAAATTCAATATTGTTAAACAATGTTTTACCACTGAATTTATAGGAGACACAATAATGCCACCAAAAATAATTTGCTTACATTTGCGTCGTATTTCTATCATTAAGAAAGGAAATACACAAAACACCAAACAAAAAGATCGCATATATGTATTTTACAAAAATGCACGGAGCCGGCAACGATTATATTTATATAAACGGATTTACGGAACATCCTGCCGATTTACATACTTTGGCGAAAACTTTAAGCGACCGTCATTTCGGGGTAGGGAGCGACGGTCTGGTTATCATCCTGCCTTCGGATATTTGCGATTTTAAGATGCGAATGTTTAACCCCGACGGATCGGAAGCGGAAATGTGTGGCAATGCAGCTCGTTGTATTGCCAAATTTGTTTTTGATAAAGGGCTTACCGATAAAACAGAGCTTACTCTGGAAACGAAAGCCGGGGTCAAGAAGCTACGGTTATATACTCAAAACGGAAAAGTGGAGCAGGTGAGGGTGGATATGGGTGAGCCGATATTGTCGCCCGATGCGATCCCTGTAAAAAGCGACCGTCCTATCCTTGTTTCGGAACCGGTCGAAGTGGACTCCGGGACATTTCGTATGACTTGCGTTTCGATGGGCAATCCTCATGCAGTTATTTTCCTACCCGATTTCGAAACATTCGATCTGCATCGGATCGGCAGGCAAATCGAATGCCACGAAATGTTTCCACAGCGTACGAATGTGGAATTTGCTATTGTCGAATCACCCGGACAGATCAGGATGCGAGTATGGGAACGCGGAACCGGCGAGACCCTTGCCTGCGGCACGGGGGCTTGTGCTACATTGGTGGCAGCCGTTCTTAACGGTATATCGGCACGTAAAGCTATCTTGAAACTGTCAGGCGGCGATCTGGAAATAGAATGGGACGAAAAAGACAACCACGTTTACATGACCGGTGGGGCAACCACCGTATTCGAAGGGGTCTGGGAACAATAATAGATTAAAAAATGACACGGATCAACGATAATTTCTTATCCTTATCGGAAAACTATTTATTTTCCGAAGTGGCTAAAAAGATCCATACTTATAAGACGGCTCATCCCGATGCGAATATTATCCGTTTAGGAATCGGGGATGTCACATTGCCGTTATCTGCCGCTGTAATACAGGCTTTACATACGGCTGTGGATGAAATGGCAGCACAGGAAACCTTTCATGGCTACGGACCGGAACAAGGGTATGACTTTTTGCGGAAAGCTATTATCGACAATGCATACCGCCCTAACGGTATAGACCTCGATATAGACGAAGTATTTATCAGCGACGGAGCTAAAAGCGACCTCGGAAATATCGGAGATATATTAGGCGTGAATAATCGGGTAGCATTGACCGATCCGGTATATCCGGTTTATATAGACACGAATGTCATGGCGGGCCGCGCCGGAAACGGATCGGCATCAGGAGGTCGGGAAAACATTATCTACCTGCCTTGTGTACCGGAGAACGACTTCGTTCCCGAATTGCCGCAGATGCGTCCCGACATCATTTATCTTTGCTACCCGAACAATCCGACCGGTACGGTATTGACAACCGGACAGTTGAAAAAATGGGTAGACTACGCGTTGGAAAACGAGGTGCTGATATTGTTCGATTCCGCATACGAAGCGTTTATCCGGCAAAACGATATACCGCATAGTATTTACGAAATAGAAGGCGCAAAGCAGGTGGCAATAGAGTTTCGCAGTTTTTCAAAAACCGCCGGATTCACCGGACTGCGTTGCGGATATACGATCGTACCTAAAAATCTTTTTGCCCGTGACAAAAACGGTAGCCCGGTGTCATTGAACCGGCTCTGGCTCCGACGCCAGACGACCAAATTCAATGGAACGGCATATATCGTACAGAGAGCCGCAGAAGCCGTTTTTTCACCGGAAGGCAAACGGGAGACCGCAGAAAAAATCGACTACTATATGCGCAATGCACACACTTTGAAATCCGGTCTTACTGCAATAGGATTAGACGTTTACGGCGGCGATAATGCTCCGTATATTTGGATAAAATCGCCGAAACAATTATCTTCGTGGCGTTTTTTCGATAGGTGGTTGAATGAGTGCAATATTGTAGGCACACCGGGTGTCGGATTCGGTCCGTCGGGTGAAGGTTTTCTGCGTTTAACAGCTTTCGGCAAATACGAAAATACGATAGAAGCGATAGAGCGATTGAAGCATTGGACTATTTGATATAATTAAGAAATATATTCTCATACATTACAATACAAACTAAAACTATTCATTTATGTCTTCGTTGAGATTCGATGTAGTAAAAGAGGCTTTCAGTAGAAAGGCGATACCGGTAACAGAGCCCGCTGAACGCCCCGAAGAGTACTATGGCAAGTACGTATTTAATCGGGCTAAGATGTTCAAATATCTGCCTAAGAAAACGTACGATGCGTTAATCAGTGCCATAGACAATCAAACCCCACTGAGTCGGGAAGTTGCGGACAGCATTGCCGCCGGCATGAAAAAATGGGCTTTGGAATTGGGTGCAACGCATTACACACACTGGTTTCATCCGCTAACCGACGGAACGGCAGAGAAACACGACGCTTTTATTGAACACGACGGTAAAGGCGGTATCGTAGAGGAGTTCTCAGGGAAACTGCTGATTCAACAAGAACCGGATGCATCCAGCTTCCCGAACGGAGGTATCCGAAATACATTCGAAGCTCGCGGATATTCGGCATGGGATATTTCGTCTCCGGCATTCATCGTAGACAAGACACTCTGTATCCCGACAATATTTATTTCGTACACCGGAGAATCTTTGGACTATAAAACCCCGTTGCTGAAAGCATTGAACAGCGTAAACAAGGCTGCGACCGAGGTTTGCCACTACTTCGACGAAAACGTAAAACGAGTGTATTCCTATTTAGGCTGGGAGCAGGAATACTTCCTGGTCGATGAATCGTTATATGCCGCCCGTCCCGATTTGTTACTGACCGGACGTACACTGATGGGACATGAGAGCGCCAAGAACCAACAGTTGGAAGACCACTATTTCGGCACGATCCCTTCGCGCGTATCGACTTTCATGCAGGACTTGGAAATCGAATGCCACAAATTAGGTATTCCCGCCAAAACCTGTCACAACGAAGTTGCTCCCAACCAGTTCGAATTGGCACCGATTTTCGAAGAAGTCAATTTGGCAAACGACCACAACCTGCTGTTGATGTCCGTTATCCGGGAGGTGGCTCGCCGTCATAATTTCCGAGTACTGTTGCATGAGAAACCGTTCAAAGGAATCAACGGATCGGGCAAGCACAACAACTGGTCGTTGGGAACAGATACAGGCGTATTGCTGTTTGCTCCGGGTAAAACGCCCAAGGAGAACCTGCAATTCATCACATTCGTTGCCAACGTAATGGCAGCCGTTTACAAACACAACGGATTGCTGAAAGCCAGCATCTCGTCTGCCACTAACGGACATCGTTTGGGAGCCAACGAAGCACCTCCCGCTATCTTGTCCATTTTCCTGGGTTCACAACTGTCAGCTACACTCGATGAAATTGTCCGTCAGGTGACCAACTCAAAAATGACTCCAGAGGAGAAGACAACTTTGAAATTAGGTATCGGGCGTATACCCGAAATCCTGCTCGATACCACCGACCGTAATCGCACTTCTCCTTTTGCATTCACAGGAAATCGTTTTGAGTTCCGTGCCGCCGGCTCCTCAGCCAACTGTGCTGCTGCCATGATTGCCATAAATGCTGCCATGGCCAACCAGTTGAATGAATTTAAAGCATCGGTAGACAAACTGATGGAAGAGGGTATCGGTAAGGACGAAGCAATCTTCCGCATCCTGAAAGAAAATATCATAGCCTCCGAACCTATCCGTTTTGAGGGTGACGGCTACTCCGAAGAGTGGAAACAGGAAGCAGCCCGCCGCGGACTAACCAACATCTGCCATGTTCCGGAGGCCCTGATGCATTATACGGATAACCAATCGAGAGCCGTACTGATAGGCGAACGTATCTTCAACGAAACCGAACTCGCCTGTCGTCTGGAAGTGGAATTGGAAAAATATACCATGAAGGTACAGATTGAAAGCCGCGTATTGGGTGATCTGGCCATCAACCACATCGTCCCTATCGCCGTCAGCTACCAGAACCGTCTTTTGGAAAACCTTTGCAGAATGAAGGAAATCTTCTCTGAAGAAGAATACGAAGTAATGAGTGCCGATCGGAAAGAACTTATTAAAGAAATCTCTCACCGTGTATCTGCTATTAAAGTACTGGTACGCGACATGACAGAAGCCCGCAAAGTAGCCAATCACAAAGAGAACTTCAAAGAGAAAGCTTTTGCTTACGAAGAGACCGTACGTCCTTACCTGGAAAGCATACGCGACCATATAGACCATCTCGAGATGGAAATTGACGATGAAATCTGGCCGTTGCCCAAATACAGAGAACTGTTATTCACGAAGTAAGCCATACTTGATGTCTCCCCGTAAGAAGGTCCTTTTCAAAGATCTCTTATGGGGAGCTTTTCATTTCCCGGGTTTCCTCTACCCAACCCTACTTTCCTGCCGGCAAACATCCCAGCGTCTGTCAACAAAAGATTGAAAGAGATCAATGCTCAATTTGAAAGATAGATAAACCGGAGTTCCATATTGCGCTTCTTGCTCTCAGAAAGAGTATGCTCACTCTCCTAAATAGCCCGCCCGACTTCCAAAATGTAAAGCATACATAGCAAACTTTTCGATAAACTATTCTGTTTTTCATTTTTTCTTTCTACATTTGTGCTTTATAACACAGTTTTGCAACAGATATGGTAAAGATGAATTTGTCAGAAATAAACGTTCCCGAACGTATTGCAGAGATGTGGGCTCCTCTAAACGCAGAGCAAAGGGAGTTCCTGGCCAATAATTTCACCCTTCAAAATTACAAAAAGAATGAAACAATTTATTGTGAAGGTGAATCACCTACCTATCTGATGTGTCTGCTTAGCGGCAAAGTAAAAATCTATAAAGACGGTGTAGGAGGCAGAAGTCAGATTATACGCATGATAAAGCCTACAGAATATTTCGGTTACCGAGCTTACTTTGCCAAAGAAGACTATGTGACTGCCGCTTCTGCGTTCGAACCTTCAACCATCTGCCTGATTCCCATGAGTGCTATCATGACACTGGTAAGCCAGAACAATGACCTGGGTATGTTTTTCATTCGTCAATTGTCTATCGACCTCGGTATTGCCGATGAAAGAACCGTCAATTTGACCCAAAAACACATTCGCGGACGCTTGGCCGAATCACTGCTTTTCCTCAAAGAAAGCTATGGACTGGAAGAAGATGGCTCTACGTTAAGTATCTATCTTTCACGCGAGGATTTGGCTAACCTATCGAATATGACTACTTCTAATGCCAGCCGTACATTATCCAACTTCGCAACCGAACGACTGATCACCATCGACGGACGAAAAATCAAGATCATCGACGAGGAAAAACTTAAGAAGATCAGCAAAATAGGATAAAAGCGCTTTGTCGCCATTCAATAACTTAACACACATTTATTACCATGAAA
>ENA-OYWK01001668-OYWK01001668.1-human-gut-metagenome-genome-assembly--contig:-NODE-1668-length-9945-cov-4.067644_pt1 | contig 9945 bp, 9 predicted proteins | sample MGYA00244808_ERZ653392 | MGnify/ENA primary metagenome ERZ653392 (study PRJEB26926, sample SAMN06165125) | human gut metagenome | biome: ENVO:00009003; feature: ENVO:2100002; material: ENVO:00002003...
ACGAGATTCCTCTACGTCTCGTGGGCTCGGAGATGTGTATAAGAGACAGGTTCCCTGCATAAAGGATCTGGATAATTAACGCAGTTTTTGATTGAATTCTTAATAGCCTCTTTTACAGATACAGGTAAACCTAATGGATTAACGTTTGCTGAATAATCAACAATATTTTTCCCTAAGCTGTTATTTTGCTCACTGTAAATATCTCCACCATGTACAGATTTATACATATTTTCCACCCTTTAGCTTTTAATAAAAAGCTCCAGTAAATAAATTAATGCAAAAACTAAAATACTTAAAACAGCTGTCATATACATCAAATTATTAGTCTGGACGATATCTTCCGGTTCAACTTGTCTGATATCATCACCAATAGTATCTTTAGGCACCCATTTTCCAAAATAAAAATGTCCGCCGCCTAACTGAATATGAAGAGCGCCAGCAGTTACTGATTCCGTCATTGCAGAATTAGGACTTAAATGATTGTAACGGTCACGTTTAAAAATCTTCCAGGCTTTTTTTGCATCCAAACTTAAAAGATAAGCTGCAACTATCATACATATTCCAGCAACACGCGCTGGAATATAATTAGCAAAATCATCTAATTTTGCCGCACAACGCCCAAAATATAAATATTTGTCATTTTTATAGCCAACCATGGAATCCATGGTATTTATTCCTTTATAAAGAAACGCAAGCGGAGCTCCGCCGATAAACATATACAGCATTGGAGCAATAATTCCATCTGCAGTATTTTCAGCAACAGTTTCAACTGCCCCTTTAGTCACTTCTGATTTTGTAAGTTCTTTAGTATCCCGTCCAACTATCCACGAAAGTTTCATTCTAGCATCTGTTAAATCATTATTTTTTAACGCAGTATAAACTTTCATACTTTCTTCACGTAAACAACGCGTTGCAAAAATTTGATAACACATAAAACTCTCTACAGCAAAAGCCAACCACGGATTGATTTTTTCTGCCAAAGCCAATACTAAAAATGGAACACAAAACGAAAAAGCAAGCACTAATATTACTAATACAGCGCCTCCTACCAATAAGCCACGCGAGCTTTTTCCAAAAATACTGCGTAGCAGCTTTTCTAAAAAGCTTATCAAATTTCCAATTAAACAAATCGGATGAGGCAGCCAACGCGGGTCGCCAATCAGCAGGTCTAAAATAAAGCCCGCTATAATGGCAAATAAAAGCATCATAATCCAATTCCCCTTAAATAAATACTAACAGCTAAAACCATCAGTAGATCAATCCCGTTTTTTTGCAAATTCATCACAGGCACGAATAAAATTTCGTGCAAAATTTATATTTCCCCATAAGTGAATGTGTGGATAGCCAGCATACAGAACTTTATTAGCATGACTACAACTCCATTCAGAAATTCCTGAAGCTTTCAAGGCTAAAAAATCATGCCCATTATTATTACTGTCGGAATAATGAAACTCATGTCCATTTATTTTCTCACCGATTTTACAAAAAACATTATCACTTTCAGCAGTCAATGTTATATATCCAAAGCGGTTAAGCTTTGCCGTCATAAAGGTTTCTCCGCTTATTGCACCTGTCCACTCATAAATCTCTCCCGAAGCTGCTTGAAAACGCTCCAAAAGATACATGAATCCACCGCATTCAGCAAAACAAGGCTTACCTATTTTTAGAGCAGTTTTAATGCTTGTACGCATTGATATATTCTCTGCCAGCTCTTTTGCATAAAGCTCAGGATAACCTCCTCCTAAAATTATTCCATCACATTCTGGCAATTCTTTATCAACAAGAGGACTAAACGTTATTAGTTCGGCACCAAACTCCTGCAATAAATCTAGAGCGTCCTGATAATAAAAACAAAAAGCTTTATCCTGTGCTATTGCTATTTTTACTTTAGCTACACTTGCAACAGGCTGTTCTTCATAAACAAGATCCTCAGCACTGTTTGCAATACCCAGCAATTCATCAAAATCAATAGTCTTAGCTGCCTGTTCTGCTAATCTGCTGATAATTTCCTGCAAATCACCAATTTCTTCTGCGGTTACCAATCCCAAATGTCTGCTTTCAAAATTGCAATCATCCATATGAGGCAAATAACCGACTAATTTAACACCTGTTTCCAACTCAATTACTTCTTTATAAAACTTATAGCTCATAGCAGTGACATTATTAAGTATTGCGCCTCGTACATTCGCGTCAGGTCTGAATTCTTTAAAACCTTTTATTAAAGCTGCCAAAGACAAAGCTGCACCTTTTCCATTGATGACTAAAATAACCGGCGTTTTAGTTACACGAGCTAAATCATAAGCACTGCACTGCTCTGTTTTACCCATACCATCATAAAATCCCATAGCGCCTTCAAGTACGGCTATATCACAATCACAAGCATTTTTTGCCAGCAAATACTTTGTTGTTTCCCTGCCTAACATAAATAAATCCAAATTACGTGACTTAGCACCAATTACGCGCGAATGAAACATTGGATCTATATAGTCGGGACCAGATTTAAAGGCGGCTACTTTGTACTCCTGATCAAGCAAAGCTTTCAGCAAGGCACATACTACAGTAGTTTTTCCACTGCCACTATTTGGGGCAGCAATCATGAAACGAGGCAAAAACATTTCAGACATTTTACTCACCCTTTTTCAACGCAGTCATTATATAAACAGGGTTTTGGGCCATCATCAAATTATATGCCCCTAGTTTTTTACCACGGGCGGCAAAAACATTAACAATCTCTAAATCATACTCTGAACGGGTTTTATAATATTCAACAACTTCTATTAGTGTTTCTAGTGTAATTGCATTGATAACAACCCGGCAGTCAGAATTCTTTGTATAAATAATATCAAGCATTTTGCATAAGTTACCACCGCTGCCGCCAATAAATACGCAGTCAGGAGCAGGCATATCAACAATTTGTTCCGAAGCTTCTCCGGCAACAATATCCAAATTATTAACAGCAAATAACGCTTTGTTTTTCTCAAGTAATTCCAATGCCAAAGGGTTGCGTTCAAATGCCCATACACGTCCAGCTTGAGCCTGCAATGCCAATTCTATCGAACAAGAACCTGTTCCCGCACCAATATCGTAAATATTATCTGTTACTTTTGGCATCAATTTGGAAATTGAAACAGACCTCACCTCTTGTTTCGTCATTGGAACTTTACTGCGAATAAAAAGATCATCATTTAAACCATGGACAGTGTATTTAAAGTCATTAACATGTTCATTCAAAATCATCATCACAGACAAAGAAGGAAACTCCAATTTACTGATTTCCGACGCCGTACCATAAGTGATTTTTTCTTCTGGATAAGAAAGGTTTTCACCAACATATACCTTTACATCTGCCATACCATGATCACAAAGTTTCAGGCATAGTTGATTAGGAGAATGCTCGCCTCCGGTAAGTGAAAATACTTTACTGTTTTGCGCTACTGCAGCAATTAGATTTTGATTTCTGCCATGCATACTGACAATTTTAGCATCATCCCAAGCTATATTTAATTGTTGAGAAAAATAGACCAAGCTGCTGATGCCACAATATCTGCGGCATTCACAATCAGCAAGCTTACCAGTAATCGTCTTGGCTAAACTGAAAAAGCCTACATCACCAGAGACTAACACTGCTACAACATCTTTTTCAGCATCAGCTTTTTGACATATTTCAGTAATTTCTGATGATTTTATGGTGTCAAAAAGACGCTTCCCTGCTCCAAAAGCAGCAAGCATCCTTTTATCGCCTATCAAAATATTACTTTCTTCAATAGCCTGGCGAGCCTGATTTGTTAAAAGCTCTGGATTACCTGGCCCAATGCCGACGATATTTACACGTAACATATTAAATCTCCTTTTATATTTTTTACTTACAACTACCATATCGGTCTTTAAGTAATTTTACTATCTCACTATAACCAGTTCCAAGCTCTTCGCCATTGCGGGCAATGACTATTAATTTAGCACCTGCTTTTGCAGCCGCCTGCGCCTTCTCCTCAAAACCGCCAACGCTGCCGGAATCTTTTGTAACTAAATATCTGCTGTTATACCTTTTCATCATATCTATATTAAGCAATTCAGAAAAGGGCCCCTGCATACAAATGATATTAGCTGGCTTATAACCAAGCTCTAACGCTTTACTTAAAGAATCCAGCATAGGCAAAACTCTTAGCGCAATACGCTCTTTATAATCAGGAACAGAAGTAAACTCCTGCAATGTTTTACTGCCTGTAGTCAGAAAGATATTACCTTCCGTATGGCTCAATAACTCAACAGCTTCATTAAAATCTTGGACTATAATACAGTTTTTATGTTCTTCAGCAGCTGGTCTTACCAATCTCAAATATTCACAGCCAGTTTCTTTACAGGCCTTTTGTACTGTTGACGTAACTATCGTAGCATATGGATGAGTTGCATCAATCACACAATCCGGTTTATTTACTGTAATAAAATTCCGCATTGCAGCCAAATCCATACGCTCTACCATTACATGAAGATTAGTTTGTGCTTCAATCAGACTTGCACCATAATCAGTTGCCACAGAAACATAAAGGATTATATCAAGTTCAGCCATAAACTTAATCAGATTACGACTTTCACTGGTTCCGCCAATCAACCAAACTACCGGTTTCATTACAGTTTATAACCTCTAGGAGTTACTAATTTACCATTAATAACTTCTGTTTGCGAATTGCCGATGATAACAGTAGAAAACATATCTACTTCTTTATCACGTAATTCCTGTAAAGTAGTGATTTCATAATTTTCACCATCACGCCCAATGTTGCGTACAATGCCTGCAGGAACATCAGGACGTTGATTTTTCAGCATGATATCACAAGCTTTCTGTAGATAATCATGACGTTTAAAACTGAATGGATTGTATAAACAAATACAGAAATCTGCCTGTGAAGCACAATCTAAGCGCTTTTCAATTTTTTCCCATGGAGTAAGCAGATCGCTTAAAGAAATCAGGCAAAAATCACTGATAAGCGGAGCTCCTAAAACAGCAGCGCCTGAACAAGCAGCTGTAATACCAGGAACAACTTCAATTTCCAATTCTGGATGTTCTGCTGCTACTTGATACATAATCCCTGCCATGCCATAAACCCCGGCATCACCACTGGAAATCATCGCTACGGTTTTGCCTTTTAATGCTTCTTCTATAGCAAGCTTGCAACGATCTACCTCTTTACGCATACCAGTAGTAAAAAATTCCTTGCCTGTAAAATCATTTTTAATAAGATCGATATATACATGATAACCTGCAATAACATCACAACTTTCCAAAGCAGCTTTAGCTCTTTGGGTCATTTGTTCGATACCACCTGGTCCAAGACCGACAACATAAACTTTTTGCGTCATATTAATTCTCCTTCAAATATACATTCAAGATAATTTTTCAAAGTCAAGTACAATATCGGCTTCAGCAACAGCTAAGGTTACTCCATTCAAACTGCATTTTGATGAAATTATACTGCCGTTATTGGCCGCCAATACTGCTGAACGCTCGCAAACATTACTTACGCCTACAACTGATTTCACAAAATCAGAACTACTGAATTCACCTGCTGCATTTTGTAATTCTTCAGCAGTAAAAAAACTAATTTCCCAATTATATTTAGCTGCGAAATTCAACAGGCCAGCCTCATCTTTTTTTAAATCAACAGATGCCACACCAACGATAGTACGTAAGTCTATGCCAAGTTCTTTCAGTTTCGGTAAAACTAAAGTTTCTATACTTTCTAACGTTGTTCCGCGACGACAGCCGATTCCCAAATAAATATTTCTGGGCCAAAGCTGAACCGTTAAATCAAAAGGATTCACATTTCTATTTTTTGTAATAGCCAAACCTGTAACCCCTTTGTCTTTAAGAACAATCTGGCGTGGTAAGGCACTAATAATTGGATAATCGGTAAAAAGTCCAACTTCCTGTCCATCTACTAACGCAGCGGCAAAATCTTTCGCTGCTTTCATGCTGTTAATAATCATATTATTGCGTGCCGCCCACTCGTCTACAGCAAAAAGCTTATTCACATCTGTAGCTGTAGTAACTACGGGAGTAGCTTTTATTACTTTCGCTAAGACTTTTGCAAATCCATTAGCACCGCCGATATGACCTGATAATAATGGTATAACGAAGTTTCCGCCTTCGTCTACAGACAATACAGCAGGATCAACTAATTTATTCTTTATATATGGAGCTATCGTCCTCACTGCAATTCCTACCGCTCCAACAAATACAATCAGCTGGCACTCCTTAAACGCATACTCACAAGCTTTATTATGATCGTCCATCGCTTCCAAAAATATTTTTTCTTCAGCAAATTTTGGCATAGTTAAACATCGCACTTCAAAATCAAACTTTTGCAGTGCTTCACCAATATTTATACTTAGCATTGCTCCACGTCTGGTAAAGGAGTATACTACAGCCTTCATTTTATTTTACCTCTGGCTTTAAATCCAATTTGCTGGGATCAGCAGCACGATATCCATGTGCAAAAGTAGGATTATAGAGTTCGCTGCGGTCATAAATATTGCCTAAAAAGTTTCCTACTGTAATCAAAGCTGTTTTAGTAATATTATGTTCTTTCGCAGTTTCTGCCAAAGTTCCTACTGTGCAACGGCATACTTTCTCATCAGGCCATGAGGCTTTATAAACAATAGCAGCCGGAGTATCAGCAGTGTAGCCGCCTGCAATCAATTCCTTCTGCAATTTTTCTAACATACCGCTGGAAAGAAAAATAACCATTGTTGCTTTATGAGCTGCATAATCAGCGATTTTTTGCTTATTAGGTACCGGTGTACGTCCTTCCATACGGGTAATAATAACAGATTGACTAACATTAGGCAAAGTATACTCTGCATCTAAACAGGCAGCCGCCGCACAGAAAGAACTTACACCCGGAACAATTTCAAAATCAAGATTATAACTGCGCAAAAGATCTATCTGTTCACGATGAGCACCATAAACACTTGGGTCACCAGTATGCAAACGCACAACCAATTTACCGGCCTGTGCTGCCGGAACCATAGCTGCAATGACCTCTTCCAAAGTCATTTTAGCACTGTCCATAATAATGCATTCCGGTTTTGCATAGTTCAAAAGCTCCGGATTAACCAATGAACCGGCATAAATAATAAGATCAGCCTTTTCCAAAAGTTCTTTACCTTTAACAGTAATTAAATCAGCGGCACCAGGCCCTGCACCAATAAAATAAATCATTATTTGTCAAACTCCTTTTCTTTAACCAAGATTACAGAAAAATAGCTGCTGTTAGGATCAATCTCATTAAGATCACGGTACACTTTTTCTCCCGGTAAACCACAGCGTTCAACCATGGCTGCATTCTTAATCAACCCGCGTTCTTTTAATTCGTCACGTACTCTGGCAATTTCACTGGCAGATTTCATTAATACCTTATTACCAGGTCCATCAAGAAATTTAGATGCTTCTTTATAACTGCCAGGCAGCACAATAAGCGGTTCTGCCCTTTCACATAAAGACACATTCAGCTTTGCCGCGACAGCACAAATAGAAGTTACACCTGCAACCAATTCGGCATCATAGCCAGCTTTTAAAACAAGCTTATGCACATAAATGCAGGTTGCGTATACTGTAGGACAACCAAGAGTAATGAAAACAACATTTTTGCCTTCATCAAGCAATTTTATTACAGCATCGGCGCCCTCCTGATGAGCTTTATCCATTACTGCCATATCTTTTGTCATCGGCATATAAATAATAAGCTGTTCTTTTTTATCAAGATCAACTACCTGATTGACAATATTTTTAGCAGTCATGACATCGGTATCACCTTTAGGCAAAGCAACAACGTCACATTCTTTGAGCAGACGCACTGCTTTTAAAGTCAATAATTCCGGGTCCCCCGGTCCGATACCTACACTGTACAATTTACCTCTCATGTTTTTCATCCTTCCTGTTTGTCCTTTAAATGTAATTTAATTAGTTCGTCAGCAGCTGCTGTTTTTCCTAAAATACCATATACGTTAGAAAACATCAGTGCTGCCGTTTTTATTTTACCATGCACGCGATGCTGCATGTAAAAATCAATACGTTCAGTAACACCACTTATTACTTCTTCAAAAATACCTTCACGCTGCAAAATCTTCACTACTTCATCTGTAGTCGGACAATCGATAATTTCTTTACCAACTTCCACTTTAGCACCGGTAAGCAGTGCCAAAAGAGCCATTAACTCTGTGCGGCAATCAGCATATTTTGAATGGGTATTCATCACACCTTGCCCTAGTTTTACCAGCTTTCCTGAATGGCCTATTAACAGCAAGGTCTCAAAACCCTTATAAACCGCATAATCTAAAAGTTCCCCAACAAAATTACTGCAGGTCACGGCATCATCAATATTAAGTCCCAGTACATCACGAGTAAAGTCTTCTCCATAATTGCCAAAAAACACCAGCAAATTTTTATTTCCAGACGCTGCCTGTGTATCAATTTCCACATACATTGTTTCTATCAAAGCTTTTTCACTCATTGGTTCAACAATTCCACTGGTTCCTAAAATAGAAATGCCACCTAAAATACCTAAACGTGGATTGAAAGTTTTCTTGGCAATTTCAACGCCTTCAGGAGCTGAAATAGTAACTTTTAACCCTTGTTCATATCCTGCAGACTTCATTACTTTTTCAAGTTCGTAAACAATCATTTTCCGAGGTGTCGGATTAATGGCAGGTCCATCAACATTACAGGCCAATCCTGGTTTAGTTACATAGCCAATGCCAATACCGCCTAATAAATTTATCCCCTTTTCTGCTGTTTTTTCTACAGTAGCATAAATCAATATCCCATTCGTATCATCAGGATCATCGCCACTGTCCTTACGAATAGCGCATGTTACGCTCATTTCAGTAATAACAGCATCTTCTGGTTCCAAATTAAGTATAATACCTTTTGGGGTATCTATCTGAACAAAATCAACACGTTTACCTGTCAGAAGCATCATTGCAGCAGCCTTGGAGGCTGCAGTCGCACAACTTCCAGTTGTATAACCACAACGCAAACGTTTCCCTTGAGAAATCTGATATTCTTCCATGCGTCAACCTCTTCCTGAACAAACATCTTGCTAAAGACATTCTGCCACCTAGTATTTTTTACTAATAATTAGAAAAGACTCCTGCCGTTTCCGACAGAAGTCACAAAGATACAAGCGCATACTTATCCTTAAAAGATACAGCTCTCTTGCCATCTCCATCACTCGTGGATACAGCTTTCACACATAGGCAGGCACCTGACTTAAACGCCTCAGCGTTATTACAGTGGCGGGACCGTGTCGGATTTACACCGATCTTGCCATTTACGCCCTCACGGGCACCTAATAATATCAAATTACCGTATCATTATAGCATAAAATTCAGAAAAAACCAATGGAGATTCTTATTAAGTTTTAAATTGATCTTAGCCTAAAAGTAATAGGAACATATGTATAGCAACGTATTTTTTGTCCAACACCATTTTTAGCACCGCTAAAACGCCAGCCATAGCATGCATCAACAGCAGCAGCATCTAAAGCAGCATTACCAGAAGATTCTGCGACAATGACAGATTCAACTTCACCATCGTAGCCTACCAAAATGCGCACTGTCGTCGTTCCTTCAATGCTGGCACTTCTGGCGCTGCTTGGATAGCTAGGTTGACGACTTTTTAACAAACGCGGAGGAATAGCAGGGTTTGCCGAAGGATCACCGCCAGCATAGCCGCCACCCTCTCCAGTACCCATTCCAGAACCTGTTCCGTCACCTATACCAGTACCCATTCCAGCACCATGTCCGCCGCCTGTTCCAGTTCCACTGCCAGAACCACTGCCACTTCCATATCCACTGCCTTGGCCAGTACCATAACCACCACCACTGCCAGTATTTTCCTGTCTCTTATACACATCTGACGCTGCCGACGACTTAATAGGTGTAGAT
>ENA-OYWK01001680-OYWK01001680.1-human-gut-metagenome-genome-assembly--contig:-NODE-1680-length-9892-cov-3.660872_pt1 | contig 9892 bp, 7 predicted proteins | sample MGYA00244808_ERZ653392 | MGnify/ENA primary metagenome ERZ653392 (study PRJEB26926, sample SAMN06165125) | human gut metagenome | biome: ENVO:00009003; feature: ENVO:2100002; material: ENVO:00002003...
AAAAATCCGCCACATCGGTATCACGAACCACCGCATGAGCGTGGCAGAGGAGATCATCGAGTCCGGTCTTTACGAGACGCTGCAGTTCCCGTTCTGCTATCTGGCAACGGACCGTGAGAAAGCACTGGTACAGGGATGCAAAGAGAAAAATATCGGCTTTATCGCAATGAAAGCGCTCTCGGGCGGGCTGATCACAAACTCCGCGGCTGCATATGCTTTTGAAGACCAGTACGACAACGTGCTTCCGATCTGGGGCGTCCAGAGAGAAAAAGAGCTGGACGAGTTCTTAAGCTACATTGCCTGTCCGCCTGCCATGACGGATGAAATCAAGACGATCATCGAGAAAGACCAGAAAGAGCTCTCCGGCAACTTCTGCCGCGGCTGCGGTTACTGTATGCCATGTCCGGCAGGCATTGAGATTAACACCTGCGCGCGCATGAGCCTGCTTCTGCGCCGTTCCCCGTCCGCCAACCAGCTCACCGAGCGCAGCCAAGCGATGATGAAGAAAATCGAAGGTTGTCTCCACTGCGGCGCCTGCATGAAGAAATGTCCCTACGGTCTGAATACGCCGAAGCTTCTCGAAGAGAACTACGAAGATTATAAAAATGTACTGGCAGGAAAAACACTGGTATGAGTAATCTGATCTTCAGCCTGAACGCGACGATGCCGATCTTCCTGACAATGATTTTGGGACTTTTCTTTCGAAAGGTTGGTATTCTGGACGAATCGTTCACAAGCAAAATGAACAAATTTGTGTTTAAAATCGCACTCCCGGTGCTGCTGTTCCAGGACCTGTCGGATTCTGATTTCTCCGCTGTGTGGGATATCAAATTCGTTCTGTTCTGCTTCTTTGCAACACTGCTCTCAATTCTTGCGGTATGGGGACTTTCCCATCTCTTAAAAGAGAGAAGTGCAAGAGGCGAATTTATCCAGGCGGCGTACCGGAGCAGTGCGGCGATCCTTGGTATTGCCTTTATCCAGAATATCTACGGAAATTCCGGCATGGCGCCGCTGATGATCATCAGCAGTGTGCCGCTGTATAATATCATGGCGGTTGTCGTTCTTGCAGTATTCCGTCCGGAACGGGAGGAGATCACGGCAGATTTTGTGAAAAAGACGGCGAAAAATATCGTGAAAAATCCGATTATCCTCGGGATCGCTGCAGGACTTCTCTGGTCGGTGCTTCGCATTCCAAAGCCGGTGATTCTGCAGAAAACGGTGCAGAATATTGCGGTACTTGCAACGCCGCTCGGCCTGATTGCGATGGGTGCGTCGTTTGAGGCAAAGAGCGCGGCAAAGAATATCCGGCCGTCGATTGCTGCAGCTGCGATTAAGCTGGTCGGCCTTGCAGCCATCTTTCTGCCGATCGCCGTGATACTTGGCTTCCGTCAGGAAAAATTGGTGGCAATCCTTGTGATGCTGGGTTCCGCAACGACGGTGAGCAGTTTTATCATGGCGAAAAATATGGGTCATGAGGGAAGTCTGACGGCAAACACCGTTATGCTCACAACGTGCGGCAGTGCCTTTACGCTGACGTTCTGGCTGTATCTGATGAAAACGCTGGCGTTTATCTAACCGGATTGTGAATATCCGCTTTAATTTTCAGTACACCAAAAGCGTGTCCGGGATTTTGTACGGGCACGCTTTTATCAATCATAAAAATCAGAAAAAGAGGGAAAAGAATGGATTTCAAAAATGCGGTCAAAGCATTACAGATTGGAAAAAAGGAAGGAAAAAAATTCCGCCTTTCTACGGAATTTGGGAAAAATCCGGAAGAAGAGCTCCCGTTTCCGGAATATCCGCGTCCGCAGATGCGCCGGGAAAACTGGACAAATCTGAACGGATGGTGGGAGTATGCGTTCACGGAAACGCAGAAAATGCCAGAACAGTGGGACGGAAAAATTCTCGTTCCGTTTTCCCCGGAGTGCGATGCGTCCGGCGTGAAGCGGCAGTTGCTTCCAAAAGAATATCTGTGGTACTTCCGCACGATTCAGCTTCCCAAAATTCCTGCCGGAAAACGGCTGCTGCTGCAGTTCGGCGCCGTGGATCAGGATGCGGTAATTTACTGCAACGGAAAGCGTGCCGGAGGCCATCTCGGCGGGTATCTTTCTTTTTCAGTGGATCTTACGCCGTATCTCAAAACGGGAGAGAACGAGCTTGCCGTCAAGGTGCGCGATGAGACGGACACGGACTGGAAGGGCCGCGGAAAGCAGAGCCTTACCCCGGGCGGCATGTTTTACACCGCGCAGAGCGGCATCTGGCAGAGCGTCTGGATGGAATGGGTGCCGGAGACGTATCTGGAACGCATCGTGATCACGCCGGAATATGATACGGCGAGCGTAAAAGTACGGGTTTTCCTCAACGGACCGGATGCGGGACTGACGAAAAAAATTACGGTGCGGGAGAGCGAAGCGCCGGATGCGAAGGTGATCTGCGTCCGGGAGACGAGAGAAAACGAGGCGGAGCTGATTCTCGGTAATTTTGCAGGCTGGAGCCCGGAACATCCGCATCTCTATGGGGTTTCCATTGAAGCGGGAGAAGACCGCATCGAGAGTTATTTCGGCATGCGCAAATTCGGCATTGGAAAAGATGAGAAAGGAATCACGCGTCTTTTCTTAAACGGAAAGCCGTATTTCCAGAACGGTGTCCTCGATCAGGGTTATTGGCCGGAAAGCCTCTACACGTCGCCGTCCGATGAGGCGATGGTTTATGACATTAAGACGGCCAAACGCCTCGGTTTCAATATGATCCGGAAACACCTGAAAGTTGAGTGCGCAAGATGGTATTCCCACTGCGACCATATCGGTATGCTGGTGTGGCAGGATATGATCAACGGCGGCGGCCGGTCGATCCAGACGTTCCTTTTGTACCTTCCGACCGTACTGCCGTTTGTGACAACGGAATTCAGGGATAACTGTTATCCGCTCTTTTCGCGGACCTCAAAAACGGGAAGAGAGTGGTGGAAGCGGGAGTGCCGCGAGACGGTTCATCAGCTTTACAATGCACCGTGCGTGTCGCTCTGGGTTCTGTTCAACGAGGGATGGGGACAGTTTGATGCCAGGGAGATGACAGAAATGGTGCGCGCTCTCGATCCGACGCGGCAGATCGATCACGCGAGCGGCTGGTACGATCAGGGAGCGGGGGACATCAAGAGCCTTCACAATTACTTTCGTCCGTTAAAAGTAAAACCGGAGGAGCGCGCGTTTGCTTTTTCTGAATACGGCGGCTATACGTATCCGGTACAGGAGCATCTCTACTCCGAAAAATCGTTCGGCTACCGCACATACCAGAACCAGGCACAGTACCAGAAAGCGATGGATGCACTGGCAGAAAAGATAAGAGAACTCACAGAACAGGGACTTGCCGCAGCAGTCTACACACAGCTTACCGATGTCGAGGAGGAGTCGAACGGCATCCTTACGTATGACCGGAAGGTGCGCAAATGGGAACCACAAGAGGCAAAAGATTTTTGCCCAAAAGAATAATTTGGTAAAATTTTTGTTGACAAAGCGAGGATAAGTTGCTAATATATTGGATAAGGCGTTGGAAGTTGTAAGAAATTGCTGAAAATCCGCGGCGCCTGCGGATGGAGGAAAGTTGGTGTTTATGGAACAGAAAAGAACATTATCCCTGCTGGTGGATAATACGCCGGGACTTTTAAGCAGAGTAGCTGGTCTTTTCAGCCGACGCGGATACAATATCGAGACGATCACCGCCGGTGTGACAGCAGACCCGCGATACACAAGAATGACTGTTGTTCTGTACTGCAGTGATGAAATGATTCTGGAGCAGATCAAAAAACAGCTGGCAAAACTTGTCGATGTGCGGGATATCAAAGAGCTGAAGCCGGACGAGAGTGTCAGACGAGAGCTGATGCTGGTCAAAATCCGTGTGAATGAAAATGAACGCCGCAATGTCATCGCCATCTCCGATGTCTTCCGTGGAAGAATCGTGGATGTGGGACAGGAAAGCCTGATTGTAGAGCTGACCGGAAACCAGTCAAAGCTCGAAGGGTTCCTGAATCTGGTACAGGGATACGAAATCCTGGAACTGGCCAGAACAGGAGTGACAGGACTCTCCAGAGGAGTCCACGATGTGCGTTACCTCGATTAACGCAGATCACATTACATACGTTTGCTGGAGGAATGAAATTTTTGTATAGAAAAGTTCATTTCCCTGACAAACAGCAAAAGGCAGAAATGCTTTTCGCTGTATAAATTGACCGACCTGCCGCCGGTCAAGACATTCTATATATATGGAGGAAAATAAAATGGCAGCAAGACTTTTTTATCAGGAAGATTGTAATCTCTCTTTACTGGAAGGCAAAAAAATCGCAATTATCGGCTACGGAAGCCAGGGACATGCTCATGCACTGAACCTGAAAGATTCCGGCTGTGATGTTATTATTGGACTTTATGAAGGCAGCAAATCCTGGGCAAAAGCAGAGGCACAGGGATTCAAAGTATATACCGCTGCTGAGGCTGCAAAACAGGCTGATATCATCATGATCCTGATCAACGATGAGAAACAGGCTGCAATGTACAAAAAAGATATCGAGCCAAACCTGGAAGAGGGCAACATGCTGATGTTCGCTCATGGTTTCGCTATCCACTTCGGACAGATCGTACCTCCGAAGAACGTAGATGTAGCTATGATCGCTCCGAAAGCACCTGGCCACACAGTAAGAAGCGAGTATCAGGCTGGCAAAGGAACTCCTTGCCTGGTTGCTGTTGAGCAGGATTACACCGGAAAAGCTCTGGACAGAGCACTGGCTTACGGCCTTGGAATCGGCGGAGCAAGAGCTGGTCTTCTGGAGACAACCTTCAGAACTGAGACCGAAACAGACCTGTTCGGTGAGCAGGCAGTTCTCTGCGGCGGTGTATGCGCCCTGATGCAGGCTGGATTTGAGACTCTGTGCGAGGCTGGATACGACCCAAGAAACGCATACTTCGAGTGCATCCATGAGATGAAATTAATCGTAGACCTGATCTTCAACGCTGGTTTCGAGGGAATGAGATACTCCATCTCTGATACAGCTGAGTATGGTGATTACGTAAGCGGTAAGAGAATCATCGGCGACGAAGCTAAGAAGGCTATGAAGCAGGTATTAACAGAGATCCAGGATGGTACATTCGCTAAGAACTGGATCCTTGAGAACCAGGTTGGCAGAACAATGTTCAATGCGGCAAGAGCAGCACACGCTGAGACACTTGCAGCTAAGACTGGCCGTGAGTTAAGAGCAAAGATGGGCTGGAAGCAGGCTCAGAACCTTGACGAGGCGAAATAGTCGCGTAGGAAAATGAGCAGTGCAAAGGCGGCGGGGAAAGATTCACGTTGTGCTTGCACATAAGTGAATCTTTGCCGGCGGATTCATAGGGCGAATGCCCGCGCACGAGCGGACGCAAGTCCGCGAGTGTGCCACTGCGGGGCAGAAAACTCTGCAAATATTTCAGGGCCAGGCATCACCGCCTGGCTCTGGATTTCATAAGGAGAAAAACAATGAATTCAGATAAAGTAAAAGCAGGCGTAGAACATGCGCCGCACCGTTCCCTTTTAAAGGCAGATGGATATAACGACGAGCAGATGCGCCGCCCGTTTATCGGCGTTGTAAACTCTTTCAATGAAGTAGCACCGGGACATATGCACTTACAGACCATCGCCCGTGCCGTAAAGGACGGCGTCCTTGCAGCAGGTGGAACTCCGATGGAGTTCAATACCATCGGTGTCTGCGATGGTATCGCCATGGGCCATGATGGAATGCACTTCTCTTTAAGCTCCCGTGAGCTGATCGCTGATACCATCGAATGTATGGTAAAGGCACACTGCTTTGATGCTCTCGTATTTATCCCGAACTGTGATAAGATCGTTCCGGGTATGTTAATGGCAGCAATGCGTCTGAACCTTCCGTGTATCTTCGTGTCCGGCGGTCCGATGCTCTCCATCAACCAGAGAGACTTAAATACTGTATTTGAGGCTGTCGGCGCAAGAAAAGCAAACCTGATCAACGATGAGGAACTCGCTGAGATCGAGGGAAGCTCCTGCCCGGGCTGCGGTTCCTGTTCCGGTATGTTCACGGCAAACTCCATGAACTGCTTAACAGAGGTTCTTGGCCTCGGCCTTCCGGGAAATGGTACGATCCCGGCTGTATACGCAGAGCGTATCCGCCTTGCAAAGACAGCTGGTATGCAGGTTATGAAGCTGCTTGCCGATGATATCCGTCCGCGTGATATCGTAACACCGGCAGCATTCGAGAACGCGCTGACAACCGATATGGCTCTCGGCTGCTCCACAAACTCCGCACTTCATCTTCTTGCGATCGCTCACGAGGCTGATATCGCTCTTGACCTTCATATGATCAACGACATCAGTGAGCATACTCCGAACCTGTGCCATCTTGCACCGGCCGGACATCACCACATGCAGGATCTGATGGAAGCAGGCGGAATCTCCGCAGTATTAAAAGAGCTTCTCGATGCAGGAATGATCCAGGGACAGTGCAAGACTGTAACAGGAAAGACGGTTGCTGAGAACGTTGCACATGCAGTAAACCGCAATCCGGAAGTTATCCGTCCGATCGACAATCCGTACACAAAGACAGGCGGACTTGCCGTTCTTTTCGGAAACCTGGCTCCGAACGGCGCGATCGTAAAACGTTCCGCTGTAAAACCGGAGATGTTAGTCAACACAGGTACTGCAAAGTGCTTTGACTCCGAGGAAGAGGCGATCGCTGCGATCTACGCAGGAAAGATCGTTCCGGGCGACATCGTTGTCATCCGTTACGAGGGACCGGCAGGCGGCCCGGGAATGAGAGAGATGCTCTCCCCGACATCCGCGATCGTTGGCATGAAACTCGATACGACCGTTGCTCTCCTGACAGATGGCCGTTTCTCCGGCGCATCCTGTGGTGCAGCAATCGGACATATCTCTCCGGAGGCAGCTGCAGGCGGCCCGATCGCTTACATCAAGGACGGCGACAAGATCGCGATCGACATCCCAAACTACAGCTTAAAGCTTCTCGTTTCTGATGAAGAGATGGAAGAGAGAAAGAAGACCATGAAGATCCGTGAGCCGAAGAAGCTGACCGGATACTTAAAACGCTACGCAAAGAACGTATCCTCCGCAGATAAAGGTGCGATCGTAGAGTAGGCGAAGAATTCATAGGGCGGACGCCCGAAGCTTCCTGACCGCGAAAGCAGACAAGAAGATGTACATCGAAATTGAAGAAAATGAAAAAGGGCGGCGGGCTTGTTGAGAAGCTGCGCCGTCCTTTGCATCAAGAGAGGAAACCATATGAATCAGATCGTATCAAACCTGCTCGTATACGGCAGCCTGCCGGAAGACTCGATCCTCTGGCAGCTTGCGGATATCTGCGAAAAATTAAAAAATCAGACAGAGTCCAAAGACGCACTGCGCGGACGCGTATTCCATCAGGTAAAAAATCTTCTGACGGTTGCGACAGACTATGCATTTGATAAAAATTTATGGCATAATTACCTGACTTTCCTGCTGATCACGAACGAGAATCCGTTCAGCCTCGTCTGTGAAAAGATGGGGGCTCAGGACGGAACGGTCAACAACTTTGTGACTCATGACTTTGAGATGTTTAAAAAGCTGTTCGACTATGATTTCTCCTGGATGGAAAAAGAACTTTCTATCGACTGCTTCACCCAGCTGACTCACTATAAGGCGATCCGCAAAAAAGAGCTGATGTACAATAAAAATGTCAGCGAAAAGGTGAGAAATTTAAGTGAACAGCTTGAGACGGCTGAGTCCGGAGCTGATTTCTTCAAATATGTGACGGAATTCTACAAGGACTTCGGTGTCGGCATGTTCGGTCTCAACAAGGCGTTCCGCATTGCTGAGAATGGAGACGGCTCCGTCCGCTTCCTCCCGATCAACAACATGGATGCCGTGATGCTGGACGACCTCATCGGATATGAGCTTCAGAAGAAGAAACTTGTGGAGAATGCCCAGGCGTTCTGCGACGGAAAAGCGGCGAACAACGTCCTGTTGTTCGGCGACAGCGGTACCGGTAAATCCACGAGCATCAAGGCGATCGTCAACCAGTTCTATCCGCAGGGCCTGCGCATGATCGAGATCTACAAGCACCAGTTTAAGGATCTCTCGACGATCATCGCCCAGATCAAGAACCGCAATTACAAGTTCATCATCTACATGGATGATCTTTCTTTCGAAGAATTTGAGATCGAGTACAAGTTCTTAAAGGCCGTTATCGAAGGCGGCGTTGAGACGAAGCCGGACAATGTCCTGATCTATGCGACATCAAACCGCCGTCATCTGATCAAGGAGACATGGAAGGACAGAGAGGATATGGAGCACAGCGAAGATCTGCACCGTTCCGACACTATGGAAGAAAAACTCTCCCTGGTCAACCGTTTTGGACTTTCCATCTACTATGCGAAGCCGAACAAGGAAGGCTTCAACGAGATGGCGATCGCACTTGCGAGACGTGCAGGCATCACTCCGGATATCATGACGGACGAGGAGATCTGCTACGAGGCGAACCGCTTCGAGATGCGCGGCGGCGGACTTTCCGGCCGTACTGCCCAGCAGTTTGCGAATTACCTGCTCACGATCAAATAAGAATACTTACAGAGTACGAAGCCCTGGTATGGAGACATGCCGGGGCCTTTTTTGTTTAACAGGAAATTCCGAAGGAACTTCCTGTTAAACAAAAAAGGCGCTACGTGCCTAAGATGCACACTCGCGCGAAGATGAAGATTGTCGCAAGCGACCGCGCTCGGCGCGAGAATGTGTCGAGATACATTTTTAGGAGGAAATTTCATATGGCAAAAATTGGTTTTATCGGCATGGGAAATATGGGAACCGCGATCATGCGGGGACTTTTAAAGACATATCAGCCGGAGGAGCTGCTTTTTACGAGCGCTCATGAAGCGAAGATGCAGAAGATCACAGAGGAGACGGGCGTTGCCCACGTTTTCACAGCAACCGAGTGCGCAGAGCAGGTAAAATATCTGGTCCTCGCGGTAAAACCTCAGGTTCTTCCGACTGTGTTTAAAGAATTAAACGGAAAGATCCGTAAAAATCAGGTTGTGATCTCCATCGCGGCCGGATATGCGATCGCGGATCTCCAGGCAGGTATCGGAGACAGCGCGAGAATCGTCCGCTCCATGCCGAATACACCGGCAATGGTCGGCGAGGGAATGTCCGGGGTGAGCTACGATGAGGCGCTGTTTACCGATGAGGAAAAGGATGTCATCGACGGATTCTTTACTTCTTTCGGAAAGATGGAGAAAGTGGATGAGAAGCTGATGGATGTTGTTGGCAGCGCCAGCGGCTGCTCCCCGGCCTATGTATACATGTTTATCGAGGCGCTGGCTGACGGCTGCGTAAAGAACGGACTTCCGCGCCAGGCCGCTTACAAGATGGTTGCCCAGGCCGTTTTAGGAAGCGCGAAGATGGTCCTGGAGACAGGAACACACCCAGGTGAATTAAAGGATATGGTATGCTCACCGGGAGGAACCACTATCGAGGGACTTGCTGCCCTTGAGGAGAACGGATTCCGCGGTGCGATCATTAAGGCGTGTGATGCAAACTTTGAGAAGAATAAAAAGTTAAAAGGCTGATAATTACGTGAAAGACACGGAAATTTCCGTAGCAGTGTGAAAAATGTTAAAAATAAGTTCTGAGCAGAGGAAATACTGTAGGGGAATTCCGCAGAATAGAAAATCTGAGAGTAATGTTTAGAATGTCTGTTACGGCAGTCAGCAGATACATTCATGAAAGGAAAAAGACTTCAGTATGGAAAAAACAATTCGTTTAAAACGTGATCTTGCCTACACCGGAACGATCTTAAAGATCTACCGGGATCTGTCTCTTATACACATCTGACGCTGCCGACGACTTAATA
>ENA-OYWK01001683-OYWK01001683.1-human-gut-metagenome-genome-assembly--contig:-NODE-1683-length-9879-cov-12.256616_pt1 | contig 9879 bp, 8 predicted proteins | sample MGYA00244808_ERZ653392 | MGnify/ENA primary metagenome ERZ653392 (study PRJEB26926, sample SAMN06165125) | human gut metagenome | biome: ENVO:00009003; feature: ENVO:2100002; material: ENVO:00002003...
ATATTATTTAGTCCCAGTAGACCCAAATCCTCCATCACCTCGCACTGTATCACTTAATTCCTCAGCCTCAACGAATTCAGCAGTAATATAAGGTGTGAGTACAAGCTGTGCAATTCTGTCGCCAGGTTCAACGGTTACAGGGGATTGTGAATGGTTGTGTAATGCAACCATAAGCTCGCCGCGGTAATCAGAGTCAATAACGCCGACCTTATTGGCTGGGGCAAGACCTTTTTTGCACGCCATACCGCTTCGTGCGTATACAAGACCAACAAGGCCTTCAGGGATTTCCATAGCAATCCCTGTCTTGATGAATTCTGTAGTACCAGCGTTGATTATCACTGGTTCAGTCATTCCGGAATAGAGGTCTGCACCGGCAGAGAATTCTGTACCATAAGTTGGAACTATTGCATTTGGTGTAAGCTTTTTAAATTTAACTGTCTGTTTCATTGATAATTATTCTCCTTAATATTATTGATATTCAGGTGACTGACTAATACCTAAAATTTTTATATAGATTTTCCACTAATTATTGGTATTCCTCAGCAGTAATTACAGTGCCTTCTTTTAAGGACTGCTGTACAAGTATTGTGCGCTGGTTTGATGAACCCTTGAATTTAAGCATCATATCTTTTAATTCTTCAACAAATCTGCCATCTACGCATACGTCAATATATGAAAGCATTTCTCTGGTTTCAGGATATTTGTCATACATTTTATCCATAATATCCTCATCAAAAAGGTAACCGGTAAAGCACCATATATCCTTGGCCGGATAGTTTTCCTTTACAGCCTTTAGAAGCGGAATAAGTCCCCTTTGATTGGCTGGTTCAAATGGTTCGCCGCCAAGCAGTGTAAGACCAGCAATATAATCTGGCTTCATTGAATTAATTATATCAGATATGGTTGCATCAGTAAAAGGTGTACCATAGTTAAAATCCCACGCAATTTCATTAAAGCAGCCTTTGCAGTGGTGTGTACATCCGCTTACAAAAATGCTTGTACGTACTCCAGGACCATTGGCGATGTCGTTATATTTAATTTCAGCGTAGTTCAAAATATTCCTCCTGATTATGTGCCTTATATGTAAATTAATATGTATAATATCATAAATTGGACAAATATAACAGTGGTTAGAAGTGGCAATTAATATTATAATAACAATAGTTAAAGATTTAACGCATAACGTAATAGAAATAGTATAGCAGACACTACATATGTAAAATGCATAACAGAAAAGAGGCTTTATATGGTTGATATATTTTTTGACAAGTTATACAGATATCCAAGAATTAATGAATGTGTTAGCATAGCAGTTCCATTTGCTAAAGGGGAACTATATAATACGGATAATATAAGCATAGTTCAGAATAAGAGAAAATGTATTATCCAGCCAAAGGTTACGGCAGAGTATGATGACGGCAGTATAAAGTATCTTTTTGTCGATTTTATGGCAGATTTACCAGCTAATAAGTTGGCAAAGGCGGTATTGACAACTACTAAACAGGAGTTAGCTAATCTTATAGCAGACGGACAATCAGAGTGTGCTAAGCAAGATGGCACCGTCAGCGTAACACCGGTTAATAATGGCTTTTTAATAAAATGCGGTAGTCTGGAATATGAGGTTGCCAACAACAGCAGTTCAATATTCAGGCAGCTTAATGATTACAGGAAAGTATATACAGATAAGAATTTTGAAGGTCCATATCTTAAGGATAAAGATGGCAATGCTTATAAGCTTAAGATTGGAGAGTGGAAGGTTGTTGAGGCCGGACCAGTTACTGCAAGCGTAGAAGCTGAGTGCAGTAATATCGCAGTAGGGAATATTGAGAACAAAAATATTAAGGCAGTTATTAAAGTCACTGGTTATGCCGGAAAGCCATGGGTTAATATTACATACAGAATTATTAATACATCAGATGATGAGTTAAAGATAAAGTCGCTTGTATTTTATATTAAGAAATCAGAAGATAGCGTAATTACAGAGCAGTTAAAGCCACTTAAAATTGCAGCAGGTAACGATTCAACAGGCTGTGGTGATATCCGTACAGATAATTCGCATAATGATGGTCCTGTATTTGTAACAAGGGGTACAACAGAGCTTGATATGCTTGAAAAGAAGGCTGATGTCAATAATATAAGAACCGTCGTTGCAACTTCTAATTATAAGACAAGCTTTATAATTGGTAAGAATGGCGAGGAGGTCAATGAGGTAATTGATGATAAATATCTTGTGAAAGAGGCTAATGAGCATTTTGCAGAGGTATTTTATGGAACATTTATGGCTGATTATACTGATGGTGAAGATGGTTTTAGTGTTACGGTTCATCAGGCACAGCAGAATTATCCTAAGGCAGTGAAGTCGTGCAGTGAAGGTGTGGCTGTTATGCTTGTTCCTGAGAATGTCGGGGAGATTATTATGCAGTCAGGAATGGCAAAAGAACAGCAGTTTATGATACATTTTCATAGTCCAGCTATGAAGCTGTGGGAGATAGACAACAGAAGTCTTATATACCAGATGCCAGACAGACCATATATAGCACCGGAAGTGTTTAAGAGGGCAGGGGTTATGATTGATGTGTTCCCTGTAAAGTATAATGATGATTTTGAGATATCACTTATGGCAAAAGCAGACGGACATTCAAGGTGCTATGGTATGCTTAACTGGGGCGACACGGTAGATCAGGGCTACACTGTTCAGGGACGTGGCGGTGGAAAGCCTGTTTGGAGCAATAATGAATACGATTATCCACATGCGTGTGCACTTATGTATGCAAGAACTGGTGTCAGAAGATTTATGGATTATCTGATTGTGTCAGCAAAGCATTGGATGGATATAGATGTGTGCCATTACAGCAGTAATCCTCTTAGAATTGGCGGACAGTGGGAGCACACGGCAGGACATTGTAAGAATGGTGTTATGGTATGCTCTCACGAGTGGGTCGAGGGTCTGCTTGATTATTACCATTTTACAGGTGATAAGAGAGGTTATGATACAGCCATTGGAATAGGAGAAAATGTATTAAAACTTCTTGAAACGCCTATGTATCAGGTGCCGGGTGAAGCCAATGCAAGGGAAACCGGATGGGCACTAAGAACACTTACAGCCCTTTATGTAGAGACTAATGATAATAAATGGCTTGTAAAATGTGACTGGATAATTGATAGTTTTAAGAAGTGGGAAGAAGAATATGGCGACTGGTTATCACCTTACACAGATAATACAGCCATAAGAGTAGGCTTTATGATATCAATAGCGGTAGGAAGCGTTATGAGATATTACAGAATATTCCCAAGAGAAGATATCAGGCAGATGATATTAAGGGCAGTTGATGACCTGACAGAGAACTGTTATATGGATAATGGTTTGTTCTATTATAAGGAGCTTCCAAGTCTTGCAAGAAATGGCAATAATACCCTGCTTCTTGAAGCACTTGCAATAGCCTATGAGCTTACAGGTAATAAACAGTATCTTGAATATGGAATTAATACGTTTAGGAGTGCTGTGAATGAAGTGCCTAAGGGAGCAGTAGGAGTCAAGACTATTATAGATGATGCGGTAATATGTCAGGGCAATTCAGGAAAAGGATTTGCACAGAGTTTCATACCACTTGCAACTTATTATAATGCAATTAGTGAAAATAATATGACATTCTGACAATAATGTGTTAAAATAAATATTATGATGTATGTGTAAGAGGCATAAGATGGCATTTCAGTAATGAAAGATGTCATTTTACTGGGTCGCACAGCACACCGGAAACAGACAGCCATATCAGAAAGAATATACTGATATGGCTGTTTGGGTTAAATAATCATAACACAGAGTAACAGCCTAAGGAGGTTAATTATGAGAATCGGTATAAGAGCACACGATGTGGCATATGCACCACTTAATGAACTTATTCCTAATATACATAATCAGGGATTTCATTGTATGCACATAGCATTAAGCAAGTCTATTAAGGAGTTCAAGCCTGGAGTAGAGACTATGACACCAGGTCTTGCAATGTATATTAAAGAATTATGTGCAGAGAATAAGGTTGATATAGCAGTACTTGGCTGTTACCTTAACCTTTGCAATCCTAATGAGGAGAAGCACAAGGATATAGTTGAGAAATATAAGGCACATATAAGATTTGCAAGTATACTTGGCTGTGGCGTAGTTGGTACAGAGACAGGTGCTGTCAATGAGGAGTACAAGTATGAGCCAGCTAACCATTCAGAGGAAGCTTTACAGTGCTTTATAGATAATTTAAGACCAATAGTTAAATATGCAGAGCAGTTCGGCGTTATAGTTGCGATTGAACCGGTATGGAAGCATATTGTTAATACAGTTGAGAGAGCAAGAAAGGTTCTTGATGCGATAGACTCACCTAATCTTCAGATTATATTTGATCCAGTCAACCTTTTATATGTGGGTAATATAGATAAGCAGGATGAGATAATTAATCAGGCATTTGATTTATTATTAAAGGATATAGCAGTTGTCCACTGCAAAGATTATGTAGTTGAAGGTGATGAGCTTAAGTCAATAGCGGCGGGAACAGGCGGACTTAATTATCCGCTTCTTCTTAAGAAGATTAAGGAACATAAGCCATATGTTCATTGTACACTTGAGAATACTGTACCAGAAAATGCAGTAGCAACAAGAGAATTTATGGAAAAACTATATTCAGAAGTGTAGGGAGAGATTATATGCCAGAGAATAATATAGAATTAGCAGGCAATACCAATATCAAGACAAGTCAGGTGGACAAGTCGGTTGATACTCCAGCAGATTTTACAAGTCCTGAAGTGCTTTATAATAAGCTTATAGAAACAATCAGGCAGTATCATCCTTCATCAGATTTATCTGATATAGAGAGAGCATATAAAGTGGCTAAGGAGGCACACGAAGGACAGTTTAGAAAGTCTGGAGAGCCATATATTATTCACCCACTGTGTGTTGCCATTATATTAGCAGAGCTTGAACTTGATAAGGAATCTATTATTGCAGGTCTTTTGCACGATGTTGTGGAAGATACAGTTATGACAAGTGAAGATGTTGCTAGGGAATTTGGCGATGAAGTAGCACTTTTGGTAGATGGTGTAACAAAGCTCACACAGCTTAATTACCAGCACGATAAGATTGAGGTTCAGGCTGAGAACTTAAGAAAAATGTTCCTTGCAATGGCAAAGGATATAAGAGTTATCCTTATAAAGCTTGCCGACAGACTGCATAATATGCGTACAATGCAGTATCAGTCGCCGGCAAAGCAGATTGAGAAATCAAGAGAGACAATGGAAATATATGCTCCAATAGCCCACAGGTTAGGTATTTCCAAGATTAAGGTAGAGCTTGATGATTTATCAATGAAATATCTTATGCCTGATGTATATAATGACCTTGTTGAACAGGTCAACTTAAACAGACCAGGCAGGGAAGCATTTATAAAGAGCATAATTAAAGAAGTCGGCATGCATATAAGCAATGCAGGTATTGAGGCTGAGATAGACGGAAGAGTTAAACATTTCTTCTCAATTTACAGAAAAATGGTTAACCAGAATAAGACGCTTGACCAGATATATGACATATTTGCAGTAAGAATAAAGGTTGATACAGTTAAAGACTGTTATGCGGCACTTGGTGTAATCCATGAAATGTATAAGCCTATTCCAGGACGTTTCAAGGATTATATTGCTATGCCTAAGCCTAATAATTATCAGTCGCTTCATACAACTCTTATTGCATCAAACGGACAGCCATTTGAGATTCAGATAAGAACTTATGAGATGCATAAGATTGCTGAATATGGTATTGCTGCCCATTGGAAGTACAAAGAGGGCAATACTGGAGAGAAGACTGATAAGAGCGAAGAGGCTAAACTTAGCTGGTTAAGACAGATTCTTGAATGGCAGAAAGAGATGTCTGATAATAAGGAATTCTTATCATCAATTAAGAATGATTTGAATCTTTTTTCAGACAGCGTATATTGTTTCACACCTTCAGGAGATGTTAAAACACTTCCAGCAGGTTCTTGTCCTATAGATTTTGCGTACAGCATACATAGTGCAGTAGGAAACAAGATGGTAGGAGCAAGAGTTAATGGAAAGCTTGTTAATATTGATTATGTCATCAAGTCAGGTGACAGAATAGAGATTATTACATCACAGAATTCCAAAGGACCAAGCAGAGACTGGCTTTCAATAGTAAAGAGTACTCAGGCACGAAACAAGATAAACCAGTGGTTTAAGCAGGAGTTAAAGGAAGATAATATTCTTAAGGGCAAGGAAATGATTGCCAATTACTGCAAGACTAAGGGAATTGTTTTATCTGATATTACAAGACCTGAATATGTTGAAAAATGTCTTAATAAATATGGTTTTAAGGACTGGAATTCAATTCTTGCAGCAGTTGGTCATGGTGCATTAAAGGAAAGTCAGATTGTAAACAGACTTAACGAAGAACATCAAAAGACCAAGAAAGCAGAGATTACAGATAAAGACGTTCTTGAAGAAATTGTTGCGGCAGAATCTAAGGATAAGGCCAAGAAGAAGGAAGGCAAGGGTGGAATTGTTGTTAAGGGAATCCATGACGTTGCTGTGAGATTTTCAAAATGCTGTAATCCGGTTCCAGGAGATGAGATTGTCGGATTTGTTACACGAGGAAGAGGTATATCAATTCACAGAACAGACTGTGTTAATATAATCAACTTCCCAGCCAACGAGCGTGCACGTCTTATTGAAGCTGAATGGGAACAGGGACAGACTAATGATACTTATGAAGTAGAGATTAATATATTTGCTAATAACAGAACAGGACTGATTGTTGATATATCAAGAATGTTTACAGAAGCAGAAATTGATGTTAAATCCATGAACTGTCGTCTTAATAAGAAAAATGTTGCAACAATAAGCATGGGATTTGATATTCACGGAAAAGAAGAACTTAACAGAATTATAGATAAGTTAAGAAAAATAGATGGAGTTACTGATATAACCAGAACTGCAGGCTAGGAGAGATGTATGATAAAGATTGAATCAAGAGTATTAGGACCAGTAGGAACTAACTGCTATCTTATAATTAATAAAGAGAATAATGAAAGCATTATTATTGATCCGGCGGATTCGCCTGAGTCTATATATGATATGGTTGTACGTTCGGGAAGTAAGCCACAGGCAATACTTCTTACACATGGACATTTTGACCATATAGGTGCTGCCAATGAAGTGCGTGAGCATTATGGGATTAAGATATATGCATCATGTGATGAGGAGAAGCTGCTTGATTCACCTGCAAGAAATCTTTCTAATGCATATGGAATGAGTCTGAGAGTTACAGCAGATGTACTTCATAATGATGGGGATATTCTTGAACTTGCAGGACTTAAGATAAAAGCAATTCATACACCGGGACATACAGCAGGTGGAACATGTTATTATATTGAATCGGACAAGACTCTTATGTCAGGAGATACATTATTTGCAGGTTCAGTTGGAAGAACAGATTATCCTACAGCAAGTTCTGCGGCAATGATGGAATCTCTTCATGATAAGCTTTGCAAGCTTCCTGATGATACAGATGTATATCCCGGACATGGTGAGTTCACAACGATTGGATACGAAAAGCAGAACAATCCATTTATGTGATGTCCACAAGCGAAAAGGAAGCAACGATGATATATATTAAGATTGATAATGACTTGTTTTATGATGATGCGGTTGTACTTGTCCGCTCATTTTATCCAAGAACTGAGGTTACAGCACTTAAAGCAGATTCCAAGCCAGAAGATGATGACGAGATTATTACAATAGAGGTGCCGGATATCACAGGTCTTGATAAGAAGAATGCCCATGAAGTATTCAAAGACAGCTTATATAAGAGACTTTCAGAAAAGACTGGAAAGAAACTTCCGTGGGGATATCTTACAGGTGTAAGACCAAGTAAAATTGCATATACAATGCTTGAAGAAGGTGCAGCCAAAGAACAGATTAAGAAGCATTTTATGGAAAAGCATTATGCGAGTGAGGAAAAAGCAGACCTTGCCCTTACAGTAGCGAGGAAAGAACTGGATATACTTACAGATATGGATTATAAGACAGGTTACAGCCTGTACATAGGAATTCCGTTCTGCCCAAGTATCTGCCTGTACTGCTCATTTTCATCATATGCACTTGGTGCATACAAAGATTATGTTGATAATTATGTTGATGCACTTATTAAAGAGATAAGATTCGTCGCTGAATCCATGAAAGGCAGAAGACTGGATACAGTGTACATGGGTGGCGGAACACCTACAACTTTGAGTGCAGAACAGTTAGATAAAGTACTGACAGTAGTTGAAGAAGCATTTGACTTGAGCAGATGCCGCGAGCTTACTGTTGAGGCTGGAAGACCGGACAGCGTGACACCTGATAAGTTCAGAGTACTTAAGGCACATAATGTTGGAAGAATATCTATTAATCCGCAGACAATGAATCAGAAAACACTTGATTTAATCGGAAGAAAGCATACGGTTGAAGATATTAAGAATGCATATACAATGGCAAGGGAAGCCGGACTTGATAATATTAACATGGATATGATTCTAGGACTCCCAGGAGAGGGAGTTGAAGAGGTCGCTCATACTCTTAATGAAATTAAGGCTATGGGACCAGAGAGCCTTACTGTACATTCACTTGCAATTAAGAGAGCATCAAGACTCAACATTTTGCGTGAGCAGTATGCGGAACTTTCAATAGAGAATACAGATAATATTATTACAATGACAGAACAGACAGCCCGTGACCTTAACATGCAGCCATATTATATGTACCGTCAGAAGAATATGGCCGGGAACTTTGAAAATGTTGGTTATGCAGTATCTGGTCTTGAATGTATATATAATATTCTTATTATGGAAGAAAAACAGACTATAATTGCGTGTGGCGCAGGTGCTTCAACCAAGGTTGTATTCCATAATGAAGGCGATGCTAATCATTCTGTAAGAATTGAGAGAATAGAGAATGTCAAAGACGTCAGAAGCTATGTCGAGAGAATTGATGAGATGATTGAGAGAAAGCGGAAGTTTTTTGAGGAGAATGAGTTTTAGAAAATATATGTTCTTAGTGTAAACCTGCCATATGTAGTGCATACATTTGGCAGAGTTTTTATGTGGTGATAATTACTAATGAACTCGTTATCTTGCGGAAATGTACATATTATGATACTATTTTATCAGTGAAATAATGGTCGGAACAATTATATATGTACAAAGGAGCTGATTAATATGCGAGGCAGAACAAGATGTTTATTAATGGTAATTATCATGAGTATATGTATGCTTGTGGGTTGTGGTACAGAGACAGCGGAAAATGCTACGACGAAATCTGTAGCACAGACAACAGTTTCCGTTAGTAAAGAACAGACAACACAGAGTGTTGCCAACACAGAAAAAGTCACTAAAGAAAAGACTACAGAGGCAGTAACTGAGAAGACAGAAGCTGCTGCACCTCAGGTTGAGGAGAAACAGCAGGCAGTAGAGGAACCAGTGGTTTCTAACAATTCTGGTAGTTCTACAATGGTATGGATTCCTAAATCTGGAAAGAAGTACCATAGAAGCAGTTCATGCAGTAATATGAAGAATCCGAGTCAGGTTACGCTAGAGAAAGCACAAAGCCTTGGCTATACGCCATGTAGTAAATGTTATTAATATTATAAGACTATTGGAGAGACAATAATGAGTAAGAAGTGTTATAATGTGTAGCAAAAGGATTTTATGATTATTCTGATGGCAGAGACAGGATAGCAACTGGGGAAAGAGATGAAAAGTTCCTTGAAGTCTATCATGCACTGTATGGGGATAAATAAATATTAATCAGGAGGATTATTAATGAAAATAGCAGTAACATACGAGAATG
>ENA-OYWK01001689-OYWK01001689.1-human-gut-metagenome-genome-assembly--contig:-NODE-1689-length-9861-cov-8.143586_pt1 | contig 9861 bp, 8 predicted proteins | sample MGYA00244808_ERZ653392 | MGnify/ENA primary metagenome ERZ653392 (study PRJEB26926, sample SAMN06165125) | human gut metagenome | biome: ENVO:00009003; feature: ENVO:2100002; material: ENVO:00002003...
GGCGGACATACTTGCGGTTCAGGCTCTCGGCGATGGAGCGGGCGATGCTGGTCTTGCCGACGCCCGGAGGGCCGACGAGGCAGATGATCTGGCCTTTGACGTCCGGGGCCAGCTTACGGACAGCCAGTACCTCAAGGATGCGGTCCTTGACCTTCTTCAGGCCGTAGTGGTCCCGGTCCAGCACGCGCTGGGCCTTGGCGATGTCCAGATCGTCCTCGGTGAAGGTGTTCCAGGGCAGGTCGAGGCAGGTGTCCAGATAGGTGCGGATGACCGTGCCTTCCTGATTGCTGCTCTGCATTTTGGAGAGGCGGTCCACCTCTTTGAGAAGCTTCTTTTCCCGATCCTCGTCCAGATGGAGAGCTGTGATCTTCCGGCGGTACTCCTCGGCCTCGGCGGTGGTATCGTCGTCCTCGCCCAGCTCCTCGCTGATCATATGGAGCTGCTCGTGGAGGTAGTAGTCGCGCTGGTTCTTGTCCATCGCTTCGTCCACCTTCTGGGCGATCTCCTTGTCGATCTCAAGCATCCGGCGCTCCCGGTGCATCTTCTCGATGAGCAGATGCAGACGGCCCATCAGGGTGCCTTCGTCCAGAATGGCCTGTTTATCCTCGAAGCGGAACAGGAGGTTGGCCGGGATGTACTCGGACAGGAAGGCGGCGTCGGTGCTGGTAGTGATAGCAAACACCACGTCCTTGCCGATGTGGGGGTTCAGAGCCAGCAGGTCGTCAAAGCTCTTTTTGACGTTGCGGACGAGGACGTCCGCCTCCGGCAGCTCCTCGGGCTTCGCCATCTTGACCGGGGCCGGGCGGACGGTGGCCAGCAGGAAGCTGCCGTCGTCCTCCATCTCGGAGAGTTTGGCGCGGTATTTGCCTTCGACCAGGATGCGGACGAGGTCGTCCGACACCCGCATCACCTGCTTGACCTCGGCCACGACGCCATAAGTATAGAGGTCGGCGGACTTGGGCTCTTCGACCTTCATCTCCTTCTGCGCCACGAGGAAGACGTCCGAGTTGTTGCTGACGGCCCACTCCACGGCGGCGATGCTCTTCTCGCGGCCCACCTCGAAGTGGAGCAGATTGTTGGGGAAGACCACCAGCCCGCGCAGGGCGATGGCCGGAAGATGGAGAACGCTCCGCTCCACCTTGACCGTAACTTTTTCAGACATAGTACAAAACCTCCCAGCCGTCCCTCGGATGCGAGTCATCCATAAGGGCGGCTTTTTTGTAGGGTCATATCAAATCTATCATTTTATTATAGCGAAAAATGTTTGCAGATGCAACTGTTCAGCGCTTTTCCCGGGTGTTGTAGCCCAGTCTGCCCAGTGCGGGCAGGATGGCCCGGAGGGTCAGCGACGTGAGGGCGCCCATGACAAGGCCCAGCACCAGCATCACCGGCGCATAGTACAGCGACATGGCCGAGGACAGGATGAGCCCCGCGCCAAGCAGCTGGCCGATGTTGTGGGACAGTGCGCCGCAGACCGACAGGATGAACCATGTGGGCCGGAACGGGAGCTTATAGTAGAGCACCCACATCACCAGCAGGGACAACAGTCCGCCGCAGAGCGAGAGGAAGCCTGCCGTCCAGCCGGAGACGAGGAAGACGAACAGCGCCTTGAGCAGGTCGAGATAGAGCGCCTGCCGCGCCCCCATGAAGAACAGTGCATACATCACCACGATATTCGCAAGGCCCAGCTTCATGCCCGGCGCAAGGCCCGGGATGACCAGCGTGCCCTCGATGAAGGAAAGCGCCATGGCCAGCGCAAACAGCAGCCCCGAAAGGGCGATGCTGTGGGTCTTGGAATCGTTGCGGCGGTGGTTCGGCATGAAAGGGCCTCCTTCGGGTGGTCATTCTTCGGTGCTGCTCTGCTCGTACTGCTCCTGTTCCTCCATGGCCTTTTCCCAGGCGGCGAACAGTTCTTCCTGATGGAAGCGCAGATCGGCAAGCTCATCGCTTTTTTCCCGCAGCAGCTGCGGGTCGTTGTAGACTTCCGGCGAGTTGATCTCGTTGTCAAGCTCGACCTCGCGGGCACCGCAGGCTTCCATCTCGTCCTCGCAGGCCTTGATCTTAGCCCGCAGCTCGGCGCGGCGGCGGCGCTGCTCCTTGCCGTAACCGGCCCTGGCAGGCTCGGCGGCTTTGGCCGGCTGCGCGGCGGCGGGCGCGCTGCGGCCCATCAGGGCATCGTAGCTGGGGTAGAGCGTCGCCTTGCCGTCCTCCAGATAGAGGATGGGGCATCCGAGGCTGTTCATCAGGTGCCGGTCGTGGGTGACCATGAGCAGCGTCCCGGTATAGGCCATCAGCGCCTCGGTCAGGTTCTCGCGGGTGTAGATGTCCAGATGGTTCGTCGGCTCGTCCAGGAAGAGCAGGTTCGGGCGTTCCAGCACGATCTCGGCAAAGCGCAGGCGGGCCAGCTCGCCGCCGGACAGCGCCTCGCAGGGTTTGAAGACCGTCTCGCCCCGGAAGCCCAGCTTGGCCAGATGGCTGCGGACTTCCAGCTCCGTCATCCGGGGGTATTTATTCCAGATGACGTCGATGACCCTGCCCTGCCCCAGGCGGTTCTGCTGCTGGGCAAAGATGCTGGGCCGGGCACCGGTGCCCAGCCGGACCATGCCGCCGGAGGGGCGGCGCTTGCCGTCCAACACCTGCATCAGGGTCGATTTGCCGGCGCCGTTGGGGCCTGCGATGACGAGCCGCTGCCCGCGGCAGACTGTGTAGGTGAACGGCTCCAGCAGGGTACGCTCCCCGATGCGGATGGTCAGATTCTTCATCAGCACCAGCTCGTTCCACGGTTCCACGTCGTATTCGAAGCGGAATTTGAGCTGGTTCGTCTCATCTTTCGGGGCCTCGGTGATCTCCAGCTTTTCCAGCTGCCTGCGGCGGCTCTGGGCCATTTTGGTCGTGGAAGCGCGGACCAGATTGCGGTCCACGTAGTCCTGCAATTTTTCGGCCAGTGCCACATCGGCGTCGTGCTGTTTCTGGCGCAGGGCATCGGCGGCTTCCTTCTGGGGCAGATAGGCCGAGAAATTGCCCTTGTAGGTCGTCATAGTCTGGAACGAAACTTCCCAGATCTTCGTACAGACGTTATCGAGGAAGTAGCGGTCATGACTGACGACGAGGACCGCGCCGGAATAGCCCTTGAGGTAGGTTTCCAGCCATTCCATCGTCGCAAAATCGAGGTGGTTGGTGGGCTCGTCCAGAATGAGGACGTCCGGCTTTTGCAGCAGCAGCTTTGCCAGCCGCAGGCGGGTCAGCTCGCCGCCGGACAGGACTGCGACGTTCTTGGTCCAGGTATCCTGCGCGAAGCCCATGCCGGACAACACCTTTTTGATGTTGACGTCCATATTGTATCCATCGGCTGCGTCGATGATGTTCTGCAGCGCATCGTGTTGCTCCAGCAGAGAGGCATCCTCCGGCGAAGCCGCCATCCGGCGCTCCAGAATCTGCATCTGTGCCATGGCATCCAGCACATGGGCGAAGCAGGAGCGCATCTCGCCGTAGATGTCCAGCGTGGGGTCCAGCTTCGCGTTCTGTTCCAGATACCCAAGGGTGACGCCATGGGTCACACTGAACTCGCCCTCATAGTCGGTATATTCCCCGGTCAGGATCTTCAGAAGGGTGGTCTTGCCTGCACCGTTCTGGCCCACGATGCCGATGCGGTCCTCCCGCTCGACGCTGGCCGTGACATCATGCAGGACGATCTTCTCGCCGAAGGTCTTGCCCAGTTTTTCCAAATGTATCAGCATTGTTGTTCATCCAATCTTTTTGTTCCCACTTGCCGCACAGCGCAGGAGCTTAGAGCTGATGGCGGCGGTTCTTCAGCCCGACATTGGCCAGCTCTTCCGGCTCCATGACCAGCTGATACAGCTCTTCGAGATTCGAGATCTCGTAGGTCGGGCAGACCTTGCCCGGATTTTCGGCGTGGTTCGGGTTGTACCAGCAGGTATCCAGCCCGGCGTTGATGCCGCCCTGGATGTCGCTGGTGAGGCTGTCGCCCACCATCAGGACACGCTCGCGGTTCTCTACCCCCAGCGAACGGAGCGCCGTGTCAAAGATCTTGCGGCTCGGCTTTTCGCTGTCGAGTTTTTCGGAGACGAAGACCTCCTCGACGAACTCCTTCAGGCCGGACTCGGCCACACGGCGGGACTGCACCCGGTCGAAGCCGTTTGTCACAACGGCCAGCGTTGCCACCTCGGCCAGCTCCTTCATCACGTCCAGCACATTGGGCGCGGCGAGGTCCGGGTGGGTGGAGAGCTGGTCGAGATAATATTGATTCATCTCGGCACCGCTGCCTGCGGCATTCACAGCCTTCAGGAAGCGGGTAAAGCGCTCCGCCATCAGCTTGTCGCGGCGGATCTGGCCTTTTTCCAGCTGACGCCACAGCTCCCCATTGATGGTGCGGTAGGTCTGCACCGTCTCGGCGTCCGGCTCGATGCCGTAGTTACGGAGCGTATCGGCCAGCGCCTTGCTTTCGGCTGCATCAAAATCCAGCAGCGTATTGTCTGCATCGAACAAGATGCAATAGTATTTTGCCATGGTTCAGTTTCCCCTCTCTTGTTGCATGTTCCGGGGAGCTTGTCCTCCCCGGCCGGAGCCGGTCTCTTCCGGATCGCCGGATGTGCCGGATCGTAAGAACAGCGAGAAGCCAGCCCCGCCCCGGCAGAGCTGGCTTCGCCTTATTCCTCGACTACTTCATACGTTTCATCGTCGGTTTGTTCCGGGGTGTTGTCCTCGCAGCGGGAAGCGGCAGAACAGGGCATTTCCGGGCATTTGGGCATCTCGGATTCCAAAACGCCATTGTCCACATTCTCCCAGTCCATCTCATACCAGTCCACACTGCCGTCGGTCACATCTTCCTCACCGGGAAGCCCCGGAACACGGATCTTCTCGTAGAACATCCACTCACGCTCCCTTCGGAACAGCCTATGCAGCGGAGTGGAAAAATGTCAGCGGCTTGCTGCGGCCTCGGTGTTTTCTGTGCTCGTCTCGCTGGAAGCGGGCAGATCGTTCTCTGCCTTGCTTTCCGAAGCTTCGGTCTTCGATTCGGTTTTTGATTCTGCCTTTGACTCGCTGTGGGAAGAAGCGCTTTCCTCTTTGGATTCACTCTTTGATTCGTTCTTCGACTCACTCTGCGAAACGCTGGCCGACTCTGCCTTGGACTCAGCTTTCGACTCGCTCGTGGACGCCGATGCACTGGAAGCAGAGCTGGAGGAGTGCTCCGAACTGCTGCCGGAGGTGCTGTGGGACGAGCTGGAGCTGCCGGAAGAAGCGGCTTCTTCTTTGGACGAAGCGGAGGAACCGGATGTACTGCCGGAGGAAGCTCCGGACGAAGACGAGCTGCTGCTCGACGTGCTCGAACTGGACGATTCGCTGTTGACAGTCAAGGTCAGCGTGTTGCTCTTCACGGTGCAGTTGTTGTAGGTGACGACGGCGTAGATCTTATAGCTGCCGGCGGCCATGGAGGAGACCGGAACGGTCACGGTCGTCTGGCCTGCAGCAGCCTTGACCTCTTCCCCGTTGGCGTACCAGCGGAGATTGTCGCTGTTGGCATACTTGCCGCCGAGCTTTGCCTTGAAGATATAGGAGCTGCCGAACAGGCCCTTGCCCTCGTTGGAGATCTCGACGGACACTGCGGCAAACACAGCCGTGACGTCAATGTTCTGTTGGAACTTGTCGTCGGTGCGGGTGCGGGTGGTGACACCGTCGCTCCACTTGACGAAGACATAGCCCTCGGCGGGAACTGCCGTCACGCTGATGGTCTGAGACGCATCGGTCACGGTGTAGCTCAGGGAGGTCTTGTCGGACTCACCGCCGGAGGTCAGCGTACCGCCGCCCTTCTTTTCGACCCGATAGTGCGCTTCATAGTGAACAGGCTCAGCGGTGGAACTGCTGGCGCTCTCGCTGGCAGACTCCGAGCTGGGAGCCTGGACCGCAGAACTAGGGTTGGAAATATACTCCAGTGTGCGGGTCGGGATGTTGGCGGTATCCGGGCGGCGGTCATCGGTGGTGTAGGCGTGGGTGCGCAGATAGCTCAGCGCTGCCTTGAGGCCCGCACTCTTCAGGTGGATGTCGCCGTTTGTGTAGTAGTCCGGCTTGCCGTAGCCATCCTCCCCCTTGAGGATCTCGGCGGTGTTCAGAAACTTGAGGCCCAGCTGCTCGCACAGATTGAGCAGTGCCATGTTCATATCGTCGATCCTGGCCTGATCCATGTGAGGGTAGGTCGAGTGATCCGCCGGGATGGGTGGGATGGTGTTGACGATGATATCGGTATAGGGATAGCTGGCCTGGATGGCCTGGACCAGAGCGGTATAATTCGCGATAAAGTCGGCCACTTCCATGCCGTTGTCGTTGGTGCCGAGGGTGATGACCACGCGGCGGGGCTTCATCATAGCGACGGCCTGGGCAATGGGATAGGCATTGCTGTCCTTCTTAAAGGTGACGATGCCCTCATTCAGGGCCACCTGTGTGCCGATGCCCTCCTTGGCGCAGAACTGCTGCAGGGAGATCAGGCCGTTGTTGTACAGGCGCACCGTGTTGGAGTCGCCGATGAAGAGGGTCTCGTCCTGGTAGGACTGCCCCGCATCGGCCGTTTCTGCCAGCAGAGAAGCCGATGAATTGTCGATCTGATAGTGCTCTGCCAGATCTTCGCCGCCCGCGGGCGTTTCCGAGGAGACGGAGTCTGCATTGGGTACATTCGGGGCGTCCACCTTGCCCCGCCTGAGCAGGGTCAGGGTGATGCCGATGGTCAGCAGCGCCGCCAGCGCACACACAACGCAGACCAGAACAGCCTGCCGCTGCAAAGGAGTCATAGATTGCTTGTCCGATTGTGTCCTACGATTCATAATGATTCACCATTTTTATTCTCAATCAGCGGTCCGGTCAGGCGTTCACAAGGGCGTCCGCGAGGGCGGCGCAGCTCTCGGCCAGAAAGACCGGGTGGAACGGTTCCAGCTCTTCCCGGCTGCCATAGCCGTACAGCGCACCGGCAGCATCCAGACCGCAGTCTGCCGCACCGCGCATATCGTCGTTGCGGTCCCCGACCATCAGGACCCGTTTGCCCTTGGCGCAGGGCTGCTCCAGCACGTAGCGGACGACCTCGGTCTTGGTGTCGCGGCTCTCGTCCATGGAGGCCCCGCCGATGAAATCGAAGTATGGGGCAAGGCCCTGCTCTTTGAGAATGGGCGTCACCACCTGGGTGGGCTTGGAGGTCGCCGTGCAGAGCACAAAGCCCGCTTCCTTCAGGCGGCGGAGCATCTCAGCCGCACCGGGGAACACGCGGCACTCGTGGCTGCCCTTGATGGCATAGCTGGCACGGTAGAGCCCGGCGGCTTCCTCGACCTTGGCCGGGTCGGTGAAGTATTCTGCGAACGTCTTGCGCAGCGGCGGGCCGAGATAGCGGCGCAGGTCCACACCGGTGATATCTACGTCCATCTTGCGGAAGACCTCTTCCAGTGTATTCAGGATGCCGGGTGCGGAATCAATGAGCGTTCCGTCCACGTCGAATAAGATCACGTCATAGTGCTGCAAGGTTCATTTCCTCTCTTTCACACATATACAGTGTATAGTATAGCACAGTTTTCTATATTCAGCAATTCCGCACAAAACGTTTTTTCATCTTTTGGCTAGATTGTTCATAGAATAGCCACAAACACAAAAAGCCTGCCCGGCAAAGTGCGGGCAGGCAGGGGCAACCGCCGGTTATTGCGCGGTGGTGGTGTTTTCCGTCGAGGGATAATAGAGATTGTTGGAGATGAATTCCAGCTTATCCTTGAGCGCCAGTTCCAGATTGGCCACGGCATGGACCATGTTGGTGGCCGAGTCGTTGATCTCCAGCAGCTTGCACAGGTCCACTTCCTTCATAGCCATCGCAGTCTTCATCTTCTGGCTCTCCGCGCAGAGGATATGGCTGAGGGCAGACTCCTGCAGCGCAATGCTCTCCAGCAGGTCGATGACGGCCTGGTCGAGGGTGACACGGGGCAGTGCGGGGCATTCCAGCGTAGGCGTGCAGTTGGTTTCCGTGATCATAAGTCGGGTCATCCTTTCTTATATAAGGTATGCCCCATTGTATGTCCGGGCCGCTGCCTGTGTCACTCAGCGGAATCGGCTGCTTCCTTCGCAGAGATTTTTTCGATGACGTCGCGGTAGCCGCCGGAGCCGTACTGGATACAGCGGTTGATCCGGCTGATGGTGGCCGTGCTGATCTCCACAGCTTTGACGATCTGGTCATAGGTGCTGCCGCCCAAAAGCAGCTTGGCCGCTTCCAGGCGCTGCGCCATATCGGAGATCTCCTTTACGGTGCACAGGTCCTCAAAGAAATTGTAGCACTCTTCCCGTGTTTCAAGGCTCAGGATCGCATCGAACAGTGCGTCCGTGGTCGGGTTCTTTCTGGGGTTTTTCTCAGCCATAGCGGCCTCCTTTGCGGCAAGCGCCGGGTATTTGGAAGATTTGGTGTTTTTGTATTACCACTTTAGCACATGAAAGCGTGAAAGTCAAGTCTTTTTGCAACGTGAGTGATTTTCACATTTTGAGGTGCACAGTTTTCTTCTCTTCACACATGAACAAAAATCACCTAAAAATTTTTACCGGGTTTTTCCCCGAATTGGCACATCCTCCTAACTTGCCCAAAATATATTGACAAATTATGAAATCCGGACTAAAGTATACACAATCATTCGGCAAATGCAGTGAACAGGACACGACCTTTTCCCACACCTGCTCCCAGAGAGCTGTCGGTTTTGGTGTAAGACGGCAGCAAAGAGAGAGAGGTTATCCCCTGCGAGCAGCCGGTGCGAACCGAACAGTAGCACCTGGCCGATCCGCCCCCGTTACAGGGCGTCCCGCTCCGGTGAGGTTTTCCCGAAGTGGGCAGAAAGTGGCTGCCCTCAAAAGCAGCAAGCGAAGTGGTACCGCGGAGAATTGCAGCCGAGAGACCGGTTGTCAGGCCTTCGTCTTCGGGTGGATGCGGTCTGCATCCAGAACGAAGATGGGGGCTTTTTTCATCCCCTGCCGCCCGGCCGCTTGTGGTTTTTGAGTGCAGCCGCCAGATGGACCCTAGCCGCTTTGCCGTTTGGAAAGAAAGGAAAGAGGTAAAAGAAATGAACACGCTGGTCATCGTTTTGATTGCAGCCGTGTGTCTGTTAGGAGCTTACACCTTCTACGGACGCTGGCTGGCAAACAAGTGGGGCATCGACCCCAAGGCTAAGACCCCCGCAGTCGTCCACGAGGACGGCCGCGACTACGTCCCCACCAACGGCTGGACCGTTTTTGCCCATCAGTTCAGCTCCATCGCAGGTGCCGGCCCTGTCACCGGTGCCATCCAGGCTGCTGCATTCGGCTGGCTGCCCGTTCTGCTGTGGGTCCTGATCGGCGGCATTTTCTTTGGTGCTGTGACCGACTTCGGCGCGCTGTATGCTTCCGTCAAGAACGACGGCAAGTCCATGGGTATGCTGATCGAGAAGTACATCGGCAAGACCGGCCGCAAGCTGTTCCTGCTGTTCTGCTGGCTGTTCTGCGGCATCGTCATCGCAGCGTTTGCTGACATGGTCGCCGGTACCTTCAATGCCTTTGGCACCGACGGTGCTCTGGTCGAGGCCGCACAGACCAACGGTGCTGCCGGCATGGTCTCCATCATGTTCATGGTGTTCGCCGTCGTCTTCGGCCTGATCCAGAAGAAGTTCAACTTCTCCGGCTGGAAAGAGAGTGTCATCAGCATCGTCTTCATCGTTCTGTCTTTCGTGATCGGTGCAAACTTCCCCATCATCCTGGGAAAGGCTGCATGGAGCTACATCACCTTCATCTACATCTTCTTTGCAGCCGTTCTGCCCATGTGGCTGCTGAAGCAGCCCCGTGACCACATGACCACCTTCATGT
>ENA-OYWK01001699-OYWK01001699.1-human-gut-metagenome-genome-assembly--contig:-NODE-1699-length-9826-cov-4.170300_pt1 | contig 9826 bp, 5 predicted proteins | sample MGYA00244808_ERZ653392 | MGnify/ENA primary metagenome ERZ653392 (study PRJEB26926, sample SAMN06165125) | human gut metagenome | biome: ENVO:00009003; feature: ENVO:2100002; material: ENVO:00002003...
ATCCGAATTCTCTATCCGATCTCTCAAAGTCGCCAACCGATATTCCAAAATGAGATGGTTAATCTCTGATTGAATTTCTTCGGTCGGCTTTTTCAATTGTTTCTTCGTATATTTAGATAATAAAGCCGGCTCAAATAATTTCACAAGCGCAGCACTATCCATTTCTACCGGCTTCTGATAAAAATCGGCTTCGTAGCGTTTTTTATGGGTTGAAATCTCATACGAAATATCTTCGTCCTCGGGTATAGTCTGATCATCTCGCAACGAAAAGTATTTGGGATTATTTGCAAATTGCCTACACAGTTTGTTAAACCTGAGTCTAATATCCGTCTCATCACTATTTGTGGCATCCATCAACATGATTCGGTAAACCTTATTATTATTTGTTACTATACTTACATAAACCTCAGCCCCATTAAATTCCCCTTCTAAAATGTCTTCACCTACCGTAGAATTTCTGAACCCTTTTTCTTTTAGTTTTTGTATCATCTCCCACTTGCTACCATCGACAGGTATTCCAAGAAATTGAGTAACATCCTTCTGCGCATATACACTCATCGAAAACAAAAGCGACAACGCCATACAAAGCCATTTTTTCATGACAAACGATTTTGAGTCCCCCAGCTACCACAAGGACATTTATAAACAAAAAGCGTGGAACTGCAATGCCACGTCTTAATTGGAGGTCCTGAGAAAACCTAATGAGCAGATGTAGAATAGCAGCCCACGCTTATGCGTGAGAACCACTATGCCATCTTTGCTCATTTGAAAATTTCTCAGGTTTCCAATTACAAGATAAGCATAACGCTTCTTTTTTTCTAATATGTCTTGGAAAGGATCTATTCCCAATCCAATGCAAAAATAATCAAAATTTTCTGCAATGCCTTGCTACCGAGTGATTTTTTATGCGTGAGAGTGCCAACTGCGCAAGATTTATAATTTCTTGTCTTTATCTGTCGCTTTGTCGACATAGCCATAATTTTGAGGTCGGTTTCTTCTAAAAATATTATTTCTTCTTGCTTGGGCATATTTGGGGAATTCCAACAGTTTTCAACAAGAAAAAGGACAATGCAGTCAGTCTGGTGAACGGACTATTCGACTAAAGCAGCCAACGAATTTTCGGGTCTCCTGATGTTTTTTGCAGGGCTGTTTATTCCCCGCATGAGCATATATAATTCTGTTTAGTTTAGTATTTCTCTATATAGGGTAAGAAATTTAAAGTAAACCGTTTCGTGCAAACATCTGAAAAGAAATGCTTAAACTTTGATGACCGAAATCGTACTCTAAAACTGAATTCTTACACTCGAATGCCGGTAGCATTATCGACAAGGAAAAGGTAGTAATTCGACCGCTGAGAAATGAACGGATTATGTCAGAGAAGCAAACCCGTTCTTAACCCACGAGAAACACTTACGGGTAACAATTTTTTTCATTCCCTTTTATCGGTTGAAATCTGTCTGTGAATTAAAGTCTAAAATCTTCCCACAAGGAAAGGTTGTTTATACATATGACGGCCATTCCGTAGTCCGTCATATATCGAACAAATCCACCGCCTCTGTTTGCAAATTATATGGCAGTCCTCTCTACGACGAATGTCGGTCGGGGTATTATACCACTACTCCCGAAATGAAATTCGTGGCATACGGGCATACCCGAATCAAAATGGCTTTGGCAAATGCTCAATACAAGAAACAGTCCCGGCCGCCGAAAACTGTCCGATAAAATGTCACTAAACAATGTCACAATGAGAAGGAGTTTATGTACTTTCTATATGTCTTTTTCATCTTCCGTCGTGTAGCATATTTAGAAAGGGATAGATTATTTGCCAACAAAGGAAATTTACATTTAACAAAGCATGGAAAAATTTTTAGCCAAAACAGGTGTTTTTATTTAGCCGAAATATGAATTTTAAAATATTGTGTTATCTTTGCAGAGTAATTGACATTGGACATGAAGACGTATAAACCAAGAATTGCAGATAGGGAGCTGAAGCGAAAGTTGGCCGGTATCGGTGCTGTTTTAATCGAGGGACCAAAATGGTGCGGCAAGACTACGACTGCGGAGCAGCAAGCCGCCACAATCATCTATATGGACGAGCCACTTCATATAGAACAAAATCTCCGTATGGCTGACATAAACCCCAAGGCTTTGTTAGTAGGAGAGTCGCCTGTATTGGTGGATGAATGGCAACTCGCGCCCAAATTATGGGACACGATCCGTTTCGAGGTCGATCATCGAGACGGGGCTGGGCTCTTTATCTTAACAGGGTCTGCCATACCTGCAAAAACCAATGAGATTCATCATTCGGGTGCGGGTCGCTTTGCATGGCTTACGATGCGTCCTATGAGTTTGTACGAGTCGGGAGAATCGACTGGCGAAGTAAGTTTGGAGGCTTTATTCGATACACCTGAAAATATTATTGGCGTCAATAAACTGACGCTCGACGATATGGCATTCTTGATTTGTCGCGGGGGATGGCCTCGTGCGACGATGCAGAATGGAGATATTGCGTTGGATCAGGTGAAATATTACTATGATGCAGTAACCCATGCAGACGTGTCGCGTGCAGATGGTGTGCGCCGCAATCAGGAACGGGTAAAACGGTTGATGCGTTCGTATGCCCGTCATCAGGGAACGTCGGCTCCCGTAAGTACGATTATCGAGGATATGCGCGTTAACGATGAGGAGACGAGCGACGTGAAAACCATAGCGAGTTATATTGAAGCCTTGAAGAAGATCTTCGTCATCGAGGATTCGGTTGCATGGAACCCCAATCTGCGTTCGAAAACTGCCATACGCACCTCCGACACCCGCTATTTCGTTGATCCGTCGATTGCCGTCGCCGCATTGGGGCTTGGTCCTAATGACTTAATCGGCGATTTGAATACGATGGGACTATTGTTCGAGACATTATGTATCCGTGATTTACGTGTTTTTGCGAGCGCATTGGATGGGCAGATTTATCATTTCCGAGACAAGTATGGCCTTGAATGCGATGCCGTCGTACATCTGCGGAACGGAAAGTTCGGGCTTGTCGAAATCAAGCTCGGAGGTGACAAGTTGATAGAAGAGGGAGCAGTCACGTTAAAAACACTGGCAGGTAAAATCGACACAGATCGAATGAAGGCCCCATCGTTTCTAATGGTGCTGACGGCAACAGGCAAGTTTGCCTATCGCCGCGAAGATGGGGTATATGTCGTTCCAGTTGGATGTCTCAAAGACTAAATAAAATAGAAAATATGACCCAAATTCAACATAATCAACTGGTTTCATTTATATGGAATATTGCCAACGATGTTCTTGTAAATATTTATAATAAAGGAGATTACCGCAAAGTTATTCTTCCTATGATCGTATTGAGGCGATTCAATGCCGTTTTGGAGGAGACGAAAGATAAAGTTCTCGAAATGAAAGAACGGCTCACAAACGCTAATATCATACAGCAGGATGAGGCTCTATGCGCCGTAGCCGGCCAAGCATTCTGTAATAGTTCGCCGTTTACTCTCAAAGCACTTAAAAGAACAAACTCGCAACAATTGAAATTGGATTTCATTGCATATCTCGATGGGTTTAGTGCCAATGTACAAGAATTCATCGAGACTGAGATTCTGCCTTATACGCCCGATGCGATTATCGATGCAGATGAATATGTCATCGGGTACGAGTTGAGTTTTACCAAATATTTCTACAAACCCAAGCAGTTGAGAACACTAGATGAGATTCGTGCTAATATTCGGGCAATAGAAGAATCTGTAAAAGGATTGTTGAACCAGATATTAAACTAATTATTATGGAGATCAATTTAAAGCAAGCTATATCAATGTTTTTTTCACAGTCTTCATTTGACATGGTTTATCTGGAGGCTGTTGCAAATGCATTGGACGCAAGGGCATCAAAAATACATATCCATTTTTCCGCGTCCACTCTCTCAAATGAAAAATCTTTCCGTTTGATTATTTCGGATAACGGCATTGGTTTTACGGATGAGCGATACACAAAATTTTGCCGCCTATTGGAAGTTGACAAAGACGATAAAACACATCGGGGTCTTGGACGATTGGTTTATCTATTCTATTTCAATAATATAAAGGTAATCAGCCACTATAATGGGAATCAATATCGTGAGTTTAATTTTGACAAAGAGTTCGGTACTGATACTCTGAACAATGGCTCTACTTTAGAGGATAAGCACGAAAGTGGCAGTATTTTGGAAATGACAGGATATAATTTCTCAAAATTAAGAGATAAAAATTTTGCTGATGCCGAATGGATAAGACGGCATATTCTGAAAAAATATTATTCTCAATTATATAAAGCGAAAAAAGAGACGCGCGATATAGAGATTATTATTGAAACAACTATTGGTACTGTAAATACGGTGCGCACGATCAGTGCAGCATCAATTCCTGCATTAAACGAAAAAACAATAGTGTCTAAATACTCTCTTGACGGAGAAATGACATTATATTATTCAGTTAAAGAGTGCGATATAAAAGATTCGTCGGTAATTACTGCTATTTCGATTGATAATCGGAATGAATCTATAGATGTTTTTGCTGATGAGAGTATTCCTAAGGGATATGAGATGGTCTTTATCTTATATTCGGATTCTTTCCAAGGGCAGACAGATGCTACTCGGCAGACCATAACGATTAAACAGCCAGATTTAAGAATACTCCAAAAAATATTCAGAGATGAAATAATAACCATTCTTTCCGATTTGGCTCCAAAAGTAATAGAGCAGACGCAACGCACATCTGAACAACTTAATAATCAGTTCCCTCATTTGCGAGGTTATTTTGAAGAAGATACAATTGGAATAAGCTCAAAAGTCGAGGTCGTCAAAGAAGCGCAAACTCGTTTTATCAAAGAGCAGCGAGATATTTTATGCAAGTCTACGGATTTAACTGATAAAGAATTCGAAAAGTCAATGAATTTGGCTGGCAGGGCATTAACCGAATATGTGCTGTTCCGTCAAAAAACTATTGATCGGTTAAAGAAGATTAAAAAGGTAGATCGAGAAGCTACGATTCATAATATTTTAGTGCCTCAACGAACGGTTTTAAGAGACGGGGACTTTAGTCAAGACATCTATAAAAATAACTCGTGGATATTGGATGATAAGTTTATGACTTATTCCACTATTTTGAGTGAGATGGAAATGACAGATCTTATTAAAGAGTTAACGAAGGAAGAGGTTGTAGAAAATGATGATAGACCCGACATTGCCATTATATTCTCGAATGATCCCAAGACTTCGGCTAAATTCGATGTTGTAATTGTCGAGTTAAAACGAAAAGGATTAAAGCCGGAAGAAAATGTAAGAGTGGAGGTGCAGCTTGAAAAAAGAGCGCGATGTCTCTATGGATTATATCCCGGAAAAATACAATCCTTATGGTTGTATGGCGTAGCCGAGCTTGATAATGAGTATAAATCACATTTGTCGACTGCGGGTTATCATCCGCTCTATTCCAAAGGTTGCATATTTGTGAATACGACGGATATTACCGTAGATTGGGAAACCGGCATAAAAATTCCAGCGGTGCGTTATGTGATGGATTTCGATGCGATTGTTTCTGATGCGAATGCAAGAAATCTGACGTTTTTAAATCTCATAAAGAGTAAATTTGAAAAATAGTGAGTTATGGAATGGACGGCAATATGGGAACTTATTTCTAATATAATTTGTAATATTCTTGCAATAGGAGTATTCATAATATTGATATTACGTTATTTATTTGATATAAATTTGATTGATAAATGGTTTGAAAAATATAATCGAAAATACCAAGCTGAATTGGATAGAACAACAAATGAGTTGCAGGAGAAGTTGCGAGTGGAATATGGTAGTTTGTATTTCAAACGGATTGAAGCCATTGAGAAAATTTATGCTGATATTCTATATTTGCAACATATTATTAGAGGAATAGATGCAGCTGAAGTTGGGTATGAAGAGTGGAGAATAGTAGAAGATTGCAATAAGGCATGTACAACCATTGCACTGAAAATAGAAAAGTGTCGGATATATTTTAGTAAAACAGACGATGAATCATTACTAACACCAGTATATAATGCTTGTAAAAACTTTATAGGAGCTTATCGTGTATATCAACGAAGTATAACAGAAGAAAATCACACAGACCCGAATCTTCAGCCAATTACATTTTGGCATAAACACAAAAGCGAACTTGTTTCTTTAGATACGGATAATATTCTGAAAATGATTTTGAATCGGTTTCGTGCATTAATAGGCGTAAGAGAATAAGAATGAGTGTATATTTGCGATATAAAAACAGTGGCATCGAATGGTTGGGGCAAATGCACCTTTTCTCGCCTCGGTATAATCTGTTCAAGTTTTCACTTGACGGCTTCTGCCCTCGGCTTGCGGCTTGTGTTTTATTTTCTGCGCTTTGCCGAATCGGAGACACACAGGTCTTTTACCAGAATCCGATCACCCTCTTCATAAGAGAACTCGCGGATATTACCCAATGTTTTCCAATCGCTCCGGTAGTGCGACATGAGTTCCGGAATAAATTCTTTTTCTCCGCTTTCATCGAGCGCTTTCAACAAAAAGCCTACGGTAAGTTGATTTATATCCATTCCGGGCTGATAGCAACGTACCATATCATCGTCCCCGACCGACACCGACAGGATATTGATTTTGACCAAACGGTCGATTACCCGCGATGTGATCGGATAAGGCAAGTCGTAGCGGTCGGCGACTTCTTCTTTGGTGATGGGATGGAATCCGTCGGAAAAACGTTGTGCCAATTTCGAAGTGATTACCAACGCGATATAGTCGTAATATTTCCGCGAAATATTTTTCGTCGTCTCTCCGAACTCGTATTTCACCACGTTTTGCGCCGAATAAGTAAGCACGACTCCCAACAGGCAGATCAGCCACGAAAGTTGTAACCATAAGAGCAACAAGGGTACAAAGGCGAAACTTCCGTAAATGGCATTGTATTTCGATACCCATACCTGTCCGGAGATATAAATAAACTGGAACCACTGAAATGCCGTACCGCAAATAATACCGGAAACCAACGCACTCCGGAATTTTACTTTCGTATTCGGTACCAATACATAGATCAGTGTAAATGCAATCCATGTAAGCAGATAGGGTGCCCACTCCAAGAGATTCATGACCAACGGACTGAGGAAATGGAAATATTCCGATTCGCTGATCGAGGTGGAGAGAAATATGGAAACACCGCTGGATGATACCATCAGAATGGGGAGGATGAGAAACAGCGACATATAGTCGGTGATCTTGCGATAGATGCTCCGCCCCTTGTCGATCTGCCAAATGTCGTTGAACGCTTTTTCTATATTCGACAACAGGGAGACCAGCGTCCACATCAACAATACGATACCGACCCCGATGAATACACCGCCCTGCGCATGTTTCAAATAGGCATCTACATATTTAATCGCATGTTCCAGCACATTTTGCTGCGCCGGGAAATAGTCGAACAACTGGCTTTCCACCAAATGCTGGAATCCGAAACCTTTGGCTACGGCAAAGATCATTGCCAGAATAGGTACAGCTGCCAATATGGTGCTAAACGTCAAAGCGGAGGCTTTGGACTGCAATTGTTCATCCAAGAAACAGCGTACCGTGATGTTGAGGGTTTTCAGAATATGAATATACCACACGTCGCGAGAGTCGTTCATCACGTCTTTCGATACATACAGCCAAGCCCGTTTACACCAGTTCAGGAAGAACTTCCACCGAGCCAACAGCGCATTGCTTTTCTTTTTCTTCTTTTGCACCGTGTCGTATTTTTTCTAAAAAAGAAATACAGCAGACCTATAAGCCGGGTTCTGTCCTCCCGAAAGAGTGTCTGTCATTTATCTCGACCTTGTGTCGCCACAAGGTTCCAGCGGTCTACCCCCCGGCATAGAGCGAGCCACCCTACAACGCCGGTATACATGACCTTACAACCCATAAGACGTACGGCACACCATATTGCTATGACGCCCGGTAGGCTCTTACCCCACCTTTTCACCCTTACCGTCCCGAAAGACGGCGGTTCTTTTCTGTTACGTTACTCTACCCTCACGAATAGCTTCCCGTTAAGAAGTATGGCGCTCTGTGTTGCCCGGACTTTCCTCCCGCATACGCATGCGAGCGACAAACCGGTCTGCTGTATTATGAATGCAAAGATAATGCAAATCGAGAGCAGAGACATCAAACTTGTTTGAAAAGTCTATGCCAAGATGCCGCTTATCTTCGCGCATGGCGCAAAGATAGCGATAATTTCGTATCCGGGCACATCTTTTCTTTTTTTATCACACGATACCGCCATTTTGGCAGTATCGGATATCCCCGAAATACGACAGAAACGGCAGATACACAGTTAATCGCTGTTAAGGCACCGGATTTGCTACTAAAAGTTCATAAAAAAGAGCGGAGCGTGTACCAGCCGCACGGTTATTGTATTAATTTTAACGACTGAAATTCTTAAACAAACAAGGAATTTAACATTTAAAGGAGGACATAAATATGACAAACTTCTCAAAAAACTTATTTGCTTTTACACTCGTGGCTTTGGTCAGTTCGGGTGTATCGGTCGGGGTATACTCCTTATTGAACCGAGATGCCCACTCCTATTTCGGACAATCGGAATCGGTCGAAGACAGCTCCGATCTATATTCGAAACCGGTGACATTCCAACCGGTAGCACAACGCGCCGCAGTAGAGACCGACTTTACCCAAGCTGCTGAAAGCACGGTCAATGCAGTCGTAAGTATCAAGACGATCGCCACGCCTAAGAACATGAACGGCAGCCGCGGCTACGATCCGTTCTTCGAATTTTTCTTCGGACAAGGCGGCAACCGCAATATGAATCCGCAACCGCGTACCGGATTGGGATCGGGTGTAATCATTTCTTCGGACGGATATATCGTTACCAACAATCACGTAGTAGAAGGTGCCGATAAACTGGATATCACCCTTAACGACAACCGGAGTTTCAACGGAAAAATCATCGGCACAGATCCTTCGACCGATCTGGCTTTGGTAAAAATCGACGCGACCGATCTGCCGATCGTCAAATTCGGAGATTCGGACAATCTGAAAATCGGCGAATGGGTGCTGGCAGTGGGAAATCCGCTGGGGCTGACTTCGACCGTTACCGCCGGCATCGTGAGCGCAAAAGCCCGGGCTTTGAGCAATACCCGAAAAATGGGTATCGAATCGTTCATCCAAACCGATGCGGCAGTCAATCCGGGTAACAGCGGCGGCGCATTGGTCAATACCGACGGCGAACTGGTAGGTATCAATACGGCAATCTATTCCGAAACAGGCAGCTACACGGGCTATTCGTTTGCCGTACCGACGAGTATCGTAAGTAAAGTCGTTACCGACCTGAAACAATACGGAGCCGTGCAGCGTGCCGTACTGGGTATCTCGTTTATGGAAATCAACGCCGAAGTAGCCAAAGAGAAAAATATCGAGGTACAGGACGGCGTATATGTAGCCGAGGTAAATAATCTGAGCGCGGCAATGGAAGCCGGTATGGAAGAAGGCGACATATTGACGGAAGTGAACGGCGTCAAGATCAAAAACGGTTCGAGTTTACAGGAACAGATCAGCCGGTATCGCCCCGGAGATAAAATAAAAGTGAAAGTTTTGCGCGGGAAACAGACTAAAACGTTAGATCTCACGTTAAAAAATAGTCAGGGGAATACCGAAGTCACCAAACTTTCCGGTATGGACAGTCTGGGTGCCGGGTTCAAGGAGTTGAACGACAAGGATAAACGCGAGCTGAACGTCCGTTACGGAGTTCAAGCTGTCTCTTATACACATCTGACGCTGCCG
>ENA-OYWK01001711-OYWK01001711.1-human-gut-metagenome-genome-assembly--contig:-NODE-1711-length-9750-cov-7.799072_pt1 | contig 9750 bp, 8 predicted proteins | sample MGYA00244808_ERZ653392 | MGnify/ENA primary metagenome ERZ653392 (study PRJEB26926, sample SAMN06165125) | human gut metagenome | biome: ENVO:00009003; feature: ENVO:2100002; material: ENVO:00002003...
TCTACACCTATTAAGTCGTCGGCAGCGTCAGATGTGTATAAGAGACAGATACAGAGAGAAGCGGACAGGCGACCGTTTGCCTCACCTTCCGAGAGGGTGACGTGATCGCTTCCGCCCGCTGCGACAGTCTCGAGCGCCTGGTGTTTGAACTCGCAGAACAGCTTCATAGCCGAGGGGAACAGACGGAGCAAAAGGAAGAAAAGAAAGAGGCTCCCGTCGCCACCTTCGGCCAACGGCTCAAATGGTGTTCGAGCGGTGTTTTAATCGGATTTATTTTAACGGTAATCATTCAATTCATTTATAAGCTATGGCAGAAACGAAACAAAATATACGATCGGTTGGCTTGAAGGCCGCATTGTTCGGTGACGTAAATAAAGAAGGTGGTATGCCTGCCGAGATGAAACAATTGGCACGCACCATGAAAGGAACCGCCTCGTTCACCACCGAAGCTGATACCGTGACCAACTTCTATTGCGAGGAAGAACCGACCGTCCCGGTCGAAACGGTGGCTTCGGAAACCGGTTTGAAGCAGGTCAAGCTCAACCTCATGGAATGGGATAACGATGTATTGGTAGAGGTTTTCGGCGGATCCATTGCCAAGGCACAGGAGGTGACCATCGAAGGCAAGAAATACACTGTCGACAAGTTTAAAGCGCCACGCGATGTAGTGCAGATCGAAAAGGCACTACGTGTCCTTACCAGATATAACGTGGTGATCGACATCCCCCGTGCGAAGATCCTCGCTCGGTTTATCTGGAATTTGGCAGCCGACCAGATCGCCCAGATCGAAATTACCGCTACCGCCATGAGTTCGGCAAGCGAAGAAGACGGGGCCTATGAGATCTACAAATTAGGAGAACCCACGGCATGACCCCGGTAGAAGCCATGGCCGCCGACGCCCTGTTGGACCGGCGGCTCAAAATCAACCTCCCTGCCCCGTGGCTGCTCCGGATCTTCGGGTGCAAGACGATCCCCCTCTGGGTGAAACTGCCCACGGCAGGCAGCCTTATCCGGATGTCATCGCTCTTCACGCGGATGGATATCGACCTGCAGCACCTGCATGACGGCAACTTCGGCAGCGTCTTGGAGCAGATAGCCAAGCACGGCGTCACCACCTCACGGATCATCGCCTATGGTCTGCTGCGTGGCACATGGTCGGCACGATTGCTGAACCGTCCGCTCGCCTGGTATATCCGGCAACACATGCCGATGCAGGGATTGGCAGAATTGGCCAAGATCATCGTGCTGATGAGCACGAGCGAGGCTTTTGTGAGCATTATCGCATCGGTCGCTTCGCTGAACCTGATGAAGCCGACGGAGGCGAGCCAGCCGACAGAGACCGGGAGTTAAAGGAGGAGTATGATCCTCCCCATAGCCCGTTCGGACAGATCTACACCCTCGTGCAGCAGGGGGCAATCACGTATGATGAAATCATGAACCGTATCCCGTGGTGTGTCGTTTTGACCATGATCAGCGACCAGGGACGGATGCGGAAGAAAAAAGAAAGAGAAGAGGTACTCCAGAGCGAAGAGGAGGAGCTTGAATTTTTCGGATTAAAGTAGTAAAAGAGACAAATGGCACAGACAGATCCCGTATATATCACCTTTGAATTTCGTGGCGACCTCGATAAAGAGGTCAATAAAGTGACGCTCGGCATCAAGGGGCTGCGCGACGAAGCGGCAACGACCTATAAAAAGTTGATTGCCGACAGTTCGGCCGCCTACAACGCCATGAGCGCCGAGAGCCGCAAGCTCGCCACGACGATGCAGGAGAATATCAGCAGTCTGCGTTCGCTTTCCGCGATGCAGGAACAGCTGGACCGGGAGCTTGAGGCCGGGACCATAAGCCTTTCGGGGTATACGCAGGCAAAAGCAGCCTTGGTGCTGCAGGAGAGCAACCTAAGAGTGGTGATCAGTCAGGGGATGCAGCAGCTGCAACAGCAGATGGCCACCGAACAGGAGGCGTCAGACAGCGTGGTCGCCCTGACACGCAAGTTGCAGCAACTGACCGAGGCCTATTCCCGGCTTTCCAAAATGGACCGTGAAGGTTCGGCCGGAAAGGAAATTTTGGAACAGATCCAAAGCGTGGATAATGAACTGCAGACCGCCCAGACCCGTCTGTCGGCGTACAGCCGTACGGCCGGAACCGGTTTTAACAGCCTGCAGATGTCGATCCAGCAAGTAGCACGTGAGCTGCCCTCGCTCACCATGGGGGCGAACATGTTCTTTCTCGCCATCTCGAACAACTTACCTATCTTGGTCGATAACATCAACATGGCTCGCCGGGAGTATCAGGCAGCCATCAAGGCCGGACAGCAGGCCACGCCGGTCTGGAAACAGCTGCTCGGCGGGATCGTCAGCTGGCAGACGGCCCTCGTCGTCGGTATCACATTGCTGACCGTTTATGGCAAAGAGATTACTGCCTGGACCAAAAGTCTGTTCGGCGCCCGGCAGTCGCTTGCCGATGCCTTGGAAACGCTCGAGGAGTTTCAGGAGTCGGTCGCCAAAACATCCTCCACAACGCTCACACAACTGCAGAGAATGTCTGCCGAATGGGAGAAACTGGGCGACAACATCCAGGTGAAAGAACAATACCTCCTAAAGAACCGCACTGCCTTCGAGCACTTAGGTGTCTCGATCGGCAAGGTGACGGATGCCGAGAACCTGTTCAACCAAGGCAAGGAGGCGTTTGTCGCCTCGGTGATGGCGCGTGCCCGTGCCTCCGCCGCGATGACGCTCGCCACCGAAAAATACAACGAAGCGATCCGCAAGCAGCTGGAGGTGGACCGGATGGCTGATACGCAGAGCTATGCCATACAGGGTGGCCAGTTCGGGCAGACCACCTATGTGTCGGGTGAAAACCTTTCGAAAAAGAAGGCTCAGGCAGAAGCAGACAGCCTCTTCGACGAAGCCCGCAAAATATTGGAAAGAGGGCTGGAATACAGCGAAGAGGAGCGCAAATCCTTGGAAAATGCCAATCTGAAGACTATCCATACCCTTGAGCAGGGAAGCGTGGAAGCGATCAAAGCATCCATCGCGGCAAAAGAAGCTGCCTTGGACAAACTGACCAACAAACAGGACTATGAAGTGGCCCTCAAGGAAATAGAGGCGGAAAAGAAGAAATTGGAAGCAATCATTGGCTCCACAGGAGGCAAAGTGGGCAAAGAACCGGCCCCGCTTGGATCAATTGCCTATTATAACGAATTGATCGCAAAGATGAAGAAGCTGCGCGATCTTGCCACAACGAACAAAGACCGTTCCGCCTTTGCCGAGCAGATCAAGGAATACGAAGAGAAGGTCGCGGAAATGGAGAACCAGATCATCATTTCCGGGAAAAAGATCGCCATGGAGACCCTGCAATCCTCACTCGAAGGAATCAAAGTCGATGTAAAGTTTGACAACCGTAACGTGTTGGAAAAGGCGTTCGGCAAGTTCGACACAAGCGACCTTGACCAAATGCAGGAGAAGATCGACAAGGAGCTTAACCGACCGATCAAGGAGGCTCGCGAGGGGATAGTCCTTCTGATCGACCAGTGGGACAGACTTTCGGATGCCGACCAGGCAAGCCTCTTGGCCGAGGAGTGCTATAAAGTGGCTGACGGCATCTCGATGGCTGCTGAAACTGCCGAGCTCTTCAACGAAGCGTTGGGAAGCTCCCTTGCCACTGTCGCCCAGCTGGTGGGCAGCGTCGGCGATATGGCAGGCGGGATCGGCCGCATCATGAGCGGTGACCTTATCGGAGGGGCTTCGGGCATCATCGGAGGCATCACCGGCATCGTGGGCAGCTTTAAGAAAAGGGTCGAAGAAAACAAAAAGATATTGGCGGAATACCAACTGAATCTGGTCGAAACAGCCATGAAGGAGTTGGAGTATAACGCCATCCTACGCGAACGGCTACGCATCCAGCAGCAGATTAGCGAAACCTCACTCGAATACTTCAACCGTCAGTCTCTCGAACTGAAGAACCAAGCCGGTCAGATAGAGAAAGAGTACAAACAGGTGTGGGAGAAATTGCAGCAGGAGCAGTATATCACAGCTACGCACTACAAGCATGGCACTTGGTTCCGCAAGGCGAAGACCTGGAACGATTACGACTCGCTCGCCGGCAAGACCTACGAAGAGATGGAATCGCTTTATACGCAGGACAAACTGACCGAATCAGCAAAAGTGCTTTTCGAACAACTACAGAAACTGAAGGACGAAGGAGAAGATGTCGCCGGAATGATCGACGACCTGAACGAAGAGATGAAGGAGGCTTTCACCGGAACGAATACGAACGCCATCGCCGACACCATCCTGCAGGGCTTTGCCGAGGGCAAACGCTCTGCCAAGGACTTTGCCGACGACTTCCAAAAGATGCTGAACGATGCAGTGCTGCAGGGGGTGAAGATGAAAGCACTGGAAGAACCGCTCCGCAAATGGTATGAATCCTTTGCCGCCGCCTCGCAAAACGGGCTGACCGCTGAAAGCATCGCCAGCCTAAAGGCACAGTATGACAAGATTATCGAGGATGCAGCCAAACAACTGGAAGATATGGAGAAGGTGACCGGCACCACCATCGGTGATGTGATCGACCGCACTTCTACGGCTAAGGGGATCGCTTCGATGAGCCAGGACAGTGTCGACGAACTGAACGGCAATTTCTATGCCCTCCTGATCTATGCCGACCGCACTAATCAGGGGGTGACGAACATCCAAGGGCAGTTGGTAGAGGGATTGTCCCTACTGCAACGCATAGCAAGCAATACCGACCGTCTCGAAGCCATCGAGAAGGATATCCGGCAGACGCGCAGCTCGCTGCAGAATATCGAAAACCGTGGGTTAATACTGAGAAAGCAATGAACAACAACCTATACATAGATGATCTGAATGTGCTTGGCCGTTTCGGCTGCCGGGTGACGCGGGGAGGATATAACGACCTTCTCGCCTTCCCGGCAATGAAAGAGCCGGAAAAAAACGATTGGCCTGAAGAGGATGGCATCGAGGTGGATCTGAGCGACCCAAAGTTGCAGCCGCGGGAGATTGCCATCTCTTTCCTTTCGGATAGCAACACACAGGCTTCCGACCTGATTGCCTACCTCTCAGACAAAGGGCTGCACACCTTTCGGGTGCCTGCTTTAGGACGGGAATGGCAGCTGCGCCTCGCCGATCATCCCGGTAATCGGGTTTATCCATCGGCGACCTCTTTTACCTTGAAGTTTGTCGAGGATCTTCCGGTGAGACCGACAGCCGGTGTGTGTGATCCGGGCGTATGGTTACCCGAAAGCCGCTACAAACTGGATGGTAAACCGATAGGCAGATACGGCGTGTATGTCTATGAGAGCCGGAACGCCCTGCTGCGAAATCCGGCGGCAAAGGTGAACCTGCAGCGCAAGATTGCCTCCATTGACGGGCAAATCTACGATGCAGAACACTTGGTCTTCCAGCCGAAAGAGGTCACTTTTAAATGCTTTTTAAAAGCTATTCGAAAAGATGCCTTTTGGCAGTGCTGGGATAGTTTTTTTGCCGACCTGATCGCTCCGGGCGAACGGAGGCTCTTTGTAGAAGAGATTGGCAAGTCCTATCCCTGCTACTACAAGAAGATGAGCAATTGCAAACTGCTTACGCTGGGCGAACCGATGGTGATGCAGTTTGATCTGACCTTGGTATTCACCTCGTTCAGACTCTTTGAAACCGATTATTTCTTGGCCACGGAAGATGACATGTTTATTGTCACGGAAGACGGCCTGAACTTTATAGATATGAAATAGGCAATGACAGGACAGGAACAAAGAATAAAAATCAGCGAGCTGCCCACCTCGGTCAGTTTCTTAGGGCTGTGGACGTTGGGTTACCAGATCGTTGACGGTAAGAAAACGAGCGTAAAAGTTTCATTGGATGAGATCGAGAAGGCGTATGAGGATGCAGTCGCGGCAGCTTCGGCTGCAGGAAAAGCCGCCACCAATGCCCTTTCTGCTGCCGCCCGTGCTGACTCGGCAGCCGGTAAAGCTGAAGGGATAAACGTCGCTATTTCTGAAGCCGAAAGCAAGCGCATAGAAGCTGAGACCGCCCGTAAAGAAGCCGAAGCCGAACGTGCCAGGATAGAGAATTTACGCCAGGAAACGGAAAAACTTCGTGAAGCGAATGAGATTCAACGAATCGCCGATGAAAACACCCGAATCTCCAAAGAAAACGAACGGCACGCAGCCGAATCTCTCCGGATAGAAGAAGAATCGAAGCGAGCCGACAACGAAGCCAAACGCGTCGCCTCCGAAACCTTGCGTAACCAGTCCGAAACGAAACGCCAGGAAGCGGAAACTCTCCGCGACCAGGCTGAACAGGGACGTATTGCCCAAGAGACCGACCGCGATACAGCTGAACAGGAGCGCATTTCCAAGGAAAAGGAACGAGTCCAAACGGAACAGGAACGGATTTCAGCCGAAACAATCCGTGCCGAAAAAGAAAAAGCCCGTATCATCGAAGAACAACTTCGGGAAACATCGGAATCAACCCGCCAGGCAAACGAATCAACCCGTCAGGCACAGGAAGAACAACGAGAACAGATGACAGCCCAGGTTATCCTTGATGCTGAACAGGCAACCGGCGAGGCCAACACAGCCGCCGATCGCGCCAATCGTGCAGCCGAAGCCGCCGAAGGAGTCATCAGTGGACTACAACCCGACTGGAACGTTACCGATCCTGTCAATAAGAACTACATCAAGAACAAACCGGAGATCCCGACGTTGGAGGCTATCCCGGACGAAAATACATTGAGCTATGTCAATACCGACGGTACAACCATCAATTTTCGTATCGGTGATGATGTGCGTGTAGCGGAAGATGGCGAATATGTATTCTACCGGCTTTATGATCTTGCCGGGGGAAAAGCCTCGTGGCAGGAATCCGGCAGCGGTATAGCCTTGCCCGGTAATGTTTATCTGACAGGAGCCAATTATTACAATGAATCAGTACGAACGATAAAACAAGGATATTTAAGCAATGAGTAAGAAAGGTGCATTTATTTATCAACAGATCGAACTAACGACGGCTGAATGGGCCGATAACGCAACCGTCTACCCTGCATCAGTCTGGTTATTTGAACGTTTGGAAAACGGTAAATTCAACATGAAGCTGGCTGATGGCGTTCATACGTTTGCCCAGTTGCCGGCCGTCATGCAGGAGGCGAAGGTCACGGTTAAAACGAATGATGCCACGACCTATATCCTGACGATCACGACGGCTGAAGGTAAGTTCGACACCCCGAACCTTCGGGGAAACGATGCCCCGGTTCCTTCGATCGATCCGGAAACCAAGCATTGGAAAATAGGCGAAGAAGATACGGGGGTGGTAGCCGAAGGACAGGACGGGGAAAGCTACGACGACACGGAAATCAGGAACGCGCTGACAGCCTTGCAGCAGCAAGTCAACACGCTCGTTTCGGGTGACGCATCGAGTGCCATCGAATCGTTCAACGAGATCATTGCCTTCCTTGCCAGCGTGGAGGACACACAGACGTTGCAAGGGATTATCGCCGGGCTGAATCAGAGCATCGCGAATGTTCAGAACAGCATCCCGACCAAGCTCTCCCAGCTTCAGAATGACGACCATACGGTCAAGGACGCTGCTTATGTCCATACCGACAATAATTACAGCAATGAAGAGAAAACGAAGGTATCGGACTCTTTGAGGTTGAAAGAGTATGTCGATGTCGAGTCTCTGGCGGCTCTTCCTTCATCACCGTATAACTTGCGTTTTACCTATTCGAGTACATCTGTGCAGGCGATCAACTTTGCGAATATAGGAAGCGTTCCTGAGATGCAGGAGTTTTATCTGTCCATTAAGAACAACACCGGATCAACGATTAACCAACCGATCCCAAACGGTTCGGGCTGGCAATCGGAGGAAACAAGCGTTGAACTGCCAGCTGGTAAAGCCACAGGGGTATCGCTGAAAAAAGAACATGGGATAATTGTCGTGAGAGTATAATGAAAGGAGGTGAGAGATGAAGAGAAGGGTGATGATGGGAAAGAGAGAATTGGTAGAAGTTGTGGAAGAGTTAAAATCATCCGGTACATGGATGGTGCCAGCTGGTTGTAAATTTGTTGATGTATTCATTGTTGGTGGCGGTGGCTCTGGTGCATCGTCAGGCCCTGAAAGAGGTGGTGGAGGGGGCGGATCGGGGTATGTTAAAATATATCTTGATGTGCCTGTTACTCCAGAAAGTGTTGTTAGCTATTCAATAGGGAAAGGGGGAGATCGTGTAGTTTCGATGTCTGCTTACGATGATCAGAAGAATGGTCTTCCAGGGTCAGAGTCCTGGTTTAAATCTAATTCAATAAAAGCTCTTGGCGGAAATGGAGGTCGATATTCCGGAATAGGGGGCGATGGGGGATCAGGTGGTGGTAGTGGAAGACCTGCAGAAAAGACGGCAGGATATATTGGTGGAAGTGATGGTTCTAATGGAGCAGGTGATATGCCTGGAATCGGTCAAGGGAGTACTACCAGATGCCCGTTCAATAATAAATTGTACGCCGGAGGTGGTGGAGGTGGTGGAGAATATAGTTCCGGATCAGCACCAGGTGGCGGTGGTATCGGTTATGTCGGAGATATTTCGAGAAGACCTACTAATGGAGAACCCAATACGGGCTCAGGAGGAGGTTCTTTTTATATAAGTGGTTCCAATGTCTCAGGAGGATGCTATTCTGGCGCAGGCGGTTCCGGTATCATAATACTTCGTTACATGAAATATAAATAAGACAATATGCTGTATATTCAAAAAAACATTCAGTTTTTGGAATTGGAACAAGAATTGCCTGATTCCTATCTTGTTGGCGACAATATCGAAAATTACGAAGATGGCGCTTATCTCCTGCTTAGTGAAGAGCAGGAACAGTATCATAACGACTATCCGGAGGCATCACCGCTCGAGTGTTGGTATATGGCACTGACACCGGAACCACAGCCGACACCGGAAGAACTGCTCTGGCGTGCCCGTGATGCCAAACGGCAGGAAATCTACGACAAAGACATCCATCATTATTATATTGATAAACAGGACGCATATGTCTCGAACACCCTGCAAATGAAGGATAAGTGTGGGCGGCAGGAAGAAGTCGAAGTAGGCGGTCATCTGTACGCCTCGAATATCTTAATGGTTGCCCTTGATGAAATAGCGGACTATTCGGAGCAGTGCGCCAAGGTGACAGACGGCTTGCTATCCCGTATCGATGCCGCCCAAACAGCCGAGGAGGTCGAAACTATCGTGGTAGAAGGCTATCCCGAAGCGATCCATACAACAACGGCAGCCTTGCAAACTAAGGCAGATAAGGCAATAGCTAAATCCCCGGAAGCGCAGGCAGTGACCTTTGCTCGCTTGATGGTGAACAGCGTTTCCCTTACCGCGAACCAGGCGTTGGAGATGCAAGTCCTTTTCCCCGTGTGGGGAGATAAGGGGGCCGAGTTCGGGAAAAAGGTATCCGGGCCTAAGGATGGTTTGCCGGGGTTCCGTTTCCGGTATAAAGCCGAGAAAGCCCAGGAATACCTGCTCTACGAGGTTATCAAGGATCATGCCTTGCAAGCTGATTGGATTCCGGCCGGACAAATGGATCTTTACAAGGTGGTTACCGTTGAGCACGCAGGGACATTGGAGGATCCGATCCCATACGTACAAGGTATGGCATTCGAGAAGGACAAGTATTATGAGCAATACGGCGTGACCTATCTCTGCATTCTGACAACCGTTACAGGTTATCCGAACGACTTGAAAGACTTG